>Ga0183099_1001721_pt1 | contig 12125 bp, 8 predicted proteins | sample Biomet1_FD_127788 | JGI IMG/M metagenome (GOLD analysis project Ga0183099, IMG submission 127788) | Microbial communities from bioreactor (seeded with anoxic lake sediment) at LBNL, California, USA - Biofuel metagenome 1 | ecosystem: Engineered > Bioreactor > Anaerobic > Unclassified ... | reverse complement strand
ACGGAGATATTGACTGGTTTAATGGATACGAAGAGATTCTTCTCGATCATGATCGAATCTACGAATGCCTTTTTCATGGCGGAGCAGGTGTTGTTGCAGGTTCCGCAGCAGCGTCCGTTTCGCGGGCCTGATTCGTATCAGGAAGGACAAATGCGTTATCTTTGCAAAGTTGACGGAGATATTGACTGGTTTAATGGATACGAAGAGATTCTTCTCGATCATGATCGAATCTACGAATGCCTTTTTCATGGCGGAGCAGTTGAAAAATCCCTTTTGATCTAAACAAGTATGAAGTTAGCACCGTTTGCTCGGTGCTAACTTTTTGATCAATAGATTTCATTTTTCGACGAACACTTGAATTCGCTTTAACTCTGCTCCAATGGAAACGTAATGCTCCAATTGCCTTCGACGCGCGTTTGATATCCGTAGAAGTCTCCTATTAGCGTGTACTTGGAAAGCTCCTCTTTCGGCAGATCAAACACGTAGTCGATGTAGTCCGCTTCTCGATCCAGCACGGGATCGCCGTTGTAGCCGCCTCGATAGACCGCGTTGCTATTCACTTTTGTGCCGTCTTCGCCAGATAGATAAAGATTGGCGTGGTCACCATAGGTATGCCTTCGAGGCGTATAGAGCTGAATGTGCAGTTTGCCATCGACATATCCCATGCTTGTGATCACGAATTCATCGAAAATCTTAACCTGCGTTTCGCCGATCATCAGCACGGTCTCGTTGTAGGGTTCCGGCTGTTCTGTTTGCACCGTATCCGGAATCGTACTCCAATCGATCTGGATCGGATAAGCGATCCTTTCGATTTTCCCGCTCAACAGCGTTTGAAACGAGATCGTGAGCTTTTTTCCGGCGATGAGATCTCTTGGGTTCATACTGCTCGTTTCAATCAGGAAGGTAGCAGTTCTGGTTGCCGCATCGTAGTCAATCTGATTGCAGGTGCCAACGGAATCAAACCCGGTGTGAATATCATACGAATCATCAAAATCGATTTCCTCGCTCAAGCGATCCTGCGACAGGTCGCGAACAGAGATGACCGCATCCGCTTTTTCGTCGTGTATGTATACGCTCTCAACTTTGATTTCAATGTTTTGATCGGTATCGCTCATCTTCACCGGTTTGAAGAACTGTGCAGTCTCCGGCAGCAAAGCATACAGCACAGCATACACTTCCGGTATCTCGGCCGCGAGCGCGGGCGTAATCGTCAAAAGGCACACAGCAAACACGGCAAAAATGATTCCTGCGCGCATCACAGGACTTTTTCGCGATTTTCTCGAAAACTCCATGTTCAGTTCTTCCTGCACTTTATTTCTGATATTTCGCATATGCTTACGATTGAACGAATCGTTTGTTTGCTTCATAGTGCTCCTCCCTCCAACTGTGTCCGCAGCTTCTGTTTGGTGCGAAAGATTCTGTTTTCAACCTGCCTGATCGGTAGATCGAGTGCAAGCGAGATTTCCTTTGGCTTCTGACGGTAGTAAAACCTGCGCAGGATGATCTCCCGGTCGGGTTCGCCCAGCGCGTGAATTGCCGCAACCAGCTCGCGCTGCAACACCGCGTCCAGCGTTTGATCGACGATTCCATGCCCGCAAGACGCAAGCTGCTCGTCCAGCGCAATCTCGCTCTTTTGAACGATCTTGCGATAGCGGTCAATCGCGCGGCTCTTCACCGCGACGCAAAGCCAGGTCTTCACGCTCCCGCGTGATTCGCTGAGCGCAGCGCCCGATTTCCAGAGTTGAATGAACGCATCCGCGACGGATTCCTCCATATCCTCCGTTGTGCCTATGTTGCGCAGAACAGCGCGCGCAATGCTCCATAGCAGGCGTGAGTACGAAGAAATCGCAGCGTCCAGCGCGCGTTCATCTCCCGTGACAAGACCCGCAAGCATCTGTCTTTCCGTCAAGCGAGGATCACCTCCTGATTTTCGGTTATTTGCAATATAAAACGAATCAAAACGAGAAATTACTCAATTGAATTTTCTTCTATTATAATCGATTGTATAAAAACATAGAGCACTGATTTCGGTGTTCGTTTCTGCTACTTATATTGTTTAGATGAATACGTTTCGCACCCGACGCGATTTTTTTCATCAAACCAAAAGATATTTGCGATAGTTGGATGATGAAAAATTGTAATCACTGTATGCGACGTGTTATGATGGTACAAATCAATTCGGAGGAATGTATGGATTTACGCAACGAGTTCGCAAAGCATGTTACTTCCACTTCTAGTTTTTCCGAGATCGTAAACGCATTTTTCGAAGTCTCACGCATTCCTATCAAAGCCGAGATTGAAACTTTCATGTTCAGCGCGTCTAGAAATTTCGATTTGTTTGAAGATGTCAACGAACATCCGCTGTTCGGCTCGTTTTCAAACTACAGCAATAAGACATTTTGTGTTCAATTTACGCGAACATGCGAACCCCCCTCTCCGGATGACGGCATAATTGATTTCTACATTACAATTGGTTATCCAAACGAGCTATGGAATTTAATGTTAGTCGATGTTTACCTTGCCGATGATGGCATTGATGAGTTCATCAAAGTGGTGAGTAAAAAGAAAGCTTATCAATACTTGATGACACACGATTGCAGACCAGATTTTGTACAGGTTCAATATGAGGAAACCAAGTGATTGATTGGATGCTCCTTGTATTGTGTGTGATATCATTTTGTGTTTTTCTCAGTCCCGTATTACTATTTAAGCAATAAATCAATTGAATGAAGTGGTGGTTTATGGAATCTTTTGACTATCTAAAAAGACAAGAAGACAATATGAATTCAATTTCAGAAGCTGTCACCATTTTTGAGCAAATGTGTAGTATCCCAATAGACTCAGAACTGGATGACTTGCTCTTTGAAACAGGAGTTTATCCTGATTACCATTTCATCGTTGATAAAGCTGATTATGAAACCGCTGATTACAAAACTCGGCTTTCACTGCTTGAGGATGCGCCGAAAAACTTCTGTTTCTCCCTTGTTCGTCAATATCAACAGAATGACTCGGATGATGAATTCATGCAATTAAGATTGGATGTTTATCTGAAACCAGAACTCTGGAATAAGTTTTTAATTACTTCTTTCTGGTCGGATGATGATAAGTCCGCCTTTTTCAAAAAAGTCCGCAATTCCGTTGCATATAAACACATTGAGAAACATCATATTTCTATCAGCAATCATAGGGTTTCGTTGGATCAAACATAATTATCCAAATTTGTGTAATAAAAAGAGGACGTATTTCTCCGTGCCCTCAGCCCATCGACAAACCCTGTCGGTGGGCATTTTTTTTGCAAAATGGTGAAAAAACCAAAAGGAAAAGAAGGTGGAAATGTCGAATAATATAGTAGGAAAACACAAGGAGAAACGGCATGCTGAAGCGCAAGGAATCGGAACAAATGCAGCTGGAATTGGTGACGTATGACCTGCTGGTGAGGCCGGATCACCTGTTGAGGAAGATCGACGCGGTGATCGATTTCTCGTTCATCCACAGCCTTTGCGCGCCGCTGTATTGCGCGGACAACGGCAGGCCAGCTATCGATCCGGAAATTCTGTTTCGCATGCTGTTTGTCGGCTATCTGTACGGAATCCGCAGTGAAGTGCGGCTTTGCGAAGAGATTCAGGATAACAACGCATATCGCTGGTTCTGCGGGCTGGGACTGACGGAGAAGGTGCCAGATCATGCGACGATCAGTGTGAATCGAAAGAGGCGGTTTCGCAACAACGATATCGCGGAACAGATTTTTCAGGAAATATTGAATCAGGCGCAGGAAAAAGGGCTGGTCGGCGGCAAGATACTGTATACCGACAGCACGCACGTCAAGGCGCTGGCGAATAAGCACAAAAAGGTTGAGGTTACCGTCACGCGCACGCCAAAAACCTACATCCGCGAGTTGGACGCGGCGGTCGCCGAAGAGCGAAAAGAGTTGGGCAAAAAGAAGTTCGACGACAAGAACGATCCACCGACAACGGGTAAGATTCAGCAGAGCAAGAGCGATCCCGACAGCGGACAGCTGCACAAGGAAGGCAAGCCGGACGGATTTCACTACAGCGAGCACAGAACGGTAGATAGTCGACACAATATCATCGTCAACACGTATATCACTCCGGCGAACGTCAATGACAATGATGCGATTCCCGTGATCTTACAGCAGATTCAGAAACGACTTGGACAATTGCCATTCTATATGGGACTCGACGCGGGATACCACAACGCAGCTGTTGCGCACCAGCTCCGAACCAACAAAGTTCAGGCCGTTCTCGGATATCGCAGACACACATACCCGCATGGCACTTACGGCAAATTTAGATTCCAATACGATCCTGCGCTCGATTGTTATATCTGCCCGCAAGGCTGCCTGCTCAAACATACCACGACAAGCCGCGAAGGATACCGCCAATACTGCTGTGACACAGAGACATGTCAGTCCTGTCCAAAACGAACGGAATGTTTCGGAGCAAGTAGTAAACGAAAGATGGTGACGCGACATGTATGGCAAGACGATTTGGATCAGGCAGATGCCTTCACAAAAACGCCAGCTGGCAAGAACATCTATGCCTGGCGCAAACAAACGATTGAACGATCCTTCGCGGACGCCAAACAGCTCCACGGTTTTCGCTATGCCCGCATGCGTGGCAACGCCAACATGTGCGAGCAAGCCTTCCTTACCGCCGCCGTTCAGAACATGAAGAAAATGGCTTCCTTGCTCTGGAAGCCACTTTCGTGCTCTTTTAATTCGCTTGGTCTCAAGTTATATTCGATATGGCAAACCCCCTGTCTCGCTTGAAACATGGGGTTTGACGATGGACTGAGAAGCAGGAAATCTTCCCTGCTTCTTTTATTTCTGTCTATTTGCTTAGCCTGGCTTAAAACAGTCTCGTGCTCTCCAGCGGCGGCACCGGCTGAATATGCCAGATGTCGTTGGCGTATTCGCGGATCGTGCGGTCGGAGCTAAAGAACGCGCTGCTTGCGACGTTCATCAGGCACTTTCTTCCAAACGCGATGCGGTCGCGATACTCGCAGTTGACATCCGTGCGCCGCTGCCAAAACGCCAACAGCTCCTGCAATACAAAGTATTGATCCGGCTTCGACCAATCGTTCCCAAACAGCAGTGAGCGATGCAGATCCGCAAACGCGCCGCTGTTGTCGTCGCTGAGCGTCCCGTCGATGAGCGAATCCACAACCCGGCGCACGCGCGGCTCGTAATCGTAGATCGCCTTGGGGTTATAGTGCGGCTTGAGGTCGTTGAGTTCCTTGACGCTCGCGCCGAAGATATAGTTGTTCTCAAGCCCCGCCTGCTCGACGATCTCCACGTTTGCGCCGTCGAAGGTGCCAAGGGTGACCGCGCCGTTGAGCATGAGCTTCATGTTGCCCGTGCCGCTGGCTTCGGTACCCGCTGGCGAAATCTGCTCTGAAACATCCGCCGCGGGTATGATGTGTTCGGCATAGCTGCAATTGTAGTTCTGTACGAACACCACGCGCATCTTGTCCGCCATGTCGGGATCGGAATTGATCAGCTTGCCCAGTTCGTTGATGTACTTGATGATCGCCTTGGCGCGGATATAGCCGGGCGCGGCCTTCGCGCCGAAGATGTAAGCCGTCGGTACAAAGTCCTTGATTCGCCCGTCCTTGAGTCCAAAATACGTGTCGAGAATGCCAAACGCGTTGAGCAGCTGGCGCTTATACTCGTGCATACGCTTTACCTGCACGTCAAAGATGAAGTCCGGCGGCAGATAAACGCCTTCTTTTTCCAAAATGAGCTTGCTGAGCTGCTCTTTTTTCAGGCGCTTGATCTCGTTAAACTGCTCGACATCCGCGTCCGAAAGGTGCTCTTTCAGCGCGGCGATCTGCTCCAGGTTACTCAGGTACCCTTTCCCAATGCGGGCATCGAGATAGTCGCACAGTTCGGGGTTGCAAAGTCCTAGCCAACGGCGCTGGGTGATGCCATTGGTCTTGTTCTGGAATTTCTCCGGATACGCGACAAACCACTCTTTGAGCACGTCGTTTTTGAGAATCTCGGTGTGAAGAGCGGCGACGCCGTTGACATAGCGCGAGCAATACACCGCGAGGTTTGCCATGTGGATCAGCTTGCCCTGAATGATGGACATTCTAGAGCAGTCGAACTTGCGCGCCATCAGTTCACCGCAGAGCTTCGCGTTGATCTGGTAGACGATGTCAAACACTTCCGGCAGCACGGACTTAAACAGGTTGACATCCCATTTTTCCAGTGCTTCCGCCATAACGGTGTGATTCGTATAGGAAAACGTCTTTGCCGCAATGTTAAACGCGCGGTCAAAGGGAATCCCTTCCTTCATGAGCAACCGAATCAATTCGGGTATGCTCACGGTCGGGTGCGTGTCGTTAAGCTGAATCGCCACATGTTCGGCAAAGCTGTCGATGGGGCGGTTCTCGCGTTTGAAGCGGAAGATGATGTCCTGCAAGCTCGCGCTGGAGAGGAAATACTGCTGCTTGAGGCGCAGCTTCTTTCCCGCTTCGGTCGAGTCGTTGGGGTACAGGACACGGGTAATGTCCTCCACCGCGTTCTTTTCCAGCACCGCAAGGGAGTATTCCTGATCGTTGAAAAGCTTAAAGTCAAAGTCGGAGACCGCCTCGCTCTGCCAGAGGCGCAGGGTTCCGATGTTGCTGGTGTTGTAGCCGAGCACGGGCATGTCGTATGCCACCGCGCGCACGGTCATATCTGCAAATTTCACGAGCATCTCGTGCGTGTCGCGTCTGCGGCTCCAGGGATCGCCAAAGCGCTGCCAGTCGTCCGCACTCTCGACCTGAAAGCCATCGACAAACGACTGCTTGAACAGACCGTATTTATAGCGAATACCGTAGCCATCCAGCGGTAGGTTCTCGCTTGCCGCGGAGTCGAGGAAGCAGGCCGCAAGGCGGCCCAAGCCACCGTTGCCGAGTGCCGCGTCTTCAATATCCTCGAAGATTGCGATATCGAGCCCGCGGGATTCAAACTCTCGCTTGACGTCGCTGAGGATGCCGAGCACAAAGAGATTGTTATATACGGTTCTGCCGACGAGGTATTCCGCGCTGAAATAGTACGCCTCACGTGTGCGCTCATGCGCATGGCGGCTTTCGTACCAGTCTTCTGCAATTGCGGCCATCACCACGCCGGATAATGCATCATGCAGTTGCGCGGTCGTTGCGTCCAGAAACGACACCTGATGATTCTGTTTGAGCGCAAGCTCTATGCTCTCCATGATGGAATCAATTTTCACTAAATTTAACCTCACTTTTTTGCATCGCGTCCTAGTATAACACACTTTTTTTCGGATGAAAAGACGCGCGGTCACCCGTGATTGCCGCAAAAGTCGCCTAATTACGGGCTTTTTTCCGGTAAATTACCGGGAATCGAGCCAATTGTCGCTCTTCGCCGCCCGTTTCTGCACATTAAGTACACGTTTAAGCAATTCAACACGATTGACGTTGGTATTATATCCCATATTTTTGTACAATAGTCCATATTTATTTGGAATAACCGCTATGTTCAAACAAAAATTCCGCAAAAAAAGGCGCAATTTCCGCTTGCGCCTTGACTAAGACAGCTTGTTGTAGGGGTAGTTCTATCTCGCGAGGGTCTACCTTGCTTCCGTTGGAGGATGCGGCTTATCCCTTGAAAAACGTATTCAGGATATCCGCAATACCGGCAATCGTGTCTTCCGAAAACACGTTCGTTAACCCGTTTTGACTCAGCACATCGTCAATCTTTGCGTATTTCGTTCGCATCATGATGTTAAAATATGCGGTCTGTGCGGCATCTTTGTCGCTTTGCCAAAGCTCCAGCAGTTCCAAAGCAGGCACCATGCTCACCGCATAGCTGATGTAATAAAACGGCATTTGGAATGTATGCGGAATCTGTACCCACTCAGTTCCCTGATAACCGTAGACCTCGTCTAGCCCGTACTCGACGGCGAGTTTCTTGTAGAGCGCATTCATTTCGTCCAGCGTCATGTCGGGTGTTTCATACACATCCTGCTGAAACTCGTCCTCCATGCAGCCGGAGAGCAGAGAAAACATCGCGTCAATCAGCATCGCGCTGCGCGCTTCGTCCGCGAGTTTCCCATAGAAATTCTCATACTCGTCGAACATCAGCAGCACGAGCGCCTGCGAATCCACCTCTGCGAGATCCAGATTTTCCCCGGTCGAGTCGCCGACATCCGGATTATAGTAGTAGTTCGTATAGTGTCCCAGCTCGTGCAGCATGGTTGCAATATTGTCCGCGCTGCCAGTCCATATGGAGAAGATAAACGGCGCGTGATAGTCCGAAATATACGTTGTAAAGCCTGCGTCCATCTTTACGTCGCTGTCGCTCACATCGTAGAGCTGGTTTTGCAGCATGTAGGAAACCACCTTGGAAAGCGCGGGAGAAAACGCCTCCGCCGAAGCCGGGAGTGCATCAAAGAACGCCTTCTCGTCAAACGTCGTTGCATCGAGATCGGACGTGTCGATTTCTTCGTTCGCGTCGATGAAGATCGGCGAAATATACTTTTTCACCGCAGCGTGCAGCGCTCTTGCGTCTGTTGGCGAGTAGTCTCTGCCAAAGTTGTTGTAGCAATACGTCGCATAATCGGAATACTTCAGGTCTTTCGCAATCTCCGTGCGAATGGCAATCTGCTTTTGAAAAATCTTGCCGGCCTCCTGATTCAGCGCGTTAATATACGCGTCATTGAGGCGGTAATACTCTTCGTTGCTCAGGGACATGTCGTTTTGAATCGCTTGATAGGTCCAGTCCGTGCCATTATCCTCATAGGTGAACGTGGCGGTCAGATTGTCATACTCCAGCGTCAGCTGAGATTCCTGATCCTCAAGTCCCTGCACAGACGGGTCGATCGATTGGTTGTTATCGATGACCGCGTTCACAAATCCCTCGCCAAGGGTTTGTATAGCGAGATTCTTTACCTCGTCGGATAAACCAAACAGCGACTCGGATACGCGCTGCATCTGAGAATCCAGTTCGGATAAGTCAGACTGCAAAGAAGCATACTCCTCGCGATTTGAGGAATTTGTCACGTCAAACGCATATCTTAGATAGATCAGCGAAAGCATGGAATCCGCATGATTATACTGCTCTTGCAGCGTCTGATAGGATTGCATCAACTCTTCCGCGGGCTTATTCGCGTCGATGTCGCTTTGCAGCGCATCGATTGCGCGGCTCATGCCGTCGATATCCGGGCGTGAGTAGACCATGCCATCGAGTGTTACATTCTCGTGACTTGTTTCTGGAAGGTTGCTCGCCAGTTGCGTTTCCTGAGTTGCGGTTTGTTCCGTTGCAATCGGCGTGTTGGCGGACGGATTTGCGCAAGAAGACAAGAGAAACAGCGCAGCTAGCGCAAGACAAAGGAATCTGATTTTTGTTACATGCAATCTCATGCAATTATTATATGATACATTGATAAGAAAGCCCAGCTATTTTTTAGGTGATTTGTCAATTCGATTGCTCCGATCCAATCGCTTGCAATCGCTTGAAAAATGCCGTGTTCCACAGTGTTTTTTTGCGGCAAGCGTCAATAAATGCACGGGAAAACGCCGTTCAATTCGGTTTGTATACTATATATTTTCTTCCGACTTCGCGCCGCAAAACGCCCGCTTCTATTGAATTCATCCGTAAATCATGGTATAAACATAAGAACGGTTTTGCGAAACCTTCCGTTTCGCCGTTTTGACGCACCGATTCTCACATCGGAAAGGAAACCAATTATGAACATCGTAGTGCTTGCGGGCGGCCTCTCGCCGGAACGCGACGTCTCCCTCTCCACCGGAACCATGGTGACCAACGCCCTTCGCAAAAAGGGTCACAACGCCATTTTAGTCGATCTCTTTTTTGGTTTGGATCAGCTTCCCTCGCCAATGGAACGAGCGTTTGACGTCAGCGGCATGCTGCCACCGTTTTCCGTGCCGGAAGCGGAGCCGGATCTTGCCGCGGTTCGCGCCGCGAGAAAAAGCGGGTTCTCGGATCAGATTGGCAGCGGCGTGTTAGAGCTCTGCCGGGCAGCCGATCTTGCGTTTCTCGCGCTGCATGGCGGCATTGGCGAAAACGGCAGCTTGCAATCCTTCTTCGATTTATGCGGCATCAAGCACACCGGCAGTCCCTCGATTGGTTGCGCGCTTGCGATGGACAAGTCCGTCAGCAAGTCCCTCTTTCGCAGTGCGGGCATCCTGACCGCAGACTGGGCGGTCGCGCACAAGGACGTTCCGTTTGATACCGAGCATTTCCCCGTTCCCTGCGTGGTCAAGCCTAACAGCGGCGGCTCGAGCATTGGCGTCGAGATCGTGCGCGAGCGCGCGGAGCTCAAGATCGCCATCGATGCGGCCTTTGCGTTTGAAGACGAGCTGATCGTGGAAGAATACATCTCCGGCATGGAGCTCTCCGCAGGTATTCTCGGCAACAGCGATGATTGCACCGCTCTGCCGCTCATCGAGATTGTGCCCAAGCACGGCTTTTACGATTATCAGCATAAATATCAGTCGGGCTGGACGGACGAGATCGTCCCCGCCCGCATTTCGCCGGAGCTCACACAGCAGGTGCAGGAGCTCGCGAAAAAGGCATTCCGCGCGCTCAAGCTCGGCGTCTACTCGCGTGTTGACTTTCTGCTCACGCGCGATGGAAAGGCGTATTGCCTCGAAGCAAACACCCTGCCGGGCATGACGCCGACCAGCTTGCTTCCGCAGGAGGCGGCGCACGAAGGGCTCGACTATCCCACGCTCTGCGAAACCATCGTCAATCTCTCGCTCAAGCGGTATGAGTGAATCATGAAGCAGTATCTGTTTTCTGAAATCGTCTCCGCTTGCGGCGGAGCATATAGCGGCGATCCCGCGCTGCTGACGCAGTCAGCCACGGGTGTCGTCATCAACAGCGAACTTGCGCAGCCGGGCTCGCTTTTTATCGCGATCCGCGGTGAAAAGCACGATGGGCATAGCTTCATCCCTGCCGCGCGCGAGAAAGGCGCGTCCCTCGTCGTCACCGACCATCCGCTTGCGCAGGAGCCGTATCTGCTCGTGCCGGACACGCTCAAGGCGATGCACGACATCGCAAGATGCTATCGCAACAAGTTTACAATTCCAGTGATCGGACTTACCGGCAGCGCGGGCAAGACCTCGACGAAGGACATCGTAGCGTCCGCTCTCGGCGCAAAATTCCGCGTCATGAAAACGCAGGGTAATCTCAACAACGAAACCGGCGCCGCGCTCACCATCTTCACGCTGGAAGATGCGCACGAGGTCGCGGTCGTCGAGATGGGCACCAACCACTTCGGCGAAATCGGCCGCATCGCCTCGTTTGTGCAGCCGGACTACTGCCTCTTTACAAATATCGGCCTTGCGCACATCGAAAACTTCGGTTCGCGCGAGGGCATCTTTCGCGGCAAGACCGAGATGCTTCCTTTTATTCGCGCGGGCGGACGCGTGATCGCCAACGGAGACGACGATTTTCTGTGTGCAATCCCCGCGGCGCTCCTCTATGGACTCGGCAAGAATTGCACCGTGCGCGCGAGCGAGATCGAAGACCTGATCCTTCGCGGCATGAATTTCACCGCAAATTATCTGGGCAAATCCTGCCGCATGCACGTGCCCGCGCTGGGGTTGCACTCGGTCTATAACGCACTTGCCGCTGTTTCGGCAGGTCTGCTTCTCGGTATGTCGCTGCCCGAGATCGCCTCCGGCATCGAAACCTATAAGCCGCTCAAAGGGCGCATGGATGTACATGAGCTTGCGCGCTATACGCTCATCGACGACACCTACAACGCAAACCCGACCTCGATGAAAGCTTCTCTTGATGTGCTCATCAAGTGCTCCGGCAGGCGGGTTGCGATCTTAGGCGACATGCGGGAGCTTGGTTCATCCGCGCCGCAGATGCACGAGGACATCGGCCGCTATGCGGCCTCGCTCGGTATCGAGCGCGTTCTCTGCGTCGGCAGCGAGAGCAGGCATCTGTACGACGGCGCAAGGGCTGTCGCGCCCGATTGCGCGGACTACTTTGAAACGCAGGACGAGCTGCTCAAAGCTTTACCAGCACTCATTCGCGAAGGAGACGTCATCCTCGTGAAAGCCTCACGCGGTATGTATTTGGAGCACACCGTGGAGCTGCTCCTCTCGCTGGCAAAGAGCTG
>Ga0183099_1001720_pt1 | contig 12126 bp, 12 predicted proteins | sample Biomet1_FD_127788 | JGI IMG/M metagenome (GOLD analysis project Ga0183099, IMG submission 127788) | Microbial communities from bioreactor (seeded with anoxic lake sediment) at LBNL, California, USA - Biofuel metagenome 1 | ecosystem: Engineered > Bioreactor > Anaerobic > Unclassified ... | reverse complement strand
CGCCCTTCAGGAGGAGCCGGATCGCGGTTTTCAAGACTCTCATCGCCCGAAGCGACAAAGGGCTGCTTTTCGCCTTTGACGTCCCGGTGGCCGCCGAACTCGATCTAAAAAAGGCCGCCAAAGCGGTCGGGGCCAAATCCATCGAGATGATCCATCTGAAGGAGTTGCTTCCTCTAACCGGCTATATTCATGGGGGTTGCAGTCCCATCGGCCTTAAAAAACCGTATCCGGTCTATATCGACGAGACGGCTCAACTATGGGATACCATTTTCGTCAGTGGGGGCAAACGCGGCTGCCAAATCGAAATCAAGCCGACTGATTTGGCCAACTTTTGCCAAGCGTCTTTCGTTCCTCTAACTATTTAAGCTTCGAAAAGGTGAGCCACGGACATCAGAAGCGTCAGATCGTCTTTTAATCCGTCAAGTTTGGGGCTATCGATGTCGAGGATTCCGATGACGTCCTCTCCCGCGAAAAGGGGGAAGCAAACCTCGCTTTTCACGATGGGATCGCAAGAGATGTAGCCTGGGAATTTGCTAACGTCATCGACATAAAGAGGCTTTTTGGCCGCGAAACAGGTGCCGACCACCCCTTTGCCGGGTTTGATCGAATAGCAAGCCGGCGAGCCTTGGAATGGGCCGAGGTTAAGGACTCCGGCCGTCTCATCGTAGAGATAAAGGCCGACCCAACTGCCTTCGCCAAGAGTTTCGTGGAGAAGAGACAACGCGTTAAGGAGACGGGCGAGGGAAGTGCCCTCGCTGCTTTTCATCGTAGTTTCGATCGAAGAGAAAATGCTTTGGTCCATGGGCTTATTATACGATTGTCGGTCGTTTTGCGTAGGGCCTGTCTACATTGGGCTATGGGTGTTGTTTCTCAAAGAGGCCTTGAAGAATTTCTCTCCTATCTTAACGGACTCATGGAAGAGGCCTTCTATCCTTATGCCGGTTTCTACCGCGGGAGATGGAACGCGACGGAACTAAGGAAGGAATGCGAAAAAGCATATGAGGAGGCCTTTGTCGAAACGAAAGACTGTCAACAGATAGCTCAGCGTCTCGCCAAGACCCTTGACGAGAAGACTCTCGATTATTTGATGGGGCACTTTCAGGGGGTGATTTATGGTCCCGATTTGACAATCTTCGGGGACGAGATTGCCAAAAAGCTTCAAGAAATTAAGGCCAGAACTGGATAAGCGAGAGTTTGTAAATCATTAGCACTCACTACTTGACAGTGCCAATATGTTTGTTATCATATGGTTAGCACCGATAATAATTGAGTGCCAAAAGGAGGAGTAACCATTATGAAAAACGACATCGCAGAAAGGGGCAATTTCTTCTTGGATTTGTTCCCGGAGGGCTTTATGGGTCCCTCGATCTATGACCATTACAACAAGGGTCTGGAAATGAAGACCGACATCAAAGACGACGGAGCCAACTACCTCATGGAGGTGGAACTGCCTGGCATTGAAAAGAAGAACATCACGGTTTCGCTCAAGGACGAATATTTGACGATCAAGGCTAACGTCAACGCCGAAAACGAAGACAAGGCCAAGAAAGGCGACATCATCCATCGCGAGCGTTACACCGGCGTCGCCACCCGAAGTTACTACGTGGGCGAAGTCGATTTGAAGAGTATCAAGGCCCACTACCAAAACGGTATTTTGACCCTCACCATTCCGAAAGAAGCCGAGAAAAAGGCCGAAGAAGCGCATACCATCTCCATCGAGTGATGGGGACATCGTTATGGGAGAGCGGGGGAAACGCTCTCCCTTTTGTTGCTTTTCTGGAGCGCGTTGTGGCGAATCCTTATATAATCGAGGTCAGAGGTGGCCAATATGGAATGTCTTGAATTGATGAAAAATTTCTACTACGTCGGCGTCATCGACCACGCTTTGAAGGTTTTCGACGTGGCAGTAAGAACCGACCGCGGAACTTCCTATAACTCCTACCTGCTGAAAACGAAGGAAGGCGTGGTCGTTTTCGATGGCAACAAAGAGGTCTTTGGCGACGAATACATCCAGCACCTGAAGTCCGTGGCCCCGCTTGATTCCATTAAATACCTTGTCGTCACCCATACCGAACCCGACCATTCGGGAGCCATTGAGAAACTCTTGACCCTCAATCCCTCCATCACCATCATCGCGAGCGCCGGGGCTCTCATGAACCTCGACCGCATTCTTCGCCGCCCCTTCTCCCGGATTCAGATGAACCCCGCCGCTCCTTTAACGATTGGCGAATACACCTTCCAGTTCGTGAGCGGTCTCATGCTGCACTGGCCGGACGTGATGTTCACCTATATCAAAGAATTGAAGGTTCTCATCTCCTGCGACGCTTTCGGCGCCCACTTTGCTAGCGACGCCATCTTGCTCAGCCGCGAAAAGGATTTGGCGGGTTACCAAAAAGCGATGGTGTACTACTTTGAGCACATCATGAGACCATTCTCCTCCTACGTCAAAGTCGCCTGCGGGAGGGTCAATGCCTTGGATCTGAAGATGATTTGCCCCGGCCACGGCCCGGTCGTGGACGTGGGGGTCAAAGAGCAGGTCGCCGTGTACGAAAAACTCGCGGAACGCTACCTGTCCATTAACGATCCGGAAAAGGTCACCATCGTCTACGCAACCGCCTACGGCTACACCAAAGGCATGGCGGAATATCTCCGCGACCGCTTCCTTGAAGATCACAAAAAAGTGGCTTTCTTCCAAATCGATGCCCTCACATACGAGGCGGAAAAAGAAGAAATCCTTTCCAGTATCAATTCCTCGGGCTTGGTGCTTCTTGGCTCCCCCACCATCGTCGGAGACGCCATCTGCCTTTTCTACGATCTATTAACTGCCATTCCTTGGACGGTCGGTCAAGGCAAAAAAGCATCCGCCTTTGGGGATTATGGTTGGAGCGGAGAAGCCGTCGCCCATCTGTCCGAGCGCCTAAAGCAATTACACTTCTCCGTCCTTCCGGGTTTCCGGGCCAACTTCAAACTCGACGAAGACGCCAAAGCGGGTTTGGCCTCATATTACGAAACTTTGAAGTAACAACATCTGTCATCAGTCATTAAAAGGCATCCAACGTCATAAGCGCGGATGCCTTTTTTAGTTATTTAAGGATTGGAATAATGCTCTCTTGCCGGCCAGCGACCACGAGAGGCTCGCGGTCTTTCACATAGACGTCGGTTTCGCTTCTCATTCCGAAGTCCGGGGCATAGATTCCCGGCTCGAGGGAGAAGGTTACACCATCGATGATTTCCCTTTCGTCATGCGACTCGTAATCGTCGATGTTGACGCCCGGCCCGTGAGGGGAGACGTCCACCGCGATATTGTGCCCCGTCCGATGGATGAAATATTTCCCATAGGGCGTTTTGCCGATGAAGTCGCGGACGAGACGGTCGACTTCCCATCCCTCCACCCGCCGTGTCGGGAGTTCGCGTTTGAGAAAGGCGACGGCTTGGTCGATAGCGGTTTTCAGGATTGCGAAACGGGTTTGGTAGACCTCGGGAACTTTTGTCCCAACGTAGCCCATCCAGGTGATGTCGGAATAGACCCCTTCGGGATCGTTGATTTTTGCCCACATATCAATGAGGACCAAATCGCCTTTTTTTATGGGACTATGAACTTCTTTCGTCGGGCCGTAATGAGGATTCGAGGCGTTAGGGCCCACCGCGACGATCGGGGGGTCGTCGTAAATGAGGCCCGCTTCGTGGTATTGGTCACTGATGAATTGCTGAATGGTAAATTCGTCTGTCTCGCCGTTCGCCTTGATGAGGCGAGCGATTTCCTCAAAGGCCTTGTCTTTGATGATGAGGGCGATTTCGTTGGCTCGGATTTGTAGGGCGAAGGCTCGCTCGCTGTAGACGGCGCTGATTTCCTGAAGTACATCGGCGCTCGAGATGATCTTGAGTCCGAGTGAGCGAACGTAATCCACGGAGCCAAAGTCAGCTAAGGAGACCCGGGGCAAAAGACCTTTGTCCGAAATGTCCATCATGACGGTGTGATACGTTTTGAACTGCTCCTCGAGTTGGAGCATTTCATGCCAATCGCAGTAAATCTTGAGGTCGAATCGGTCGGTGATGTCTCGCTCTTTTAGAAACACGCTGTCGATGGTGTGACAGATGATGTAGGGCTTTCCTTCGGTGGGGATGACCACGAAAATCTTTCGGGTTAGCATCTTTTGGCCAAGGAGGGCAGCCACGTTAGGATTCCGGTTTTCGTAATCGACAAGGATCCAGGCGTCGGCCCCGTTGGCCGCCACGATCTTTTTGATGTCAGGGATGGAAATCATATTTTTTTCTCCGAATGGTATTCTACCATCGTCCAATGGTTTATTATTAGCCCATGACCAGCTTGTGGACCCTGTACGGCGAAACGGTGAACAGGGAAAAACCCTTGCCCGAACACCCCAATCCTTTGTTCAGGCGCGATCGATACATGACTCTCAATGGTATTTGGGATTTCGCGATCAACCGTTCTTCGGGCCGTCCCGTTACCATGACGAAAAATATCGTTGTTCCTTTCGCCGTTGAGACACCCCTCAGCGGCATCGAAGCCAACGTCAAAAAAACGGACTTCCTTCACTATCGACGCAAATTTACCCTTCCGAGTACCTTCCTCGGTGGTTATGTGATCATTCATTTTGAGGCGGTCGACCAGGTTTGCGACGTTTTCCTTAATGGTGACAAGATCCTTCATCATGAGGGCGGATATCTGCCTTTCTCGTGCCTGATTTCTGATCCCATACCGGAGAACACCCTCGAAGTTACGGTGTCAGATGATACGTTAAGTCCGGTTTTCCCGCGCGGAAAACAGTCTCTGAAAAGCAACGGCATTTGGTATACGGCCACGAGCGGAATTTGGCAGTCGGTGTGGCTGGAAGCCGTTCCGGAAACTGGCTATATCAAAAGCGTGACGATCGATTCCCTTTTCGATGAGAAAAAAATCCAGATAAAGGGTGATTTCACCGGTTCGCCGTCCGACGCCTACGCTGAAGCATATTTCCATGGCCATTTGGTCGCTCGAAGCACCTTCGACGAGAAGTGGCTGGCTACCCTAGACCTCGGCTATGATTTCTATCCCTGGTCTCCCGATTCTCCCGATCTCTATGAGCTACGCTTCTCTTTCGGAGAGGACATCGTCCATTCCTATTGCGCTTTCCGGAAATTCTCCGTCATCCAAAGTGGCAACGAGTTTTTCTTTGGCCTCAACGATCATCCCATCTTTCTCTCCGGCCTCCTCGATCAGGGCTACTACCCAGATGGCGGTCTCACCCCGCCGAGCGAAAAGGCCATGGTCGACGATATCATGCTGGCCAAGAATTGTGGCTTTAATTGCCTCCGCAAGCACATCAAGATCGAGCCGATGCGCTGGTATTATCTTTGCGACACCCTGGGGATGCTTGTCCTACAGGATTTCGTGAGCGGCGGTTCGCCCTACGCCAACTTGCTCATCGTGACGAGGCCTCTTCTCAATTACAACCTTAACGACACCACCCATAAGCTTTTGGGCCGCGCCCTCAAAGAAAGCCGCGATCAGTTCGTTTCCGACCTCGAAGGAACCGTCGCTCGTCTGTACAACGTTCCTTCCGTTTGCTCCTGGACTATTTTCAACGAGGGCTGGGGCCAGTTCGATGCGGTCGAAATGACCAAACGGCTCGCCCGTCTTGATCCCTCGCGCCCCATCGACTCCACTTCTGGCTGGTATGACAAGAATTGCGGTAATTATTCCTCCCACCACATCTATTTCGTGGCGCCGCGTTTAAGAAACGACCACAAACGCATCCTTTCTTTGAGCGAATGTGGGGGTTACTCTCTCGGAGTCGATCGCCACAAGTACTCGAAGATAGATTTCGGCTATGCCCGTTATTCGACCTTCGAATCTTTGAACCGGGCGGTTGAGCGGCTCTATTCGAAACACATTCTGCGCCTCATCAAAAAAAGTGGCCTAGGCGAGGTAATTTTCACCCAGTTGACCGACGTCGAAGCGGAAACCAATGGTCTCATCACCTATGACAGGAAGGTTCAAAAAGTTGATATCTCCATGCTAAAACGGGTTAATCGTTCTCTCTACACCGCCTTCAATGAACGCCTTGCCAAAAAGAAATAATATGAGTATCAAAATCGCCTTTTTTGATTTGGATTGGACCCTCTACGATCACGAGAATCGCTTGTGGGTTCCTTCTGGCATTGAAAGCATCAAGAAACTGCAGAGCAAGGGCATCAAGGTGATCCTCACAACTGCCCGTCCTTTTGATTCCTTCAAGAAATTTGGCGCTCTTGACCTCGGCTTTGATTGGGATGGCTATATCTCTTGCTCCGGCGGGACCGCTTCCGTCGGTGGCGTCTATCTCCATAAGGCCCTTATCAGCCCCGGAAATTGCAAAGCGCTTATTGCTCGCTGCCAACAACTTGACCTGGCCCTTGAACTCGTCGGTCCGGAAGAAAGGAAGTTTCTCTCTTCCGAAAACGAGTGGACCAAAGAATACTACGAGGCCTTTCGCGACGTCGTCTCCCCTCGGGGCGTCTACGATGGCGATGAGGCTGTCTCTTTTCTCCTCTTTGCTCCCGAGAGCTACGACGAAGGTCTCAAAACCTCCCTCCCTGGCTTACGGTTTTTCCGTTTCTTCTCCTGCGCCATGGATGTAATGCAAGATCCCCACGAAAAGGGCTTGGACATCGACCTCATCCTCCGCCACTACGGTTACTCCAAAGACGAAGCCATCGGCTTTGGCGATGACATACCGGATATTTCTATGGCCGAACACGTGGGCCATTTCGTTTGCATGGGCAATGGCCGGGACGAACTCAAGGCGGTCAGCGAATTCGTCACCGACCCCATCTCCAAGGACGGGTTGCGTGCTGGTCTCAGACACTACAAATTGCTCTAAGGAAATGTAACCTTTTGGTTTCGCAATCGCCTCTTGCGTTACAGGAGGCCTTTTCTTTTCTATCGTTATGGCATGGAGGAACCCTTATGAACTTCCAACCAAAAAAGAAACCCACCACTTGGCCTTCCGCATTCCTGCGTTCCCAGACGGGAAGCCCGCTTGCCCCCTTTTCTTTTGCCGCTCTATCGGAGGAAGAAGATAATAAAGGAGAATTTAGGTTCTCCCATGATTGATTTGGTGCGGGTGGGCGAGAAAATCGCCGCCCTTCGCGCGGAACGCTCCATGAGCCAGGAGGAGTTGGCTCAAAAGCTTTACGTGTCCCGGCAAGCGGTCTCGGCCTGGGAGGTAGGCAAAAGTGCTCCCTCGATCGACAACGTCATTGAACTAGCCCGTCTCTACAAGGTCAGTTTCGAGGAGATTCTCTGTCTCAACGAACCGGCCCTTACTTTGTCGAAACACGACCTCTTCGAAGGCCGCGATCGGGCCTATGTGATCCGCGGGGTTTCCGAAGGGAAAATTCAGTGCGATTTGCCGGCGTTATTCCACGAATGCACCGGAGATGAGAGAATCCTGCTTCTTCGCGCTATTGCCAGGGGACGTCTTCCCTTTGACGAACGGCTGGCTGACAAATTGACTAAAGAAGAAAAGGTTATCCTGGAAGGAGGTTGCCATCGATGAACATCAAGAAAATGCTTCCGTTCCTCGAAGAGGACGAACTTAACGAACTAGCCAAAAAGGTCACCTCGGCGCCTGGTGGCGTTTATGAGGACGTTACTTTTGAGGACCTGCTTCCTTTCATGGACGAAGATGATCTTGGGGCCCGGATGCTCGATGAAGCCAAGGCCGGCCGCGACATTTCTTCTTTTGCCTCCTTCGTGGACGAGGACGCCTTCTGGCCTCTACTCAAGCTGCTCGAGCAAGGGTTGGAGATTAAGGGGCTCGCCAATGCCCTTCCGTTCCTCGACGACGACGAGGCGGATCGTTTGCTCAAGCTTTGCCTCGACCATGGCGGCTCCATTTCCGGCGTCGAAGCCAAAGACCTGTTGCCCTTCGCGAGTGACGACCTAATGGATTCGTTCTTCCTGAAAACCGTGGAGAACAATGGTTCGTTCGGCGGCCTAGACACCGAGGCCTTGCTTCCCTTCGCAAGCGACGACGTGATTGACCAGGCCTTTCTCCTCATGGCCAAAAAAGGCTCCGCCCTCGCCGAGCAGTATGCCCCGTTTGCAAGCGACGACGCCTTTCATCAGTTAGCCAAGGAGTACCTTTCCGGAGGCTGCCCCAACCTCGACATCGAAACTTTTTATCCCTTCATGGACGAAGACGACATCAAGGACATCTTCAAACATTATCTTCGTTCCCATTGAACCCTTCTTTTCGCCAAAACCCCCTAGAGGGGGTCTATGTTGTTCTTTGGGGTCACTGCGTGTAATATAGGTCTCGAATTATGGCACAAGCAGATCAAACTAAGACCCCCTTCGTTGATGCACTGAAACAATACACCAGCGAAGACGTGGTACCTTTCGACGTTCCCGGACATCACATGGGCAACATCGTCAACGCCGCGACGGAGCTTCTCGGACACGAGGTGTTCCACTGCGACGTCAACGCCCCAATTGGCCTCGACAACCTGGCCAAACCCAGCGGAGTCATTCTCGAAGCGGAACGGCTTTTGGCCGACGCTTGCGGGGCTGACGAGGGCTTTTTCCTCATCAACGGAACATCCAGTGGCATCATCGCGATGATCATGACCGCGGTTAGGGCCAACGAGAAAATCATCCTGCCGCGCAACGTTCATAAATCCATCATCAATGGTTTGATTCTTTCAGGCGCGGTTCCGGTGTATGTCATGCCGGAAATCGATAACGATCTCGAAATCGCCAACCAGCCGTCGTTCGAGGATTGGAAGAAAGCCATCCTTCGTAATCCTTCGGCCAAGGCGGTTTTTGTTATCAACCCAACCTATTTCGGGTCGGTCGGCCCCCTCAAACAGATTGTCGAATTCGCCCATGCCCACCATATGGCCGTGCTTTGCGACGAGGCCCATGGCGCCCACTATTACTACCAGAATAAACATTGCCCCCTTTCGGCCATGGCCGCCGGAGCCGATATGACCGCCGCCTCTTTCCACAAAACCGTGGGCTCTTTGACCCAAAGTTCGGTTTTGCTCTCCCATAACGGCCTCTTTTCCCGTCCCGATATCCAAAAAACCCTTAATATCATCAACACCACCTCCCCCTCGCACATCCTGATTGCCTCGCTCGACGCTGCCCGCTCGTTCATGGCGAGCGAAGAGGGCACGGAGGCTATGGAACGGACCTACGAACTGGCCGCTTTGGCCCGTCAGGAAATCGCCAAAATCCCTGGGTTTATCAATGAAGGTCGTGAGCACTTTTTAGCCCATGGTTCCTATGACTACGACGAGAGCAAACTTGTCATCGGCCTTGACCACCTCGACATCGATGGCTTCCAGTTGTACCACCTCCTCAAGGAGAAGTACCTCATCCAAACCGAGCTCGCGGAAACCTACGCGGTGCTGGGCATTTTTGCGATCGGCAATAACCGCGAACATGTAGATCGTCTCATTGCCGCCCTAAAAGACATCAGTGCCGCCCACTACCATCCGGACGTCACCTATCCTGACCACCATTTTGACAGTTCTTTCCCCTTCATGGTCATTCGCCCTCGGGCCGCCTTTCACGCCCCCGGCAAAGTTTTGCCGATCGACGAATGCGATGGAGCCATCTCCAAAGAACAAGTGATGATCTACCCGCCAGGCATCCCCCTCATCGTTCCGGGCGAGGTCTGGACAACCGAACTTATTGAGCGCGTGAAGCATTACGCCACCACCGGAATCACGATTCTTTCGTCTTACCATGATGGTTTTGAAGTCGTGGACACCGCGAAGTGGAAACGCTTCCCGATCTACGAGAAAAAGCTCAAAGACTATTACGAGAACCGCAAAACCACCCCGATCGCCGATGGCTATCATCTGCCCTTCGAGGGTTTGGGCCACCAGTCGACCCTGATTCTCACCCCCTTCCGTGCTGACACATGGCGCCTCAAGGCCGTTCCGGCTCAGGCGGCTTTCCTTAACGTCATCAAAGCCATCGCTGAGCACGAGAAAGTCGTCGTGGGCATTCATCCTAACCTCTATAAAAAGGTCGCCGGCCAATTTGCCGGACTCCCGAACGTCTCCACCGTTTCCATCCGCTACAACGATTCGTGGGCCCGTGACAACATGCCTCTTTTCGTCACGAATGGGAAAAACGTCCGTTCCGTCGACTTCCGCTTCAACGCCTGGGGCGGCGAATTCGATGGACTCTACAGCAACTATCACGATGACGACCGTTTGGCCACCATCGTCGCGAAGAGACTAAAACTCCTTGATTACTATCTGCCGAATTTCGTTTTGGAAGGCGGCAGCATCGCGGTCGATGGTGAGGGCACTCTCATCACGACCGAAGCCTGCCTCTTATCAAAAGGCCGCAATCCGACCATGACCAAAAACGAAATCGAAGAGGTTTTGCGTGAATATTTGGGCGTCGAGAAGGTCTTATGGGTACCCCACGGCATCTATCAGGACGAGACCGACGAACATGTCGATAATATGGTGGCCTTCGTGAAGCCGGGCGTCGTCGTGATGGCCTGGACCGAGGACCGCAGTGACCCTCAATACGAGTATTGCCAAGAAACTTACCGCGCCCTTTCATCCGCGACGGATGCCAAAGGCCGCAAACTCGAGATCCATCAGCTTCTCGTCCCCTCGCCGGCCCTCCATATGAACCAAGAGGAGTGCCGAGGACTCGTTCGCAGCGCTTCTACGCTAGAAAAACGTACCGAAGGCCGCCGCTTGGCCGCCTCCTACGTGAACTTCTACCAAGGCAAGGATTTCGTCATCGTTCCCCAATTCGGGGTCAAAGAGGACACACTCGCGGTCGAGAAACTGCGGGAACTCTTCCCGGGCAAAGCCATCCATCCCGTCTACACGAGGGAGATTCTCCTCGGGGGCGGGAATATCCACTGCATCACGATGCAGGTTCCTTTGAAGGAGGAATAGCCATGGAAACCACGATCGCCATTACCCAGCTGTCGTTCGTCGACGATTACGAACGGAACATTGAAAGGGCCGACGACGTCGTCCGAAAAGCCGCTAAGCAAGGCGCCCAGATCATTTTGCTTTCCGAACTCTTTGAGGGCCTCTATTTTTGCCAAACCGAGGATTATCGCAAATTCGATCTGGCCGAAGAGGCCGCTTCTTCGAAGACCCTGAAACATTTTCAGGCCCTCGCCAAAGAACTCCGCGTCGTTTTGCCGATCTCCTTTTTCGAAAAGGCCGGCAACGTTTATTTCAACTCTTTGGCGGTCATTGATGCCTCGGGGGAAAACCTCGGCATTTATCGGAAGAGCCATATTCCCACAGGCGAATGCTACGAAGAGAAATTCTACTTCGCACCCGGAGACACCGGCTTCAAGGTTTTCGCCACAGCTTACGGGCGGTTGGGCGTGGGCATTTGCTGGGACCAATGGTTCCCGGAAGTCGCCCGCGTTCTCGCCCTCAAAGGGGCCGAACTTATCGTTTATCCGACGGCCATTGGCAGCGAGCCGGTTTTGCCGAAGGATTCTCGCGATCACTGGCAAAACACCATGCGTGGCCATGCCGCTGCCAACCTCATTCCAGTTCTGGCTTCTAACCGGGTCGGAATAGAACAAGCTGGCTCTTCCAAGATGCAATTCTTCGGTTCGTCTTTTATCGCTGACCAACATGGCGAAAAAGTCGTGGAAATGGACCGCGTGGAGGAAGGCTTCCGTTTGGCCACTTTCGACCTCAAGGCCATTGACGAAGAAAGACGCGACTGGGGCGTATTCCGCGACCGGCGCGTAGATTTGTATACCGATTTAATTAAGCTCGACGCGAGCAAAAAATAGTCATTTAGATATTCGAGACGAGCAACCATATTAGCAAAGCCACGACCGTCAACCCAATCAGAATGGGGAAGAGGTACATCGGGTCGAACTTTTTCTTTTCCATAGGATGGAATAATAATACAATTAACACCGTCGCAAATCACTTATGGATTGGCTTTGGCTTTCGTTCTTGTACGGCGTGGCACTCGCGATGGATTGCCTGCTTTAAGCATCACTGACGGTTTGCTACCGAATCTCAACGAGAAGAATGGCAGTCCCTTTTAATTGCCGGGTCTTGCCTGGGGCAAGGCCTCTCCTTGATTGGCTTTTTCCTGGTTCCACGGTGTCTTCACTT
>Ga0183099_1001719_pt1 | contig 12132 bp, 12 predicted proteins | sample Biomet1_FD_127788 | JGI IMG/M metagenome (GOLD analysis project Ga0183099, IMG submission 127788) | Microbial communities from bioreactor (seeded with anoxic lake sediment) at LBNL, California, USA - Biofuel metagenome 1 | ecosystem: Engineered > Bioreactor > Anaerobic > Unclassified ... | reverse complement strand
GTGTGTTTGTCATGTTTAGCCGATCATCCGATCGGCTTTTTTATAAGCAAAAGATGAAATGCAAATGCAAATGATATAAATTATCAATCATAAGCAATGAGTGGAGATAGTCATGCATTTCAGTGTTACCGAATTACTGTTGATTGCGTTTATCGCGATCGTCTTATTTGGCACCAAAAAAGTTCGTGCGCTGGGGGGTGATATGGGGCATGCGATCCGTGATTTCCGCAAAGCGATGCACGAACAACCGAAAGCCGATGATAATGCGGAAGCCGTGGTTAGCGATAAACAAGGCTCATAACGCGTGTTTGACATTGGCTTCAGCGAACTGATCTTGTGCGCGATTGTTGCACTGGTGGTGTTCGGGCCGGAAAAATTGCCAGCGTTATTGCGGGATGTCAGTGCGTTCCGGCGGCAGGTGAGCCAGCTTTGGGGTAACGCCCGGCAGTCACTGCAAAAAGAGCTGGATGCTGTTGCGGCCAACGATAAACCACAAGATCCGCGCGAATGACCCTACTTGCTCATCTGTTGGAACTACGCCGCCGCTTGCTGCATTGTTTGCTGGTGTTGGTAGTGCTGTTTCTACCCTTAAGCTATTTTGCTAACGATATCTACCATCTGCTGGCCAGCCCGTTACTGGCGGTATTACCGCACGGCACCAGTATGATCGCCACCGCTGTGTCCGCCCCATTTCTGGTGCCACTGAAACTGACCTTGTTGGTGGTCTTGCTGCTGGCATTGCCCTATCTGCTGTGGCAGGTATGGGGTTTTCTGGCACCAGCACTGTATCGTCATGAGCGACGATTATTAATACCACTGCTCTTTGGCAGTAATCTGCTGGTGTATGCTGGGTTTGCGTTTGCCTATTGGGTGGTGTTGCCGCTTATCTTTCGTTTCATGGTTGGCACCTTACCCGCGGGTGTCAGTATGGCGACCGATATCAGCAGTTATCTCGATTTTGTGCTGACGATGTTTTTCTCGTTTGGCGCGGCCTTTCAGTTACCGCTGGTGGTGGCGATCTTGTGTCGCACCGGTATTACTTCCGTGCAAACGCTAAAAGAAAAACGCCCGCATTTTATCGTACTGGCGTTTATCGTTGGTATGTTGTTATCCCCACCGGATGTGTTGTCGCAAACCCTGCTGGCGGTGCCGTTATGTTTGTTGTTCGAGGCCGGTTTGCTGCTGGCGCGCTGGTGGAAACCAGCAACAATACTTGTCGCTGTCGAACAGCTGCGTTAAGCCGCCAGAGTCTGTCAGCCGATGAAGTTCAGCTTATGAAATTTAGCTTATGAAATAACAATGCCAGCCCAAAACCCGTCAAGATCACGCCAGCCCCGCGTTCTATCAGATAGAGCTGATGATTCAGCACCCGTTGCAACCGGTGATGACCGATCAGCACGGCTATCAGCAGATCCCAGCCTAATACCGCGAAAAACATCCAGATACCGCAGAAGCCTTGTTGCCATAACGTGACGTTATTACCCAATATCACCGCCAGCAGGCTCATATAAAACAATGCATTCTTCGGATTCAGTAAGGCGGAAGACAGACCAATCACAAACTGTCTGCCAGACGTTAAGGCATGGGCTTGTTGTTGTAATTGCAGTTGGCGTATCGGGCTGCGGATGAGTTGATAGCCCAGCCAACACAGATACAGTGCACCGGTTATTTCCATCGCCGTAAATAGCCAGGGTTGTTGTGTCAGGCCATGCCAACCGCTAATCGCCAGCAGAATATAGACCGCATTGCCGGTGGCGATCCCCAGACAGATAAAGGCACTGCCCGCTAACCGATGTCGGATGGCATGCCCGGTCAGCAGAAAGAAATCCGGGCCGGGGCTTAACAGGGCCACGAAGTGCGCTAACACCAATGCGGGGAAGGCGGTTGGGATCAAATGGGCAAGTGTAAACATGGTTATCTCCGCGAGTTATTCTGGAGATAAGGCTAACGATTAGCGGCTAACGAATATTGTCAAAAATTGATCGGGCTTGCTGATATTGGCCGGGAGTGGCAGTGGTGTAGGCAGTGAAGGCTTTATGAAAATGGCTCTGATCACTAAATCCAGTGGCTTGCGCGACATCGGTGATGGGCATGCCGTCCCGCAACAATGCTTTGGCCAGCGTAATGCGGGCATTATCGGCAAAGGCCATCGGGGAAATGCCCACTGCCTTTTTGAACAAGCGGATCAGCGTTTCTTTACTTAAATGCAATTCGTTCGCCAGTTCCTGCAATGAAGGTTTGCTGCTGAGATCTTGTAACAGCCGCTGCCGCAGGTAACGTACCGCCTCGTTTTCAGCTACCGGCTCTGGTGCGGTGTGATGACCATGATCTAACAAGGTGAGCAGGAACGAGGTGGCTTCAGCGATCGAACATGGCTGCTCAGGTTTTTGCAGCATGGCGACAAAAGATAAATAACGGGCAAACAGCAGCGGATCAGCAACAATAGCCAGCTGGTAATGCAGTTGCCGGATCGGTTGGGCGTAAAGTTGCGAGAGTTGTTGCAGACACCAGTTTTTTTCGAGATACAGCATGTGGTAACTGCGGCTTTGCCCGACGATTGGGTTACAGCTGTGCAGTTCATCCGGGCCGATAAAAATCAGCTGACCGGGCTGGAGTGTATATTCTTTATTTTGATAAGTGACTAGCGTATTGCCACTGACAATTGCGCCGATCGACAAGCTTGGATGGCTGTGCAACTTATAGGCGCGATCGCTTTGTTGAGTGCTGCGCAGTTCGATATGTGGCAGCTGTGGGTGCAGCCAAAAGGCTTGTTCGATATGACGCGGCTGTGACATTGCCATTCCCGGAAATAACATGCTGACGCGAATTGTGGCTATCGCCTAGACTACGCGAAAGTCACTCATCTCGTCAGTGTTTTTCCGGCAGCTTAGACCAGTGTCCGAACACCCACCATCAATAAAATTAACGCCAGCGATGTTTGTAGTAAGCGGCTGGACAATTTAGTCGCCAACAGACTGCCCAGCACCACCGCTGGCACCGAACCCATCAACAGATTTGACAGCATGTGCACGTCGACCATACCGGTGAACGCATAACCGATGCCCGCAACCAGCGCGAGTGGAATCGCATGCACGATATCAGAGGCGACTAGCGTGTGTGGTTGCATGCGGCGTGGGTAGAGATACATCAGCAACACGCTGCCCAACGCACCGGCACCGACCGAAGTCAGCGCAACACACAGCCCTAACATGCCTCCGGCAAACACAGTGGTTTTAGGTTTCAGCGCTTCTGGCTTTACCTCAGCACCATGAGTTTGTGGACGAATACGTTTCAGTAACAGCGGAGAAGCAATCAACCCAACCGCAGTCAGCACGATCAGAAAACCGATAGCTTCGGTTAACCAGCTCACCTTTTGAAACTTCATGCCGAAATGGATCAATGTCACGGTGATGATGGCAATTGGTAAACTGCCAGCCCACAAATGCTTCACGATCTGCCAGTCAATTTTGCCCGATTTATGATGGGTTTTTGCGGCAACGAGTTTAGTAATGGAAGCAAACCATAAGTCGGTTGCCACCGCAGTAACCGGGGATACATTAAATACCAGCAGTAAAATAGGTGTCATCATGGCACCACCGCCAACACCCGTCAGGCCAACGACGAAGCCAGTTAAAGCGCCTGCTAAGATATAAGGTACGTCGATCATTGCCCATCCTTTAGACGTCTACCGAAAATGTATTTCTGGATAGTGGTGAAGAGAATGTGTGCATCCTAATTGAAAAGTCGCTGATATTTATTTGCTTGTTTGTGATAACTATTGCCACTTTTGGTATATGCGAAATAGCTAATTAAATTTTGGAGGGAAACAGCGTTGGGTTGGCAGCCTCAATACGCTTATTCAGGGGTATAAATGTGGTAGCGATTTTTACCCGCCTGTTTGGCTTGATACATCGCCTGATCGGCCAGCGATAACAGCTGCCCTGCATGGATCTCGCCGGCTTGTGGATAAAAACAGAGGCCAATGCTGGCGCTGACCTTTAATGGCAGATCATCAATCAGGATGGTTTTTGCAATGGTGTGTAATAGCCGCTTCACTAAGTGCAGCGAATGGCTGAGTTCTTTACCGACATTCAGCAGGGCGACAAACTCATCGCCACCGATACGACCTACGGTGTCGGTTTCCCGCAGCGTCTTTTTCATTTGTGCGGCCACGGCCATCAACAGCTGATCGCCAACGGCATGTCCGTAGGTATCATTGATCTGTTTGAAACCATCAAGGTCAATATAAGCCACCGCGATGACGTTATCCGTTTGCTGGCAGCGCTGAATAGCCAATGTGAGTTCATCGGTTAAGCGTTTGCGGTTGGGTAACCCGGTCAGCAGATCATAATACGCCTGCTGTTCCAGCTGCTTTTCATGCTGTTTTTGATGGGAAATATCCGAAGCCAGCGAGACATAATGATGTGTTTCGTTTTTCTCATTTTTAACGGCACTGATGGTTTCTAATTCCGCGTAAATCTCGCCGTTTTTGCGCCGGTTCCAGATCTCGCCACTCCAGTGACCATGAGCCAGCAACTGCGCCCAAAATGCCTGATAGAAGGCTTTATCATGATATCCGGATTGCAGCATTTTCGGGTTCTTGCCTAACACTTCCTCGGCGTTATAGCCGGTGATATCGGTAAACGCCTTATTGACTTGCACAATCTGACCACTGGCATCGGTGATCAAGATCGACTCTTTGGCTTCGGTAAATACACTGGCCGCCAGCGACAATTTTTCCTCGTTTTGCTTTTGTCCGGTGATATCACTGAAACTGCTGATCACGGCATATGGCAGCGCGGCATCCTGTTGATAGAGTGGCTGACTGTTCACACTTAACCAAGTGATATGGTCACTGAATTGAATGCCCATAATAAAATTACGGATCGGCAGACCAGTACGCAAACACTGAATGCTGGGATGTTCTTCCAGACTTAATGGTTCACCGTTTTCGTGGATCCGTTGCCAAGGCAGGTAGATCAGGTTTTTATCCAGCAACTGATTTTTATCGACCTTAAAAATAGTACAGGCTTCATCATTGACCGCGATGATGCGGTAATTTACATCTTGCAGAATACACCCGACCGGCAAGCTGTCATGCAGTGCCCGGTAACGTGCCTCACTTTCCCGCAGCTGCAATTCGGCCAGTTTGCTGGCGGTGATATCCTGATGCGTGCCCGCCATCAGCACGGGCTGTTGTTCCTGATCCCATTCCAGCACTTGTCCGCGGCTTAAGACCCAGATCCAATGTCCTTTCTTGTGCTGCATACGCAGCTCGCATTCATAATAATCGCTGATGCCGGCAAAATGATGGGCAAGCAACAGCTCGGCCCGCGGCGCATCATCCGGATGCACAAAACGTCGCCAGATATTCATATCGATCGGTGCAATCTCCCCTAGGGTATAGCCAATCATCTCTGCCCAGCGCGAGTTCAGTACGGCAGTCCCGGCGGGGATATTCCACTCCCAGGTGCCAGCGCGGGTGCCGGTGATGATGTTTTCCAGTCGCTGGCGTTTTATCCGCAAGAGTTCTTCGGCTTGCAGGCGCTCGGTGATGTCATAAATGGTGGAGTACAGATAATAGTGGCCATCCACCATAATCGGGCCGGAATGAACTTCAACCTGCCGGATTTCGCCGGATGCCAGCCGGTGTGGAAACAAGAAAAAGGAGCGCCGTTCCGCCAGTGCATTGGCCATCTCTTCACCGATCTGTTCCGGCGTCAGGCAATTGATATCGTGAATGCACAGTTGTAATAACTGGTCGTGCGAGTAACCATAAAATTTCTCGGCAGCCTGATTAGCGTTTTCGATACGTTTACTGGCAGGGTCAATTAACAGAATGGGTGTTTTGGCGTGCTCAAAGAAAAGCCGGTAACTGTTGGCTGTTTGCCGTCGTAAATAAGCCGATATCTCGGCTAACAGCGGCGTGATCTCATGCCCGGTAATATCGCTGTCAGCGGCAAATGCATGCATGATCGCCGTGATCTGCTCATCGAGCAGTGCAGGGTTGTCGGCGAAGTTACGCATGTATTCTCCCAGCTCAGGTGGCTGCGTCATACCATTTACCATAGCACTTTGCGGCCTGACTGCCAGAAAGAATACGCCTTTATTGAGTCTTATTTGATCGGTGGCGACTCTGCCTGGCGCGGATGTTTACAGGCCAGTTGTCGCCAGAGTTTCAACCCTGTGACCCAGAACGGTCGCCACACCAGATTGTACAACTTCATATAGCGCTCGTTGTCTTGCGGCATAACACCAAATTCCAGCACCTCTGGTTTCGCTCCGGTGACATACAGCGTACCGAACAGCCAATCCCAGAGAGAAAGGTTCGTGCCAAAATTCCGGTTAAAATGGGCAGGGTTTCGGCTGTGATGGATTTGATGCTGTGCCGGGCTGTTAATCACCCGTTCGATGACCGGCCCAAATGACAGCCAGATGTGTGTGTGACGTAAATTAGCAGCTAATGCATTGAAGATAAAAGAAAGATAACCGATGCCAAACAGCGTGTAGTTGTTGACCTTATTCCCGCAGAACCAAAAAATCACACCAGCATACAGTGCAAAACAGCTGCCTTTCAGCAGGTTTTCGCAGAGTTTTTCAAAAAAATGGATCCGGCTGGCAGTCGGAGGAACCATCACGGTTGCACTGTGATGTACTTTATGAAATTCCCAGAGCCAGCGACTATGAAAGGCTCGGTGAAGCCAGTAGTGAGCAAAATCATTCACCAGAAACGCGCCGAGCCCGAATAGCAACATGATCCCCATATTATCGCCAAGCTGCGGACGGGCAGCCCACACCTGCTGCAAAAATGCCGTCACATCACCCTGTTTCAGCAGCATCGGATCCAGCCAATTCATGATCGGTACAATAAAGGCAAGATGCAGCAACGTGCGTAGAAAATAATAGACGTAGTCCACCCGGGCGGAACGATGTAACCATATCTTTCTGCCCCCAAGAAATGTTCGGAAGCTGTTCGTCTGACTATAGCCAAGCCGTCGTTGCCGGCGATACAAGCAGAATGCGATCAATAACGAAATACTCAGGAATGGCAGGCCCAAACGCCCGTTAAAATCAAACAGACCAAGTAAGGTTTCAATCAGAGGCGACAGAATATAGGCAGCAAGAGCGTCCAACGCTGTTTCAGGCATTCTTTAAAGGCACGCGGTTAAAACTGAGGCTCGCATCATATACGAATCAATCTTAACATCTCAATTGTTATTGATAATAAGACTCAATTCTAAATGGTGAATTTTAAATAAAGCGGAAAACAAAAAAGCCCGCTTATTCAGCGGGCCTTCGAAATTTGGCGGAGAGATAGACCGCCAAGTATAAGTCTAATGAGATACAAAATAAAATAATAAACTTAATAAAATCAAAGTTATCTAATAAATTCTGTCTGATTAAGGCCAATAGAATCTAACGTAAACTTTATTTAAATGGCATACTGGATGGCATACCAGAAATTTATTGATGAATGCTATGGCAATACTCACGGATACTAAAGCTAGGAATGTAAAACCTGACGATAAACCTATCGCACATGGGGGTATAACCGGATTGGCGTTACATCCTTCGGGAAGTAAAGGCCGTGGAAAATGGGTTTTACGTTATGTTAGTCCCGTTACTGGAAAGCGCCGTAATGCTGGTCTGGGTACTTACCCTGAGGTTGGTGTTGCTGACGCAGGTAAATTGGCTCAAGAAATGCGGGACCTAATTTCGAATGGACAAGATCCGCTAGAAAAAAGTGTCGTCATAGAAGATCTGCCTCAGATACCTACTTTTGAGAATGCCGCATATCAAGTTCACGCTAATCTATTACCCAGTTGGAAAAATGAAAAACATGGAAAGCAATGGATCTCTACATTGGAGCAATATGTTTTCCCCTCTATTGGAGCGATGACGCTCGACGCTATTTTACCTGCACATATTGCCAATGTACTTCAGCCTATTTGGTTAGAGATACCGGAAACGGCAGGTAGGGTTAAACAGCGCATCCATGCTGTAATGGCATGGGGGTGGGCTCATGGGTATAGTTCATCTAATCCTGTTGATGTTGTCGGACATCTTTTACCGACACAACCAAGTAAAAGTATTCGTACAGAACATCAGCCTGCAATGCCTTGGCGTGAGTTGCCGCAATTTGTTCATAATTCTGTCAGAAGTTCCGAGCGTTATAATGTTACGCGATTAGCCTTAGAGTTTTTAATTCTTACCGCGTGTCGTTCCGGAGAAGTAAGAGGGCTGAGATGGTCTGAGCTTGATTTCCACGGCTGTATTTGGACTATTCCTGCAGAAAGAATGAAAGCTAAACTAGCGCACCGAGTGCCACTATCTCCTCGATGTGTTCAAATATTGAATGATGTTAAAGGATTGCATGACGAACTAGTTTTCCCCTCTCCAAGAGATCAAGTTGAATTGTCAGATATGGTCTTCACGTCATTCTTGAGGGATGTCAATGCACCAAGTAGCACACCCAACCGAGTGGCTACTGCGCATGGATTTCGCTCAAGTTTTAGGGACTGGTGTAGTGAGCATGGTTATGCTCGGGATTTGGCTGAACGAGCGTTAGCTCATATGGTTCAGAATAAAGTTGAGGCTGCATATCATCGAACTGACTTGTTAGAACAACGCCGTGTATTAATGGAAAAATGGGCAGAGTTTGTGTCAAGTTAGTTACAGTCAATTTTTTCATGTGGTTTTATTCTGGAATACTCTTCGAGAATTAAGTTTTCCAGAATTACTTTTTTGCTTTTTCCTTTTATCTTAGCCAATTCACTTAACGCGTTGACGGCTTCTATCGAGACTTGCGTGTTTATCAGCTTGGTTGTATCAGCGTGATTATCATAGTGACGTTTATTTCTGACATTAGTTTTGATAGCAGTGAGCAGAGTTTTTTTATTCGTAGTATTCGATAGTAAATCGTAGAAAGTTTGCAATGCTAATTTTGTTTGTTCAACATCCTTCTTTTTATCAATAGAGGAAATATAGCTCCATTTGGGAGGTTCATTATTGGAATGGCATGATATTACATAATCCCAGATATGGATTACATACGACTCATTTTTATTGACCCAATCAACCATTTTTCTATCTTTGCGTATACTTTCCCAGTTGTTGCTAATAGTTTCTAATGTTTCTTGTTTTTTGCCTAATGGGGTATCCCAAAGATCGAAAAAATAAATGACATTCTGGAGTTTTAGATCATTTTGAGATGCATTTTTTTCTAAGCCTAATTCTTCATAAAGAGGGGTTTGGATACGAAAAGACTCATCGGATATGTCATCTTTGGATTGCAGACTATGGGCGTAATTAAGACGTCTTTGATTGTTTTTATCTTCAAAAGAAATTCTTAACCTCGACCAAATGTAATTAATTTGGCGGTCATCTTTTAGATCAATCCACTCGTAGGCTTCGTGTGGTATTGATTTTGATGCATGAATTTCAAGTAATATTTTTTTTGCTTGCTCATCTACGTCTTCATCAGGCGTATCAAAGTAATCCTTCAGGCAGATGTCATAAACTTCATCACAGTAAGGAATGAAGAGATAATTTAATTTTCGCCTGTATATCAGTGTACCAATCGTACTGGTCGCTTCATCAACACTCTTCTGCATCACATCGAAACTTAACTCTATTCTTGGGTATCTGTGAGTTCTGTGAAGTTCAATGTTGGCTTGATAACCTCGTCGATCTGACAAAGGATTTCTCAATTGTTCATCGATCTGCTTTTGAAGCTCTCCTTTTGCCAGATTCAAAAAATGGTACAAAAAAAAGATCTGTTTCTTCTCTTTATTAACATTCCAAAAAGACTTATCGCGCATTCTTTGTCCGTTAATATACAGCGTTTATATGGTTAATATGTAAATCTAACACAACATGTATATGGTTTTTATCCAATTTTTATACTGGATTTATATTAGGTTTATACATACGTTTTCTGAACATAAAATCTAATGAATAGCTAAATCGTTTCTTACATCTTCCTAGATAACTATCTTTTTTAAGCTACGGGTCTCCTTCTTTTAGAATGCCTATTGGTGATACGCAGACCCCCCCTTAACATTTCACATGATTGTTTAAGCTTATCTATACACCTTATATATGGTCATAACATTGATGGAGTCGACAAACCTCGGTTATTTATTACAGCGATGTCTATCTGATGAACCGGTCCTGCATCGTTAACGACATGTGGACGAATAAATCATCAACAGAGGACACGAAACTGATGAACACTAACGTCTCAACTAAAGCTTCAATCCGAATTCTCAGAATCAAAGATGTTTGCGCGATGCTTGGAATCGCACGCTCCACGATTTATGACTGGATGCAAAAGAAGTCTAAGAGATATGACCCAACTTTCCCTAAATCGATACCATTAGGTAAATCCAGTGTTGGATGGGTTGAGGGGCAACTTATTGAGTGGGTTGAAAGCAAGCTTAAACAATAAACGTTACTTTCACCGAGGCCCATAACTTATCAGAGACAAGAGAGCAGATAATCATGGTTATTTTTTCATACAAAGCCATGTCTGATGCAGGTGTATGACCATATAAATCGATGGGATTCCATGAGGTCCATTACGGTTCTTAGTCTATAGGTTATACGCTACTGTAGGTATCTGCTTCTAATCCATCTATTGACTGCGTAAGCATGTCAATCAATTCAATCTACCTAAATCATCTGACCAGATAATACGCATCGGGTAATAGCCGAGGGATAGCTATCACCTACGTATTCCTATTGAGGAATAAACATGAACACCAATGACGCACTTTTGAATGTACTTGAGTTAACTAAAGCATCTAACCGTACCGATAGACGCTATATCGGTGTTCGGTATGGGGTTTTAAGAGCTCATGTTAGGCTGCCTTTAATTAAAACATTGACCGTGATTGCAGATGCAATTTGTCACAGTGAAATTCTCGAACCTCAACATCCAAAGATTGAACTCTTTGTTGATTTGTTTCGTGAGAGTGGTTTGCCGTGGGATATTTCGACACGTGACTGGGCGTTTGAGCCATCTTCTGAATTAGTCTGGCGTATCAACAATTTTCTTGATGGTTATGTGGGTTATTGTCAAACGCCAAACTTTAGACGAAAAATGAGTAAGGCATTAAGGCGATGCGAGCGCAATACATTAAGCCTGAGAACCTATGTAGATGATCTGTTTGATGTGCACAGTCGCTTATTAGTGGTCAGAGTCGATTTTCATTATCAGCCTGAGTTTTATGAAGGATTAACTCTGAAGAGGGTAATCAATGACAGGAAGGTTTTTCTGGAGAGCATTAAACAGGAATTTGATGGGTTGATCGGACTGTGCTGGAAACTGGAGTATGCCAAGCAGCGAGGTTTTCATTATCACTGTATTTTCTTCTTTAATGGTAATAGATCTCAGCGGGGCATTTCATTGGGTAGAACGCTTGGAGAGCATTGGGTTAGCGTTACAGCCAATATGGGGTCTTATCACAATTGCAACTTTGCTGATAACGACTACCCTGAAAAATATCTCGGGATGATCCATTATTCGGATGAGCTAAAACGAAGAGCATTACGCCATGCTGACTATTTAACGAAGAACGATGAGAACATTCTCGCTATTTTGTGCAATGGACGCACTCGGATATTCGGTCGAATGGAGTTGCGTAGTAGACGCTCTGCTGCTGGTCGTCCTCGTTTACTAGCGTCAACCCGCTCCTAAAAAACTTCAGTTAGATATTACCTCTGTGACATACACGCAGGGTCTGCTTCAGACCGATTGGTTACAGGGGAATATTTATGGCTCACGAAATCTCATCCATGGCCTTTACCGGTGCTACACCATGGCACGGTTTAGGCAATCATCTGTCTGAACAGCAACCCATTCATATCTGGCTCAAAGAGGCGGGTATGGACTGGACGATTGAACAAAGTGATGTGCTGTTTAACGCCGATAACAGCGCATTACATATCCGGCCTTATGCCGATTCTAAAGTGTTGTTCCGCTCGGATTCACTGGCCCCGCTGTCGGTGGTCTCCAATCGCTATAAAGTCGTGCAGCCGCATGAGGTACTGCACTTCTATAAAGACTTGGTATCGGCGGGGGGGGTTGGGGTGGGAAAGGGTGGGGGGGGCGAAAGGGGGGGGTGGCGC
>Ga0183099_1001718_pt1 | contig 12139 bp, 19 predicted proteins | sample Biomet1_FD_127788 | JGI IMG/M metagenome (GOLD analysis project Ga0183099, IMG submission 127788) | Microbial communities from bioreactor (seeded with anoxic lake sediment) at LBNL, California, USA - Biofuel metagenome 1 | ecosystem: Engineered > Bioreactor > Anaerobic > Unclassified ... | reverse complement strand
CAACCGTGCGGTCGTCTTTTACGGCTGCCCGATTGAGCGTTAACGTGCGAAACATTCTTTCATTTTTCTTCTTACTCATCATTTACCCCCTTATGATTCATTTCTGCTGCTTGAACAGCCTCAGGTTTATGGATTGTTAAATCTAAACCTAGATCTTCGGCATACTTCTTTTCCTTTGCCATTTGTTGTAGCTGGGCTTCCCAATCATATCCGCGCCCAGCACACCATTGTTGTAAGGTCATTCCACCGTTTTTCATCAAAGTAACATCCGCATTGGCTTCTTTCTGTGGATCAATCCACTCCCAACCCGGCGTAATCCAATCAGCTGACAGATAGGCTTCTTTATTTGTCCAATAACCCGGTATTTTTACCAGCCCTGCCAAAACAACAGCCTCAACAAAAGCCTCCCAAATTGGCCGACAACAATGAGCAATCATGTACCCTTGAATTGGCAAAAATGTCCGTCGATCTTCCAAATGACCTTGCCGAGCACTTGAAAATGTCGCCTTTGAAAAATCGCGACTGACAAGCTCATAAGACAGTCCCAGTCCAGAGCCTGCAAGCTGCTGCTGTATTTTTACATAATCGCCAGCCGTTGTTGCTGACCGACCAGGATTTGCCGCACTGATATTTTCACCTGGACGTAATTTTGATATCATTCCTGGGCGAATGCTTTCTAGTGGTTTTCCTTCCTTGTCTTTTGTCTGTGTCTGCCTACCAACGGCTCCACCTCCTGCTGGTGTTACCGTTGTGATAAAAACAGCATAACAAGCAGCAATTTTTGCCGCGATCGTTTCCGCCCGCAAATATTCATCTGTTTCACTAATGCGTTGAATGCTTGTCGCTAGTTCTGAAATTCCTCGGATCTGATCTGCATGCTTTTTTCGCCATAGGTGTAAAATTTGATCTGCTGGCACACGATCTGACTGATATGTGATATATCCATCCGGGCTTTTGCGTTGAATCCAGTATGCAACAGGTTTCAAATAATCATTCAACTCAATTCCAGACCGAATAATTCTGTTTGTTTTTGGCGCTGTCAATAGATACGAATCAAGCAAATCTGGCTTGATTAACTGCAATTTCAAGGGGATTCGTGCGGATTTATCGTAGACTTTACGGACCATGCTTTCCCCGTCAACTACTTTGCGGCGAAGTAGCAATTCTTGTATTTCATAAAATGTTTGTTGCCCTGTGATATCACAGTTTTCTTGCTTGGTCCATTCTTTCCAAAGTTCTTCTAGCTTTTTATTTATTCCATCATCCGGCGTTCGAGCTTGTGGCTGTATGCCTGTACCAACGGAATTACGGACAATTGAGCCAATTGCTGATTCAGCCATATCGCTATTCGCTTCCAACGATCTGGCACGGGCTTTAATTAAGTCGCGCTGCATCTTATCCGAATTTTCGGTGTCCATGTTTATAGGCGTCCATGTATCGTTAAAACGGTCCACTCGCCCTGCATCATAGCTTCGCACAGCATCATTGAATACAGCTCTTTTGTAAGCCCACTCTGGCGATACAATCGCTATCGCTTTTTCTAATATATTCACAGCATTCCCATTTGCGCAAATGTTGTTCTACCACCATTTTCTGCGGCAATGGCGGCCTTCAAATCAGCTTCTCGGTTATAAAGCGTCGCAAGGTTTCCTTTAGTCAATTTTCTAGTACCAATTTGGTATTCTTGGGCCCCTTCTTCAATGGCAGCAATAGCATTCTGCACGCGTTCGAGCTGTTCTTCCAATGTCTGCAAATGGTTCACCCCCTTTTATAACCAGTTTTTTGTTTCACCAAACCAATCATCCTTTGGCTCATTTATCGGCTTTTCCGGTTCTTCTTCAACGTCATCGTTCAAATACCGTACACCTAATATTTCGGCTGCCAAAGCATTATTTGTTTCTGTATCTAGTAGATGGTTCTGCGCGTGGCTTGATATTTTTTCCCATGTATAAGTCACTCTCCCTTTTTATCTTTGTGTTCGACCTTTTGCTCGGCGCATATCTGATCACAATAACGGCGGTCGATACTGTTGTACACATTCCAGCTCCCCTTGTCGCCAGCTTCGACAGATAATCGCCCTGCAATGAAATCTTTAAACTGATTTGGGTCAAAATTATAGAGGCGAAGCCCATGGCCCGCCACTTTATCGATAATCGTCACGCTATAGCGCGATGTCATTGTTTTTGATGCACCTTTTGTCGGTACACATATTCCTTCCCACTTCGCACAAAATTGATATACTTCATCGGTGTTATACCCCGAATCCATGCAGCATAGGTTGACGTTGTAAATCTCACCATTTGCATCGCAATAATTTCGGTTCATGGCTTCTTCAACGTCCGTCCATGTTTCTGCCCGGCCATAATCAACAAGCCAGCTAGTTAAGCCGGTTCCCCATGCACGAACGCTCCACCAAAAATGATCCAGCTGCACGTCAACGCCCATCGTCAGCAGTTGCGCTTTTTCATGTACACGACCCTGCTCATATTCACCCTGTTTTTCCATGACAACATCTGATTGCATTTTACTTGCCTTGTCTTCCCAAGGCTCCGCAAGCCAAGAATTGATAAAGTTCATCAACTCTTCTGGTATATCTTTGCTTGAAAGAAATTTTTCGGCCACATCACCAAATGTTAGCCAAGGCGAGTAAATCGAATTCAGATGATACGCTACAGCATGAGCGCGCCCTATCACTTTATTCATTCTTCGCCATTCACCAGCACGAAGCATCGGCATTTTATGCATATTATCAATCCGCTCATGGCAAGACTTACATTCATAGTATGTCGAATACTTTGCTTGTTGTGGTGTGCTGTTTTCCGGCCATTTTAGCTGTTTGAATTCGAGTTCTTGAAACGATCCACAATGAGGACATGGAACAAAAAATTTATATTGCGCATCCGCCGTCTCCCATCCCTGCCATATATTGGCCGTTTTTTAATGTCGGCGATGATACCTTCACTTTTTTCTTGTTATAAAAGGTCTTTGTACGTTCTTCAGCAAGTGCCAAAGGGCCCGCTTCTGTACCGGACCACTTCGGGAATTTGTCAATTTCATCAAAAAAGATATACCGAACTGGTCGACTGGCTAGATTCGACGGTGAATTTGCTCCTACTAGTGCAATATACATATTGGGGAATTGCAATTCACACCATTGACTTTCTCGGTCTTGAAACTTTTCTCTAAGATTTGGTGATAATTCCATCATCGGTTGTAATCGGTTTTCGCTGGTGAACTTCGCCAGCTTGTCAGACGGATATACAATTAGCATTGGTCCTGGATCTTGGGCAACAGCATATCCAATCATATTGAGTTCCATGACCGTTTTCCCCAACTGTGTGCCAGCAATAAAAGTTATATCCTGAACCTTTGGATCATTAAACGCATCCATCGGTTCTTTCAGATATGGCGTGCGTTCTGTCCGCCACGGACCAGGTGCTGCACTGTCTTTTTCGGACAGTATGCGATATTTATCAGCCCATTGGCTCACTGTGAGTTTTTCCGGTGGTTTAAATGCAGAAAATGCTCTGCGAATATACTCTGGAAAATCATTTTCTTTTGCCATTATAAACACCACTCCTACTCATCTGTTCCAGGGCCTCATCAATATGTTTGTCAACCACCTTTTTGGCTTCTAGTGCAGCCTCAACATCGAAAGAATTCAGATTTGTCGCGACGTTATGACCAATCGACCTCAAATTTCGTTTCAGAACCATAAATAATCTTCGCAAATCCGCCGTTACTGTTTTCACAGGGATAAATTCCTCTTCCGTGACACCTAATTTTATTTGTTCTTGCCGTGCTTTCGCTTCCTTCAAATCCGCTTCTGCCTTGAGTTTACGGATTTCGGGGCTCTCTTTATGGCCTCCACCAAATCGCCATTCGACCAACTTTTTAAGGTCCCATTTTCCACGGGCTTCTTTCGGTGCACCTTTTTTCTCCCAAGTTGACAAACTCTCACGAGAAATTCCAAAAAAATCACACGTTTCTTGCGTGCTAAAAATGAATTGTTTCTCTATTGTATTTCGTTTTCCATTTTTTGACTTTTCATTCATTCCTCCCCCTCCTTCGATTTTGTCAACTTGTCAACCTGTTTTTTCAAATTTGATGCAGACACCTTTTGGGGCTCGGAGACCCGCACAGAGTTTTGCTCTATGGAGTACCTACGACCCCCGGGGGGCTATCTAATCGTTTTGGCATGATCTGCTTTGTACTTTCCGTTGGATTTATGGCAGTTTGCTCGGCTAGTCTGCATCATCGCACGATAGTTATCACGCCTTGATCGCCGTCGATAAGTAACACACAAACGATTCACATAATAAACCTTATCGTTTGTGCACTGTTGCTTCTCGTTATATTGACATCCTTCGTTATTGCAATAGACCAAGCCCTCACCTTCTTTCTGGATAAAGGCCCATCAGATACTCTTCACAAGCCTGCCTTATTGGCTCACTATCTTTGCTTTCACGCTGTTGGTGATGCTCATAACAAAGCAAACATCCTTTTTCAGGAATATCTTCTTTATTTGAACCACATGGCTCATGATGAAACTTTTCTCCCAACTGTACGAAACGACCACACCCAGGAATAATACAGACGTAACCGTCACGTTCATGAATCTGGTTATTTAATTCAGCCAGTTTCTTTCCCGTTAACCTAGTCCGTTTTATTTTTGCAAGATTACCGTACTCCCATTCTTCCATCAATTTACTCACCTACTTTTGGGCATAAAAAAAGCAGCCTTTCGGCCGCTTTTCAATAACTTATACTTTTTTCATCGTAAAATCATTCTAACAGTTATTTAGGCATAAATAAAGTGCATGTTTTGTGCGCTGTTTTTATGCAATCGCTTGCGCGCCATACAACTTTACTGCTATTCGTCGTATCAGCCTGTTTTTATTGCGTCTAACAGTGCTAGGATCGCAATTTAAAGCCTCTGCTATAGCTTCATCTGTCTTACCTTCAAAATATTTCAACTGAATAATTTCATGATATTTATCCGCCCGTACCGACTCAACAGCATATGTAATTTCGTCAATTTCGGTCTGATCTCGATAAATTTTTAGCTCTACTAACTTGATTCTCGATTCTTGTATTTCGTCATCTGATTGTTTTAGCCCCGTCCCATTGGCACGAAAAAAGGCTATGCTTTTGGATCGTCCAGGACTTTCATGTTCCAAATCCTTTATATCCCTATTGTATTTCTTAATATTTTCTTGCAGATCCGCATAAGCGTATAACCGTTGTTCCGTTAATTGAAAAGGCTTCTTGCTTTCTATTTTTACTTTTTCACGCGTGAACAAAATAAAACGGTCAATCGCTTTTGTTATTCCTGTGTCAATCACTTTTGATATTTTGTCAATCAGTTTTGCTTCCACTTTCTCTGCTACCATACTTACGCCCTCCGCAATCTCCATCTGGTCTTGACTTGCATTTTTGTTATCTTTACTTGCGATAATTTTTTCTTCTCTGCAACATAATTTTCAAATGATTGAATGTCCATCCAGTTTTCTCTTGCAGGATAAGCATAATCAAATTTGTATCCTCGTATCTTTCCAAAAGGATCTTGATAAGCCACCGTAATATTTTTAATTTGGTAAATCTCAAAGAATGACGCTCCCGCTATCAGCAATGCTATTATTATTAATCCTTCCATAATCTTTCCTCCTTATGATTATATGGTTTTTGCCCCACAATACGGACAAAATTTTATGTTGGCTGGTAAAACTTTAATATTCACCCCACATTTATGGCAATTTTCCCCCACGGTTCCGATGGTTCCTTGTCCAGATAATAATTCCAAGGTTCTAGAGCTTAGTTTCCATTCTATTTTCTTTTCATCCCAAAAGCACAATCCATTATCCGATATTTTATAAATCCCTCGTTCCCAAATAAAACTTTCGTTTATTTGTTTTCCTATGCCTTGCGCAACCGTCGCCCATAATGGTTCCATTTTAATTACCTCTTTTCCCGTTTGTTTATCATCAGCTTCACGGCGTTCTTTGAGTTCTTGTAAGATTGGCAACAATACGTCAGCGTTAATACTCACAACTTCCCAAGGTTTTACATATTCCTTGATATCGATGATTTTGTATTCTAAAAATCCATCACTGGTTCTTTCCATCATCAGCCCTCCATTAATTTTTCTGCCGCCCATATGATCAATCCCCATGCTATCAGTGAAAGGATTATAGCTCTAATAATCCCCTTTGCCGGTCCTAGTGAATCATCGCTTAGCCCATCCACTATAATTTCTTTCTTCTCAAATTTATAAAATCGAGAACTAAATTCGCACATATGACCAATTACAAATCCCGTTGTGCAGCCGGAGACATCATGTTCAATATGATGTTTGCAATTCTGGCATACATTGTATTGTCCACCATTGTTATATAACTCTAAAATATATTCTGATCTAAGCTTACGTTCGCTTTTGCTCAACAATGCCAACCAGGACAACCCATCATCCATTACTTTTCCCAGCTTTCTTCTCCATCAAATTTCACAGGTCCCGCATATTGGGTTCTATTGTCATTGCCTACTTTGCCGCCGCACTTTTGGCAGGTCTTTATGCCACGATCAGCCATAACATGTCTATGACAATGTGGGCAAGTATATATCATTCCATCTAATTTGTCCGTCTTGATTAATATAGGCAGAACATTTTCACTTATTTTTACTGAATTCATGGCTCAGCCTCCTTTTGCAGTTCAGCCGCATTTTCAGCCAAGTAGTTTGATACTTTAATATATCCTTCATCGTTGCTTTTTTCATTGAATCCGCGATATTTAACACGTGCTGGATAAACATCGCCAACTTGATCCGCTTTCATTTCAAACACAATAGCCCAACCAAATGTATGCAAGACCATATTTATCCACCATAACAATCCTGTATCCCTAAACTCGTTCCAAGTCTTTCTTTTAACCATACAGCCTGCTGATAATTTACTTGCTTTTGGCCTTGGTGGTCGGCTAGGCCTTATACTATACATTCTTTACGCCTCCCCAACTTGTTTGAGAATCATATCAAGCACTTTTCTAGCAGCGGCCCGGCATTTGTTTTGCATTTCCGGGCTTTCTATTTTGTCGATTGCTCCTAAAAGCTTTTCTGCGTCATTTTGAACAATGTCAAAATAGGTTTTGAACTCTAACACGGCTTTCTCTTGGCCTGTAGCCGCTTGTAGTTTTTCTACTTGCTCATGCAGGGCTTTTAGTTCCAGCTCCGTTTCTTCGGGCACCTTTTCGACGATAGCTGCTTCGATCGGCTCGGCCAGACGGTCATTCAGTTCTTTCACCTTGGTTTTTTGCTCAGCCAGGTCTTTTTTCAGTTGCTTGATTTTTTCTTTATTTTCGGGTTTGACGGCGGCCAATTGCTTTTCAAGCTCTGCCGCCCGCTGGGATTCTTTTTCTTTATCCGCTTCTAGTTTTTCTTTTTCTGCAAGCAGCTCAAAGGCCGTATCTTCCGCCGTCTTTTTCGCTGCCTTTTCAGCGTCCAGGGCTTTCGATAACTTTTCAGTTTCTACTTTCGCCTGGTCACGTTCTTTGATTGCGTCCTGAAGCTCACGGGTACTCATGGAATCAATATCATTTTTTTCGATGAATTCCGCTCGCTCGTCTTCGTCGTGTATGCCCAGCAGGGCGATTGCTTGTGTATAACTTAGTTCGGCAAACGCTTGCTGATTTGACTGTCCGAATAACTTTTCTTGCCCATTTCCGTATTCTGCAAAAATCCGCATGAGATTTGTTGCTGTTCGGTCGCTATAGTCAACGGACTGTTTCAGCCATTTTGTCCAATTGCCATGCCCAACGGCGGCTTTTGCCTCTGCTAAACGCCGTCCAATTTCAATACTGGCCTGTAACATGATTTTTTGTGTCTGACTCTTAATACTGTTTATTTCCGCTGCTATGATTTCTGGGGATCTTATCGCTGTTATTTCACTCATTTTCATTCTTCCTTTCGTTTATGCGCTTATTAGTGCTGGTAGCCTAACTTCCCGTACATCTCGGCAAGATTTCCAATCCACTCCGGCTTTTTCCGCCCATTCAATGATTTCCGCATTTATCTTGGCATCGTCTGACGCTGATGCATTTCTACTTAACTTCGCTTGTACAAGTTTTCCGTCACGAACTTCAAGACACGAAATGAGCTTTCCAGCCTCATTTGTTACCAATACGATATGTGTTTCTCCATCGCGAACCCGTTTTATATAAGAGCCAACGCAGTTATGCAGATTTTCTCCTGCATAAACCAAATCTGATGAATGATTTGGAATGAAAAAGTTTATTTGATCAAGCTGCATGGCCAATCGTTTGCGTATTGGCTCCGTATTATCAAATTTACAGATTGGATATTTCTCTAATTTTTGTTTTTCTACAAGCCAATCGTGTAAATCTCGAATCCTAACTTTTCGCTCTTTAAGTTCTGCCCGACTAATATCACCAATTCCGTCATACAAATCAATTACATCGCTCAAATATCTCATATAGCAATCATCCACATTGCCTAAATCCATTATTCTCAGCAAATCTTTGTCCTCGTATATCTTTGCCAATTTTTTAAGCCCTTTACATAACGCGCTGATGTCTATTACTTTGTTTTCTTCTTTCCAGCCCTTTATTTTTTGAAGTGCTGCCATTATATTGTTTGGTGACTTAAACGTTTTTCTAAGTGACGCAATTATCATTAGGCTGAAAGGTTGTTCTTGTACTAGTCTTCGGAAAATTTTCTTTTCAGGTATTTTTGCTATTTTTAATAGCCCCGATATGCTGTCCGGTGATTGGCGCATAATCTGTAAATCAAAAGTTTTCGCTTTAATCATTGGCATAATACGTGTGATTTCTTCTCGTTGGTCAGAATCACCAGTCCATGCCGCCGATAGATTGGGTAAATCTAAGCAAACCATTCGATAAGCAATATTGTATATTGGTAATAGCATTGAACCGAATCGGCTTCCAGAGGATACATACATAGATTTAACTTTAAACCCCTTTGACTCAGCTATCTTTTGGCAAATTCGTTCTCTCAATTTTTTTAATAATGCCTTTATGTCGCTTCGCTTTTCGCGGATTTCTTTATGTGCATACAAATAACGTAATGCGGATTGCTCTTCGAATAATCTTCCATCCAATGGATTACCTAACTCAAAAGACTGTCTTGTTTCCTTCAGTTCGGGGTTTGAAGTCCCATATTCCCTGGTAAAAATTGTTTGCCTCTTCTTTATATCAAAGCGAAAAGTTTCTTTGTATCGACGTTCTGTCCAGTACCTTATCCCGTCGACTTGTTCCTTCGCGACTAATTCAGTCCCATATACTTTCAACACCAAATGATCTTTAAATTCATCCAAGCGAATATTCATACTCAAAGGGGCTTCATTGCCCTTTCGTATATAACACACGCCATCGTTATAATTATCAAATGTTTTTCCACAGCTCGGACAATGTATATAGTTCCCATCCCATGAACCATAACCCATGTATCCGGTTCTTTTCCAAAGCACTTTAAACTCTTGCTGGCAGTCTGTATGATAGATTACTTCTTCCTTGAGGTCATAACGTATGTCTGTACAACAAACATATGCCTTGAACATTTTCTCTATATTGACTTCTGCAATCCACATTTTCTTCGCCCCCTACATATCTAGTAAGCTATCAATATCTAAGTTGATTCGTTTCTTTGGCTCCGTTACGGGTTTTGCTTTTGTTCCTAAGCCATAATATTCCATAATGATGCTGGTTCCTTCGCCTGGGGCGAACATAGCATATCCGCCCGCTGCATTCGCCCTAGCTTTTTCCTTCATGAAGGCAAGGCTTCCTTCAATTGTCTTGCCTTCCGCCATAATTGCGCCCGCATCTGCCGGATTACTTTTTAGGTGGTCAATCATGCATTTACCTACCATCACAACATAGGATTCTTTTGATTCTTTGATTTCCGCTTCTATTTTTTCAATTGCCTGTTCTAACAAGAAAATCACTCCTCATAATTTGTGCTCACACTGAGCACATTATTTTTTTAACTCCTCAAGGTCTTTTTCTGCTGTTTCTTGCAAATGATCTAAATACTGTGCCAAGGCTTTCCGATTACCTACACCGTCTGTGTTGCCGTTTTCTTCGTCCGTTTGCATAAGTACCAAGGCTTCGCCTTTTTTCTCTTCCAGCATGGCCACCGTGGCTGTTACTGCAAAAATCTGCTGTTTGGTTTCCTCTGATGGTTGGGGCTCTAGTTCCTTTGATAGCACTGGTTCACGGTGCGTTTCTTGTTGATGTTGTTTGGCATCTTTTGCGGCCGGTTTTCCTTCGGTTTTTTCGTATACGGCTTTTTGATCCGCCGCTGACATTTTGGCCATTTCTTCCGCTGCGGTAAAATTCATATCGCCCGCCTTGTAGGCTTCTTTTGCTTCTGGGATAAGGTTTTTACTGATTTTCTCGTGCCGCCCGACCGTCGCAGGCGATAAACCGATATCATCGGCGATAATATCCCGTATACGCCCTTTAAATTCAGGGTGTTCTTTTTTATAGTCTGCATAGAGGATTTTCAGCCGTTCGATCGCTTCGGTCACATCCGCCATGGTTTTATCCCGTGTTCTGCGTTCATGGTAATGAGTAAAATGTTTTAACGGTACAGCTCAGTTCCGGCAATATCCGGCATGGTAGCCAACGGAATTTTTCTTTCCCTCCTGCACCAGTAGGCGGCAAGCTTCCCGCCGCCTGTGGCCAGATATAATCTCATATTTTTTATCCGGTCGCCGCATAACCGTAAGGTTTTGCTGTAATCCAAATTCTTCAATATTTTCTTTTAGACTATCGATAGCCGTCATCGAATAGAAATTGTCTTCTGACGGCACCAGGTCATCAATATCCACCTCGCTGACAATAAAGCGTTCTTGGTTGCCCGCCGTCAAAATGCCCGTGTTGATATTGCCTTTTTTCGTGATTAAATCTTTGATATCTATCTTTGCCAATTTTTCCGCCCCCGTTGTGCTCAGTCTGAGCACAAATTATTTTCGATGTATTCTTTCGCCCATTTCCGATAATCGACCGCCGCTCCGCTGCGCAGAGAATTTTCGGTGATTGGCTGTCTAGCAAACGTCGCACGCCGAACGGTGTCACTCTCGCGAATCTTGGTACCAAATACGGGATAGGTGTCTTGTTCTTGCATCTGCTTGGTAACATCTTTTGAAATTTCATCGTTGCGGTACCTGGTAATCAAGCAGCCATCGAAGTATAGGAACGGATTTACCTGACGGGCCTTTTCGATATCACGCATGATTTTATCTAATCCCCAAAAGCCATAGGTATCGATGCAGATAGGGACAACGACTTCATCGCTGGCAACAAGAGCATTGTCTGTACTAATCCCAAGTGCCGGGGCATTGTCGATAATACAAAAATCATAGTCGGGCTGCAGCTCTGCAAGAATGTTACGAAGAACCATGTTACCGCCCGGAACGTTCAAGGCTTCGCAGACGGCTTTTAAATCCTCGTCGCAAGGGATAATGTCAAGACGTTCATATTTGGTCTGCTGAATCGTCTCACGAATCTTGGCGCATCCTGCCAGTGCATGTCCAATGTTCGGTTTGCTTTCATCGACTTCAAAAGACTTACTTAAATTTGCTTGTGGGTCAAGGTCTATAAGCAGCACGCGCTTGCCGAAATGCTGGCTAAATTCATATCCAATGTTCATTGTAGTCGTCGTCTTCCCAACGCCGCCTTTATTGTTGAGGATTGTTATATTTTTCATGTTTTTCGCTCCTTAGTGAAAGATTTGTGTTTGATCTGGGATGGTTCCTATTTCCGGTGGTTTTTCTGAAAGAGCCGCTGGGGATTCTTCTTGAAATAGATTTCCTTGGGCTCTTTTCCCGTTGATATAGGCGAAAGCTTCGTCCTCTAGTTCTCGCAAGGCATCAATGCATTCTTGGGATAAGGCGTAATCTTCCATTCCTTCCTGCGGGTCTTCGACTTTATAAGGCGTATTGAGATTCATCGGTGCTGGATTGCTCTTTAAAAGTTTTTTCCCTGTAATCACACAGCCCCGCCCGTCTTCGCCATACGTAAATGAAACACCCGTTGCTTCGATAGTTTCCTCACATGCTGTTGGCAATTCGCAAATAACGGCAATATGGTGATCTAGCTTTTTCATG
>Ga0183099_1001717_pt1 | contig 12145 bp, 15 predicted proteins | sample Biomet1_FD_127788 | JGI IMG/M metagenome (GOLD analysis project Ga0183099, IMG submission 127788) | Microbial communities from bioreactor (seeded with anoxic lake sediment) at LBNL, California, USA - Biofuel metagenome 1 | ecosystem: Engineered > Bioreactor > Anaerobic > Unclassified ... | reverse complement strand
GGCGTACCATAACTTTTCCGCCGTTCGTCAGAAAAAAACCGTGGAGGATGCGGGAAAGACCTTTGTGCGGACCTGTGTCCACCCGGATGATCGGGCGAACGCGACGGAGCTTATGGACGGAGCCTACGACCGCTTTTTTATGGAGGGCTCGCTGGAGTTTTCCGGTCGGTACCGGATCAGGGACAGAGACTCTGGTCAATATGTCTGGTATCGGAATACGTTCCTGCGGCTGGGTTCGGAGGACCCGCGGTGTTGCAGGGCTCTGACCGTCTGGCACAGGGAACCGGAGACATCGGAACGGCAGCCGTCCGTTCAGCGGAAGGGACCGTGCGATTCCTGCGACCGGATTCCCACTGCCGTGCTGCGGCGCAGGAATGACCGGAAACTCACCATCACGGATATGAATCGCGGCTTTTTGAATCTGGTGGGATACACCGAAGAGGAGCTTGCCAGCCGGTTCCAAAACCACATGGCCGGTCTCCTGGACCCAGTAGATCGGGATCGGGTGCTGGCCCAAAGCCAGCGGCAGATGGCAGTTGGCCGGGAGCTACAGTTGGAGTACCGCATCGGGACCGGAGACGGGCGAACCGTGTGGATTCTTGAAAATAGTATATTGCGCCGGGAAGTCGGAGGCGACGAGTATTTTCAATGCGTCCTGACCGACGTCACCGCCCAGAAGCAGGTGCAGGAGGAGCTGCGCCAGAGTCTGGAGCGCTATCGGGTCGCGGTTCAGCAGGAGGGGGACATGGTCTTCGAGTGGAACGTCTCCTCAGACCGCTTCTGGGTTTCCGGAAACTGGGAGCTGAAGTTCGGCTATCAGCCGCAGAGCGATCTGAGTAAGGCGCTGGAGGCAGGCTCTCATATCTATCCCATGGACGTCAAAGACATTCTGCGGGCACGTCAGGCCATCCGCGACGGTGCCCTGCGGGAGGAGACAGAGTTTCGCCTGATCGCCGCCGATGGACAGTATCGCTGGCAGCGGGCCAAAATGGCGGTGCAGCTTGGCAGCGACGGAAAGCCCAATCGGGTCATCGGCATAATCACGGATATCGAGGTGGAGAAACGGTCGATCGGGGGCCTGGCGGATAAAGCCCGGAGGGACAGCCTTACCGGACTTTATCATAAGGCGGCGGCTCAGGAGCGTATTGAATATTACCTCAGCCATATGGGAGAAAATGAAAACTCCGCCATGCTGCTGGTGGATGTGGACAATTTTCGCGGCGTGAACGATCAGTATGGCCACATTTTCGGCGACGCGATACTGGTGGAGTTGGCCAACCTCTTCAGCAAGATGTTTCGGGACGGCGATGTCGTTGCCCGCGTCGGCGGAGATGCATTCTTGATCTTTATGCCTGCGGTTTCCTCGGAGTCCACCGTAATCAGCCGTGTGCGCCAGCTCATGGAGGTTTGCAAAAGTGTGGTGCAGGAACCCGGACGCGAAATATCGTGCAGTGTGGGCCTTGCGCTGGCTCCGCGCTATGGCCGGGACTGCGAGGCGCTGTTCCAGCACTGCAGTCACGCTCTATGCCAGGCAAAGGATAAGGGCAAGGGCGAGTACGCCGTATTCAGCGAGGCAAAGTCCCGGGCTGAGAATGTGAGTCCCAGGGAACGGCGGCACACGGAGATCGATCCGGAGGCCGATTTTCAGGTGGATCTGTCTCGGGTTATCAGCGAAACGCTGCGGGAGTACTACAGCACGGGAGACATTGAAAAGGCCATACCTGGTGTGCTGGAGAAGATGGGGCGGCTCTTCCATGTGAGCCGGGCGTACATCTTTGAGGATTCGGCTGACGGCGAATATTGCAGCAGTACCTTTGAGTGGTGCGGCGACGAAATTATCCCCCAGCGGACAATCTGGCAAAACATCTGCTACCGGGATTTGGATACAGACTACCACGAAAATTTCGACCGGCGGGGTGTTTTCATCTGTCAGGATGTGGAGGCTCTAACGCCTATGCAGCGAAAACTGATGGAGGAACGAAATACGCTCTCCATGCTCCAGTGCGCGGTGACGGACAATGGGCGGATTGTGGGATTCATGGGCTTTGAAGATTGTGAAATCCACCGCACCTGGACCCAACCTCAGGTGGACGCCATCAGCTTTGCTGCCAAAACCGTTTTCATGATCCTGATGGAAGAGCGGAGTGTTGGGAAGAAATCAGAGAAGCCGACGGAAAACTGAACCGATCAAAGCGAGGGCCGCCTCTTGCTTAAGTGCCATAAGGCAGTACATTTGTTATAATGGGAATCCGGTGTGGCTTAGGCTACACCGGATTCTTCCTGTTTCGGGGCCTGCCCGCGCTGAATGCCTGGGGGCACGATCACGGAGTGGCACACATTTTTACCGATCCTGGCTGCCCGACACAAAACGGATATATTGAAAGTTTCAATGGCAAGTTAAGAGATGAATGCCTCAATCAAAACTGGTTTTCCAGTCTGTCAGAAGCAACGAGCAATATTGAAGAATGGCGGCTGGAGTACAACAAACTCAGGCCTCACTCATCTCTTGGCAACTTGACCCCGGAAGAAGACGCCCTTAAAATCTCAAGTGATTACTAACATTCCAAGTGGCCGGATTGGGAGGCAGGTCAATGATCTCGATTCTCTGCGTCCGCTTACCATCGATTTTTTCAGGGGCATAAACCAGAATCTGGTGAATGAACTGGTTCAAAATGGTGGCAGTCAATTCTGGGATCTCTGTATATGTCCGCACTAACTTTAGGAACTCTGTTAGATTCCCAGCTTTGCTGTTATTTAGTCATAATCATCCTAAATAAAATTATATGAAGAATTGCTGAGAACAATATGCTACCAACCCACCAATAAATTTGATTGACAAGTCCGTTTTCCGTCACAAAATATGCCGCATAAATTGAAATCAGAAACTGTAGACTTGCCATCACAAGCCCTGGATTCCATTCCTTTTGCTTGATTGCCTGTATAATGTGAGTAAGACAATTGATAATGCTGAACAGAATGATTAACAGACCAAATCCGATGTTTATAAACGCCAGACATCCAAATAACAAAAATGCTCCCCATACCAATAAGATGTTTATCCAGAATATCTTTTTATCAGTTAGAGCCTCTTCTCCTTCAGGCAGTTGATTCACTACTCTGTTTATATAATTTTTAAATCCGCCGGGCCACAAATGCTCTTCAGTTTGATGGAAGAGATATAATGGAATATCCACAAGCGCCCAAAATATAGCTTGGGAAGGCTTAAACAACAAAAATAAAAAAACTGTCACTAGAACTCCTAAAAAGGGTGAGAGTTTTGCCCAGTTCTGATTCGCCGAAAATTTTGCTATCATACATCCACCCCTGTAATTTCAAATGTTTGTGATATTATGTTACTGAATTTGGTAACATTAAGAATACTTCTAATTTATGGCTTATGAGAACAAGCTCAGAGTATATGCGCGGCAACAAAATGTAACGATACCCAACGCGGGACATAACAAGGAGGGAATACCTAAATGACCAGCAAGGCATATAATTATTAATATACGCTCATAGGCGTGATATGCGGTTACGTCATAATCAAAGCGTTCTTCTTTATCAAAATAAGACCTGTTAGAACTGACGTAATTCAAGGCGTTCTCATCGGCTTCGGGATGGCGATTGTCACTGCCCGAATTGTCGCGAAGCTGAAGGCGAAAAAGGTCAACGGCTGGACCACTATGTTTAGATTGAGCATACCAGGTAATAACATGTTCATGCGAGCTGCATGTACCCTGGCCTTACCTGGTCCAATAAACACACCGCAAGAGGCGATGTACTGGACCGCGTCCGTGGATGGCGCGGGTCATGGCCTCTCTGGAGTGCACAACTACATCATGCGCTTTCCGGGGGATGGACTCCCGCCGAATGATGGGTTCTGGTCACTGACCATGGGTGATGCGAAGAATCGTTTTGTGGAGAATTCACTCAATCGGTACAGCGTGAGTGATCGATCGGGACTTGTGCCAAACGCCGACGGCTCTGTTGATATTTACATTCAGAATACCGCTCCGGCAGGTTGGGAGTCCAACTGGCTGCCTGCGCCTTCGGGCGAGTTTATTCTCTGGTTGCGCGTCTATATACCCAGTACTGCGGTTCTCGAGGGAAAATACAATGTGCCGTCGGTTGCGGAGGTAAATTAATGGAACACATGAGATATGAGCATTTGCTGATTTTCGGTTTAATCATGGTTTTAGTATGGTTCTTTGTCCTCTACTTTTTGCCGCGCATGCTTCTGTCCGTGTTTAAGAGGGCGATTCTTATTAAAGGGTTTGGTGAGGGGCCCATCCCAATAAACACACTCTATACGCAACCGCAAGCGCAATTCGCAGATCCCCTCCATTCACCAGGCACGCGCTTCACGACCACTGGCGTGAACCGCGACACGCTCATCACGATAGGCTGGTTGGATCTCAGTAAAGGACCGCAAATTCTGCATGTGCCGGATATGGCCGGTCGCTATTACAGTGTGCAGCTCACCGATCCGTCGAAAAATACTGCATTTGCCTACGTCGGTAAACGTACCACAGGGACCGAAGCCGGAGATTATCTCATCTGCGGCCCCCGATGGAAAGGGGACGTACCCAAGGGGGTGTCACAGATTTCTTCGACAAACAATTCGGTACTCATTATTGGTCGCGTTCTGGTTGGAAATGACGACCTCCCGACCGCTTATAGTCTATCGAATCAGTTGCAACTATCTTCGTTTAGAAGCTGATATTACTGACCTTTTTAACAATAGCATCTGTTTTGCATCTTCAAGGGTGGCATGGTTTGTTTGCAAGCCTTTAAGTCCTCTCTAAAAGGCAGCAACATTGTGTGTGCTCAATTCGTTGAAACATGTCACTATTTTATAGATTGAATTACAAGCTGTGCCTTATTGCTATGACCTGTCGTCAAACGAACTTCCATAATGCTATATTTTGTACACAGGCCTAGGGGATTCCCCCTGGGCCTGTCCCTTATAAACATACTGGGAAGCTTAGCTTCTGGTACTGATTATTTATAACTAGCTGTCTACTTATCTGATTTCACGCTGAACTTCAATGATTTCAGCATCAACATTGTCCTCAATGAATTTCAGGATCGAATCAATCATACTGTCCGCATGCGATACAGTACCAGTGACACAGGCCAGTCCAAGCACGATTGTCTGGTGAATATCCTGTGCATCTACCTCAGAAATTGAAATATTGAACTTATTTTTTGCTTTATTGATTAAGCTTTTTACCACCATCCGCTTCTCTTTTAAGGAGTGAACCAACGGCGCATAAAGCTTAATGGTTGCGGCTTCAACGATCATTTATAACCGTCCCCCTCGTTGTACTTGAAAAATCGGCTTTTTCAGGAAGTTCCCACTAAGGTGATGCGAATAAAACATCCGTCACATCAAATAATAGCAATACGTGAGATGGCATCTTGCCATTCCACACCAAACTATTATGCCTGCTTAAGGATAGTTTAAGCCCCTGTGTTTTGTATCAAAACATTCGTATTCAAAGGAGCATTCTTATGAAAAAGGAACCAACAGAAAGGCAACGTCCATCTACGCCGGATAATGCCAAGCACAAGTCACGGCAGGCGAAAAAGAAAAGCGGAGATATCTCAAGGGGAAACACACAAGACAAAAAATGATGCGTAAATCTAAAATGCTTTTTACCATCAGCAATCAAACGTTTTAAAGAATTCTCTTCCAGAAAGGCTGATTCATTGTGAATAATAATAAGAACCGAACAAAAGACAGACCCAAAAGCAATCCGGAGCTGAGAAAGATGGAGCCGAAAGAAAATGCAGATATTGGTATCATAAACGGCATAAAGATAGGGCTGCATTCTAGCGGGCATGAGAAAGAAATGGAGGATAAAAAATGAATCAGATGCTTTGCAGTGTGTCCGGTATCCAGAATAAAGATCAAAAGACCCAAATAAAGAATTCATTGAACAAGATCGAGGGCGTAGGCGAGGTCGGCGTTAATTTAGCGACGGGCACACTTGATATTAAATACAATGACCCAGCTACAGAAGCTGACATTAAGAATTGCATTGAGAACACAGGCTTCAAAATTGTTTATGAGTAATGGCCCAAGTTTGCAAGAGCCGTGTTAAACTATAAATAATAGAAATACACACTAAGATAGGTCCTGATTGCTTTAAATCATCAGCTTTCTTAATTTCTGACAAGCCTATGGTCATTCCAAAGGCTTGCTTTTTTATGGGGTGACAAGTCAGTTTAAACATTATACGAAGCTCATCGACCAAGTAATAAATAAAACATCTCAGGTGTTATCAGGATCAGAGTTCCAAATATATTCGATATGTTCTGCAATTTCCTGCGCCTTATTTACACCAAATCTTTCAGCTATAAAACCTAATGCCATATCTGTTTTAGCAGACTCCAGAAGATGTATATTATTTTTACTACAGTCCATCTGGCTTCTTCTGCCCATAATACATTTTTATTGATTGATTTAACCCAATCAATAGCTTTTTTATTAGATGTTGTGCTTTTGTTATTTAAAAGCCCCGTTTTCGCAAACAACGCTGAGCCAGTACAGACAGTAAGACAATATTTTGATTTTGTGTCCATTCTTGATATATCTTCAATGAAACTTAAAATCATCGACTAAAGATCGTGTTCCTTGCCCACTAGGGACTAATAGAATTCTGAATGGGTCCGTCCAATGTAGGAGCCAAAGTACATCACTGCCTCGGGGTATAAGTCCTGCCCGAGGTTTTTTATGTAGGCGATGTTCTCTTTGAGCACAGCCTACAGATATAGGTTGAAATCAAGATTTCCATCTACGATCCACACGTCGGTCAGGTGCGGATTATACAGAACGCGCCAAACTGAGAGCGGCGTCGATCTGTTTTGTTTGGTGGTAGAAGTCTCAGCTGAAAACCGTAAAAAGCCCAGCGTAGAATTAATCCGTTCTGTGGCCGCCCGGCTAGCGGAGGAACAGTGAAAGGAGAACGCAAATGAACGTTTTACAGGTCGGGCCCTATCCCGTTGGAACTATTGCCCGCTTGCGTGAAGCGATGGAAGGAACTCCGCCGGAATGCCGATTCCCGCCAGCGGATATAGATGGGCGTGATGATCCACCAGCCCCGGCGTTACCACGCAGCCCACGGCGGAGATCATAATGTCCTCCTCCGCCGTCTCCACGCAGTCCGAAATTCGCAAAATATGCCCGCTGTCGATGACTAATCCGCCATTTTGTCCAGTTCGTTAGAGGGGTCGATGACGCGGCCACCTTTTAAAAATGATTTTGGCATAAAGACTCCTTTTCCGTTCCTCACAAAATCAAAACCAGTTTGCTGTTGCGATGGGGTTACAGTGCAATAAGTTCCATATCCGTGAAGCCAGAGATGAGGTACCTGATCCAGCAGCAGAAAGCTCACGACGAGCATCGCACCGATCAACCCCGCTTCCATAATTTGAAGCCGAACTCTCAAATATCCACCCCGAAAAGCTGCGGCAACGGTAAAAAGGGTTGTCACTGTCAATGGTTTCCTGCCTTTCTAATTTCATCATATGGATACGGGAAATAATTGTCAACCGCAGCTTTCTACCTGCTTCAACAGGAAAAAGGCTTTGAAAATGCCCGCCAGGTCAAGAAAGGCAATGCGTGGTTTCTTGGCTGAGGCCGTGTGAAAACGCAAGGATTCTCAAATCGGTGGTCGAGCGAGCAATTGAGAATATGATGGTGTTCATGTTCCAGAACGGAATAGAGATTGAGAAATGAAACGATATTCCCTTTGTTGCAGATGATGCGTCAAATGGCTGTAATTTATTTGTTAGTCTTCCGTCGCCAGCTTGCCATAAGCTTCGTCGCTGATAGGCTCACACCATTCTGCTTTCCAGTCCGTACCCGGCGTCTCGATGACAATATGGCTGAACTAACTGGCTTTTTCGCTCCGCGCAGGACAAGCCCAAGGGGTACCCCTTGGGCTTGTCCTATAATAAACGTATGGGAATTTTCAATATGAAGGTATGCCCTTAAATTGGCGATTCTGTTATTGCGCTCACAAACTACAAACCATTGGAGTAAATCTTAAGCCATTTACTACCTGCTCCTCATCCAAATCAGTAAATCCAAGTTGATGATATATCGGCACAGCAAAAGGAGACGAATTTACTGTTATCTTGTCGATGGAGTTATCATGACAAGCCTGTGTAAAAAGAGCTTTCCCAATTCCCTGACGTTGAAATTTTTCACTTACGAAAAACAGGGCAATATGGTTTCCGTTGTTACATGTCGCGATAGTTCCAACAATATCGTTATTATTAAAAGCTCCGTAAATCTTTAACGAATTCAAGAATTGATGGTCATGAATGCTTCTATAGAATTCATTTATACCTTCCACACTATAATCAGGAGCCTCAAATTTGTTGAATCCTATCCAGGCTAATTGGCAGCCCAGAAAATTTTGTGCAAATAGGAAATCAAATGGTCAAGAAAAAGCTGATAGAATTGCTTGGATTAAAAGCAAGGTTCAGGATTTGACCTTGGTAATCCGGCTCCCCGACGCAGGCGGCGGTATTCATGAAGTGAATGACGCCACCGTGGCGGGGAATCATGTTTTAATACCGAATATTTGTTATATATTGCCGTTGAAGCGGTGCGGAATCGATCGAAATAAATCCGCTTAGTTTGCTTGGGAACCGTTCCATATAGGCTTGACCGACATAGCCGCCCATGGACTGCCCGATGATAATAGGTTTTTCCATAATACTTGATCATGATGAAATAAAGGTTCGATAGTGTTTCTACATCATCGAAGGGCAGCTTACTCTCTAAATTTGAGGCTGCTGCATAGATGTTAGGCATTGTTTGCATACCTGATACATGCCCCATTTCATGATATAACGTATTAACAATGAGTTTGAATTTTTCATTTTTATTAAGTTGCTGTATGTCGTATACTGGTATTTTGGCGTACAGGCGTGAGGTTGGAATTATCTTTTTGCCGCCAGGAACAGTTTGTCCATCCGTGTCATAAGAAAACGTTCTGGCATTTACAAGTTCTATTTCTTCAAGATTATCGAGGTAGAAGCCATTCCCCCAAATAGCAAATACGTATTCAACAACGTTTTTTAAAAAACTGACTAGTTGCAGACTATACCGACAAAAAACTCCCATTTAATTCTCCCTAATATTAAACCTTTTACCTCGCTATCTCAAATGCCAGCTGCAAAGTATGGTATCAACCTATTGTTGATCATTTGTTCTGTATCATGAGAAAAATACTGGACTCATCCACTTCTTCAATTCGGTATGGCAGGCCAATCTTTTCTCCAATTCTTCTTAATTGTTCCGGCGAATGTGTGATCGCTCTGAATCCATCCTTGCAGACGATGACACCATCTTTTGTCTGATTGTAGTCAATTTCTCCAAGCAGTCCCTTATCTGCCTGTTCTTCAAACCATTTTAGGCGCCATTCCCAAAACTTAGCGCTGTAACTGCTAAAATAAGCCGTTCCGCCCGGTGCCAAGAGCTTAATAATATGATCAATAACGCTGGTATTGGCTCTCATGGCGGACAATGCATTCTGTAAACAGAGGATGACGTTAAAGGTCCCGTCAAAGGTCATCTCATGGGCGTCCATAGTCACTATGGATGCGTTGGGACAGTCTTTCAAATACTCCTTACCCAATTCCACATTTTCAGCAGAAATATCCATGCCGATGATGGAATCGCAATAGGGTGCCAGCTCTTTCACGATCCGCCCGTAGCCAGCGGCCATTTCCAGAACACGTTCTGTCCCGGAGAGTTTTCTTCGGACGAAATCGATCTCTTCGTCCAAATACTGCTTCACGCGGGGGATATCCGTTTCGTACACACGAAACAGACTTTGGGAATTCAGCTTGTCAGCATAATAATTATTCATTACGTTTTATCCTTGTATTATAGAGTAGTAGTTTATAAAGCCCCTCTCCAAGGGCTGTACTACACTGTAAAGGATGCTGTGGATTGGTTTATATATCCTACTACGAGATGGTTCACACTGAATGCCTAATAGTTTTGGATGAAACTTCTCGTTACTATAACGCGGGCCTTAATCACCCATTATTTTCCTATTATAGCAGCGATACAGCAGCATTTCAACACACTTTGTTTTTCTGACACAAATTTGGCGTATAGTCACTTTGCCGTGCATAAAATCACTGTTGCAACACGTTTAGCAACAGTTATGTTTATTTAACGTTTGAGAATTCAGAAATGCATGTATACTAAATACCATCTGGATAATTCTTCATGGACCGGTGAAAATAGTCTCATTACAAATAGGAGGCTATGAACATGGATGAAACTGTTCGTGAAAAAACCAAGGGCCGAGTAAGCTACCATGATTCTGTTGAGGAGATACTGCAAAAAATCAGAGAGGATGGGCTTTCAAACGCTTTTGACCGGTATGCGCTTCAGGAAAAAATCCGATGCAACTTCTGTCTTGAGGGTCTTAGCTGCCAACTTTGCTCGGACGGCCTCTGCCGCATCAGTGAAGGAGAAAGGCGTTTGCGGAATAGACCCGGATGCTATGGCGATGAGAACGCTGCTTCTCCACAACATCATGGGTGCGGGAACCTACAGCCACCACGCCTACGAAGCATACCGGACGCTTCGTGAGACTGCGCTCGGGAAAACCTGCTTTCAAATGAAAGACCCCGCAAAGCTGAAATGGATGTGCGGGATGGTCGGAATCAGCACAAATCAAAGCGATTCAATGTTGGCGGAGCAACTTGCCGACCTCCTGGATCAGGAAATGGCAAAAGGACCGGGGGAACCCGGAGTGATGGTGGAAGCTTTTGCTCCTAAAAAGCGAAAGGAAGTTTGGAAAAAGCTCAACATTTATCCGTCCGGCGTAATCCATGAAGAGCAAAACTGCGTTGCCAGCTGCCTGACGAATGTGGACGACGACCGGTCTTTGACGGAAAAACCCAGCGCATCCTTGAGAATCTAATTGGCCTTCCGCAGTTCTGTGATTTCCCTGATCAACCGGCGCTCGTTCTCAGAAAGCGGCGCGTCACGGCGAATACCGCTGCCGACGAAGGCGTGATCTCCGAAGGCCTTTCGCTTCTGCCGCCACTCCGCCAGAGAGTAGTACGGAATGCCCAGCTGTGCCGCCGCCTGCTTCACGCCGATTTCATCGGACAGCTTGACCGCTTCTTCCTTGAACTCCTTGTCATATTTGCGCATTGCAAACACCACCTTGTTCTTTCTTTGATTCTATCACTTTTGGGGTGTTTGTCCTCTGCACTTCTATGATATCCCTCCATTTGTTTGATGCGCATGAACTGGCTCGTCAGGCGGGGATTTCTTACGAATTCGGCGAATTGCCATCAGATAACATTTGGCCGGGGAGTACGACTTTCGAGCTTACAGGCGCCGACGGGGACACCGCCGTACTCGTGGCCCGCTCAATCGGCGGTGGTATGGTCAGTACCTACTCCATTCATGGATTTCCCATTGCGTGGCAGGCCGATACGTTTGCGCTGCTTGCTTGGAGCGTGGATACTACTTTCTTGCATGAGACAGAACAGAAGCTGCGCGGGAAGTTTGACGATATTCTTGAAACCGCGTACTATGAGGACGGTAGCGGCCGGTACGCATTTTTCTTGGAATTCTCATCAATGCCAGATAAAAAAGCCTTTGCCGACGCTTTTGCAGACCGAGTGGAATGGAGACTGCTGCCAGCTTTGCTCCCCGTCGTTACTACCAAAGATCGCAAGCCCCAGCTATTTAAAAATGTCCAGGAATGGCGTCAGGTTTCCAGCGAACGCGGCATTAGCTTCGTTCGGGCGGCAATCGAGTACGAAAAAAATTTTTCAGGATGGACAGACCAAAAAATCTGGGATTATTTCGAAAAAATCAATGACATTCTTTTCAATCAAATTCATTCGCTGGAGAAGGTTGGATATGACCGGGCGGAGGAGACGCCAAATCTTCCAATTTACGGTCGCACATGGAATCGTTACCTTCAATCCGGAAAGGCTTTGGAAGACCCAATTACCCAACATATCATAACGCATGCGATGTCGACCAATGCCAAGCTTCCGCGATATGACCGGGCGGAGGAGACGCCAAATCTTCCAATTTACGGTCGCACATGGAATCGTTACCTTCAATCCGGAAAGGCTTTGGAAG
>Ga0183099_1001716_pt1 | contig 12147 bp, 14 predicted proteins | sample Biomet1_FD_127788 | JGI IMG/M metagenome (GOLD analysis project Ga0183099, IMG submission 127788) | Microbial communities from bioreactor (seeded with anoxic lake sediment) at LBNL, California, USA - Biofuel metagenome 1 | ecosystem: Engineered > Bioreactor > Anaerobic > Unclassified ... | reverse complement strand
GGTTAGAATACCGGCCTGTCACGCCGGGGGTCGCGGGTTCGAGTCCCGTCCACTCCGCCACTAACAGCAAAGCCCAGACTAACCTCTGGGCTTTTTTGTTTGTGAAATTTGTCAGCTGTTCAATTTTTAATCCAGATCCATGGTGTTTCATCTCGCTTTTATTGTCTCGATTATGCCCGCTCGTTTGAGGATGGTAGACTGCGCTTTCATTCTTATTGCCGAGGCCTGGCTGCATGTTAACGCTTGAGCAGCAAGCGGTTCATCTACAACAAGTATCCCGCACATTTGCACTGACCATCCCTGTGCTCCCTATGCCGTTGGCCGATTGGGTCGGTAATGCCTATTTGTTGTGCCGCATTGTCGATACGATCGAGGATGATCCTTCGTTATCTTGTCCCATCAAACAGCAGCACATGGATTTGTTTCTGACGTCATTACAAGGCGGCTGCAGCATTAGCGTTGAAGCCTGGAGTCGCCAGCTCGCGGGATGCTTGAGTATTAATACTCCAGCGGGTGAGCAGGCGTTGATCGCGGATATTCCAGCGGTGCTGGCGCGCTTATTCTCCTTTCCTGCCGCTGTTCAGCGGATACTGGTACAAGGGGTTTCGATTATGAGTCGTGGCATGTCGGCTCAACAGCAGCATGCCAACATCTCGGATGGCAATGCGCTTGACCATTATTGTTATCATGTCGCTGGGGTCGTTGGCGAATTGCTCACGGAACTCTTCAGCGTCTATGCCCCGGCCATTGGACAGCAAAAGGCAGTCCTGCTTCCGTTGGCCGTCTCGTTCGGTGAAGGCTTGCAACTGACCAATATTCTCAAAGACATTCAGGAGGATGCTGCCAGGGGGGTTCGTTGGTTGCCTGGCCCGCCTCTAGCTGCAGCTGAATGCTCTACTCACCAGGATCAGCAACAGATTGCTGACTATATTGCGTTGGCTCACGGTCATTTGCAGGATGCGCTGGCGTTTACGTTGAAACTACCCAAGCAAGAGCCGGGTATTCGGCAGTTTTGTTTGTGGGCTATTGGTATGGCCATCTTGACCCTGCAACGCGTATCCGCCCATTCGTTATCTAGCGAGGTAGTTCCAGTCAAAATTTCACGGCGGCAAGTCAAGGGGGTTATTGTGAGCTGTCGGGTTCTCGGATGGAACAATGCCTTATTGCGCGCATATTTTCACTGGCTGGGTCGTGGATTACCCCTCATGCATCGGGATGTTAACGAGCTTCATCAGCGTGTTTCGGCTTGGCAGTGAGGTTATCTTTGCTGCGAGGGAGGTCCCATGGTTAGCGAGCGACTCAATTATCGAGTCAAGCGGGAGCTGATTGGTTTCCTATACGCCAGTGGCTCATATGCCCTTCCTGCGCAAGCCGCCGTGATGTCGTTTATTGCCTGGCTCGTGCATCCCCATGCTCCCGTTGCATTATGGTGGAGCTGGTTGCTGGGGAGTTCGGCAACCCTGCTGTGGCGAACTCTCCATTTGTACTGGCGACGCTACCATAGGTCTGCCTCACGATTACGGCTGGAGTATGAGTATTTTATCGGCTCCACCTGCAGTGCGATTATGTGGGCTATGGGATTGCTGTTTTTCATGAGTTATTTGCCAGAAACCCAAAGAATGTTACTGGTTCTGCTCTCTTGTCTGTATATGGCGGCCTGTTCGGTGCTGTTACTGAATAGTGTGCGTTGCTTCTATGGGTCGATTATCCCTGTGAGTGCCGCTTTGTGTCTGGAATTGCTCGCGCGCGAAGGTGCCATCAATCAAGTAATTATTCTGGTGGTGTTATTCAGCGTTTTGTTTTCTGAACTCACCCGTCGACAAATCCTGCGCTGGCAAACGGCGGGCCTTTATAACCGTTTTTTGAGTGCTGATATGGCCAAGCAGTTGCGCAAGCGGACGGAGTCATTGCGCGTTGCTTCCCAGCAGGATGGATTGACCGCCATTGCTAATCGGGGCAAATTTGATGAGCAATTGGAAGCCCAATGGCGACGTTGCTGCCGAGCTGCGGCACCATTGGCATTGATCCTGCTGGATGTGGATTATTTTAAACAGTTCAACGATCGCTATGGGCACCAAGCGGGTGATGATTGCCTAAAACAGCTGGCACTACTATTGCGTAACGTGTTGCGGCGGGATGATGATTTGGCGGCCCGTTATGGCGGTGAGGAGTTTGTGTTGTTACTGCCATTTACCGACGTAACGGGTGCTAGAACGATTGCCGAGGCGGTCCGTCAGCAATTGCGGCTGTTGGCTATCCCTCATCATCACTCGTTGGTTGCGGAGCAGGTCACTTGCAGCCAGGGGTGTGCCTGTCTCATCCCGCAGCCGGATATGGCGAGCAGTGAATTAATCGAAATGGCGGATGTCGCCCTGTATCGCGCCAAGAAAAATGGCCGGAATCGTATTGAAATTGCAGATTAATCGGTAGGAGTAGTGAGCATGCAATGTCATCGTATTGAAGAGCTGCTGGAGTTATTACAAGCCGCATGGCTGGCGGACCAGGATCTGAGTCTGGTTCAATTCGTTAGCAAAATCGCCCAGGAAGCGGGATTTGCCGGTTCCTTGATGGATCTGAGTGACGACATGCTGATTTATCAGCTCAAGATGCGCGATAAGAGCCAACAGGAGATGATTCCGGGCTTGGCCAAGGATTGTGTCCCGGATTTTAAGGAAGCCTTGCTGCGAGCTCGTGGCATCACCAAATAGCCATAACTTCCTCATCTAAACTAGCTCTTGCGTTTCTCTGTTATCAGCGACGGAGAAACGCAGTTTCACCTCTTGTTCTTTCCCCGAGCTCATTGGATTGAGTGAGTACTGCATTCTAGCGGTGTTCTCCGGACCATTTCCCCTTATGATGGCAACACATTCTGTGTTGGCGGATCCGCTGTATCTGCATCAGCGCTGCAAGATGCTTCGGCACCTGCCGGATTCTGAACAAGGAACTCCCTGATGAGCGCATTTCATTTTGCCAACCTGACTCCCGACCTGATCCTAGATGCTCTGGCGTCGGTAGGCCTCTATCTCGAATCCGGCTTGACGCCATTGAATAGCTATGAAAATCGGGTCTATCAGTTCTTATGTGAAGATCGGCGGCGTTATGTGGTCAAGTTTTATCGTCCCGAACGCTGGAGTGCGCAGCAGATCCTTGAAGAGCACGGTCTGACTCATTATCTGAGTGATAATGAGGTCAACGTGGCGCCGCCATTGGTGCTCGGTGGGTCCACTTTACATGCGCATGGTGGCTTTTTGTTTGCGGTCTGGCCCAGTGTCGGTGGCCGGCATCTGGAGCCGGATAACCTAGATCAGCTGGAAATGGTGGGCCATCAGCTCGGGTTGTGGCACAGCTTGAGCCCGGCGATGCCGTTGTCGGCGCGAGGAGTTTACAGCCATGAGCGTTTCGTGGCCGAGCCGCTGGCGCAGTTGTTGCTGCACTCCCCTTGGCCCCGGAAGCTGAACCCTGAGTTTACCGAGTTGCTGACAAAGCTGTCGGCGGCATTATTGCCGCCACTGACGTTGGTTTGCCCTCATATTCCGCTGCATGGGGATTGTCATATCGGCAATATTTTGTGGCGTGATGGTCCCATGTTGGTGGATCTGGATGATTGTTTGATGGGACCGGCGGTGCAGGATCTCTGGATGTTGCTATCCGGGGATGAGGCGGAGCAGCGGATGCAGCTGGATGCTCTGCTAAGTGGGTACGAAGAATTTTGTGCATTCGATCTCGGCCAGTTGCGGCTCATTGAACCATTGCGTACGGCGCGGATGATTCATCATCTGGCATGGCTCAATCGCCGTTGGCCTGATCCGGCTTTTCCCAAGGCGTTTCCCTGGTTTGCAGAAGAGGAATTCTGGTTGAATCAACGTCAGCAGCTTGGGCAGCAGTTGGTGCGACTCAAAGCGCCACCCCTAGCATTGACGCCGTTCTATTGAGTGAATAGTCTGTGCTGCGGATAGAGGGTCATGCTGACCCTGAACAACATCAACGACAGGAAATTTCATGAAAAAGATCATTATGCTGTTGGCGGGTCTGATGATGACCTCTCTGGTTCAGGCTGCACCTCTGTTCAAGGAAGGGGTGCATTACGATGTGGTTAAGCAAACTGCCACCACCAAGCCGGAGGTGCTGGAGTTTTTCTCCTACTTCTGTCCCCATTGCTATTCCTTTGAACCGATTGTGGCTGAAGTAAAGAAGGGTCTGCCGCAAGGTGTGGAATTCAAACGCAATCCAGTTGCCTTCCTCGGTCGCGAGATGGGTCCAGAATTACAACGAGCTTATGCCGTTGCTACTTTGCTGGACGTTGAAACCAAGTTCAGCCCGGTAGCCTTCAAACAGATCCAGGTCGACCGTAAGCCACCGCAAAGCCGTGCCGATATCAAGGCGCTGTTTGAAAGTATTGGGGTTGCGGGTAACGAATATGAGGGGGCTGTGGATAGCTTTGCGGTTACCGGTCTGGTGTCGCAATATGATCGCAACACCACCGAAATGCAAATTCGTGGCGTGCCAGCCACTGTGGTCAATGGCCGTTACCTGCTCAAGACCGAGTCGGTGAAAAGCGCGGATGAATACAAGGCGCTGGTGCAGTTTCTGCTGAACAAAAAAGACTGAGTGTTGATGTCCGAGAGAGGGAGCTGAGGCTCCCTTTTTCATTGGCGACAAACTCGCAGGTCGAGGATAGGGAGCATAGGATGAAACTGTTGGTGAGTGCCTGCTTGCTGGGTGAGCCGGTTCGCTATGATGGTCAGGCGCAAACATTGGCGCTGACTCAACTGGCGGTCTGGAAGCAGCAGGGATTGATTCTCGGCTGTTGTCCCGAAGTCGCCGGTGGTCTGCCGGTTCCTCGTCCCGCAGCGGAGCGGCAGCCGGATGGTGCCATCCGCACCGTAGACGGAACGGATGTGACTACGGCCTTTATCCGAGGGGCGGAAGCGGCACTGGCATTGTGTGTTCAGCATGATGTGCGTTGTGCCTTGCTCAAAGAGCGCAGTCCATCATGCGGGAGCCAGCATATCTACAGTGGTCGTTTCGATGGCACTCTGGTGGCAGGTGAGGGGCTGACGGCAGCCTTACTCCGTCAACACGGGATCCGTGTTTTCTCGGAGTTGCAACTTCCGGAGTTTATTGCGCATGTGCAAACCCTGCTAAGCCAGGGGATGTCATCGTCAGTCGGGTAGCCTGGTCGCTGCCGCCGGGCCGGTTGGCCCTTTTTCACGGCACGCGTAAGCGCTTGAGCAAGCGATCCATGGCTCTATAGCCCAATGCTTCTGCGAGGTGATGGCGCTGGATATCCGCCTCTTGCGCCATATCTGCCAGGGTTCTGGCAACTCGCAATATCTTGTGCCAAGCCCGCAGGGAAAGGCCGAGTTGGTGGATCACCTCTTCGAGAAACTGCGCATCCCGACTGCTGAGTGCGCAATACAGCTCGATCTCCCGACTATCGAGCAGGGCATTGAGCTTACCCGCCCGCTGTAGTTGCAATTGACGAGTGTGGGCCACCCGTTGCCGTATCGACTCGCTGCTCTCACCGCGTTCGCTGGGGCCGCTTAGAGCTCCTTTGGGCAGCAGAGGGATCTCGACGGTCAGATCGAAGCGGTCGAGGAAGGGGCCGGATAATTTACCCAGATAACGCAAAACCTGCTGGGGGCTGGAGCGTTGCTGTGCATCATCGACATGGCCGCAGGGACTGGGATTCATAGCCCCAATGAGTTGAAATCGTGCGGGAAAGTCAACCTGCCGTGCGGCCCGACAGATGCTGATGGCGCCGGTTTCCAGCGGCTCGCGTAATGAGTCCAATACCCGACGATCAAATTCCGGCAGTTCATCCAAAAACAGCACCCCGTTATGGGCGAGGGATATTTCACCGGGCCTAGGTTGGCTGCCTCCTCCCACCAGCGCCACCGCCGATGCACTGTGGTGCGGGGAGCGAAATGGCCGGGTACGCCAATCCTGGCAACCTCGAGCCAGGCCGCCGATGGAGTGAATGGCTGCGGTCTGCTGTGCCTCCTCATCGGCCAACGGCGGCAGAATGCCGGGTAGCCGACTGGCCAACATGCTTTTTCCGGTTCCAGGTGGGCCGAGAAACAAGAGGTGATGTTGGCCACTGGCGGCAATTTCTAGCGCCCGTTTGCCGGTTTGCTGACCGATCACATCTTGCAAGTCGGCACAGTATGCCTCTTTGTGACTAAGGTCGGACATCTGTGCCAGTGGCAGCTCGGCCTGACCGGCGAGCCAGGCGCTGAGGTGCAACAGGCTGTCACAGGTATAAACCTGCGCCGAGGTGATGAGTCCGGCCTCCTGACCATTGGCCGTTGGCAGAACTAGCATCCGCTGGGCTCGCTGGGCAGCAAGAATGGCCGGGATAGCACCGAGCACCGGGCGGACGGCTCCGGTAAGTGCCAGCTCGCCGAGAAATTCGCAGCCAGAGAGCTTCTGCCCGGGAAGTTGGCCGGAAGCCACCAGAATGCCGATGGCAATCGCCAGATCGAAACGCCCCCCTTCCTTGGGAAGATCGGCGGGAGCTAGGTTTACCGTGATATGAGCGGCCGGGAAGGTGAAGTTGCCATTGATGATGGCGCTGCGTACCCGGTCCCTGGCCTCTTTCACCGAAGTTTCAGGGAGCCCGACGATGCTGAGGGCTGGCAGGCCATTGCTGATATGAACTTCGACGCTGACCAGCGGCGCCTGGATGCCTAGGCTGGCACGGCTAAAAACAACAGCTAATGACATGAATTGGTCACTCCTTGAAATAAAATTCTGACAGGTCATTTATGTATGGAGTTTAGTGTTGGTTTAGTGGCTGTCAGCTGGCGGTTTTCAGTGGTATGTCACAGCAAAAAGAGTTGTGTTAAAAAAAATCATGTGCTAGTTGTAGAGGCCGGATGCCGCTGGAAGCGGCAAGAATCAAGGTTTTTGGATATCTCATGCGCAGCCTTATCGTCGTCAGCATTATTATCGTGGACCTAGTGGTGGTGATTATTCCACCGCTCGGGGCGAGATTGGCTGACGTCAGGTAGGTTCCAGACATCCAGAAACGCAGCAAACGACCCCCGAGGCTCAAAAGCTCGGGGGTTTTTTTTCAGCCACGCGATGGCGCTCAGCACAAGGACGTAAACGATGAATGGGGCTCAGTACATAGTCAACGCATTGCACCAGCAGGGAGTCACCCAGGTATTCGGGTATCCGGGTGGTGCCATCATGCCGGTGTACGACGCTCTGTACGATGGTGGGATTCCGCATCTGTTGTGTCGTCATGAACAGGGCGCGGCCATGGCGGCCATCGGTTATGCCCGCAGTACTCGTCAGGTTGGGGTCTGTATCGCTACCTCGGGACCGGGGCGACCAATCTGATCACCGGTCTGGCGGATGCCATGCTGGACTCCGTACCTGTTGTGGCTATTACCGGTCAGGTCGGCCGTGATTTTATCGGTACCGATGCGTTTCAGGAGATTGATGTGCTCGGCATGTCGCTCTCCTGTACCAAACACTCCTTCATGGTCACAAATCCGGAAGAGCTGGGGGCTGTGATCGCCGAAGCATTCCAGATCGCCCGTTCCGGTCGTCCAGGCCCTGTGCTCATCGATGTGCCCAAGGATGTACAGATGGCGTTGGTCGAGGCGAAGCCGGTGATGCATCTGGTGGATGAAACGGCTCCTTTGTGTGATTTGGCTCTGGCCGAGGCTCGTCGTTTGTTGGCTGCAGCCAGTAAACCCGTGTTGTATGTGGGTGGTGGTGTCGTGCTGGCGGATGCGGTGGATGAACTGCGCTCATTTGCCGCGACGACGGGTATGCCGGCGGTGACCACATTGAAGGGGATTGGTACCCTGGATCCGGCGAGTCCCTGGTTTTTGGGAATGCTGGGTATGCATGGCACCAAGGCGGCGAATCTGGCGGTGCAGGAGTCGGATCTGTTGCTGGTGGTCGGTGCTCGCTTCGATGATCGGGTAACCGGCAAGTTGGCAGCGTTTGCTCCCCATGCCAAGGTGATCCATCTCGATGTGGACGCTGCTGAATTGGGTAAGCGGCGCGCCGTGCACGTGAGCCTGCAGGCGGATTTCAAGCACGTGTTGCCGGCGCTGGCCATGCCTCTGCAGGTGATGGCGTGGCAGGATCACTGCCTGACCATGCGCGAGCAGTTTGCTTGGCGCTATGACCATCCTGGCGACACCATCTATGCCCCCTTACTGCTGAAGCAGCTGAGTGATGCCTTGCCGGAAAATACCGTGGTTACCAGCGATGTGGGGCAGCATCAGATGTGGGTCGCCCAGCATATGCAGTTCCAGAGTCCTCGGAATCACATCTCCAGTTCGGGTCTGGGCACCATGGGCTTTGGCTTGCCTGCTGCAGTGGGTGCCAAGGTGGCTCGCCCTCAGGATGAGGTGGTGCTGGTGAGCGGAGATGGCTCCTTCATGATGAATGTGCAGGAGCTGGGTACTCTGCGTCGCGCCCAGTTACCGGTCAAGATGGTGCTGCTCGATAATCAGCGTCTGGGGATGGTGCGGCAGTGGCAGGAGTTGTTCTTCGACGGCCGTTTCAGTGAAACCATACTCACCGATAATCCGGATTTTGTTTGTATGGCCTCGGCCTTCGGCATTCCGGGAGAAACCATCAGCCGCAAAGAGGAGGTAGCACCAGCGCTGGCACGTCTGCTGGCTAGCCCTACCGCCTATCTGTTGCACGTCTCGATTTCTGCAGATGACAATGTCTGGCCTCTGGTACCACCCGGGGTCGCAAACGAACACATGTTGGAGGCCAAACCATGAAACAGCACCAAGTCACTATTTTCGCCCAGCCGCGTCCTGAATTACTCGAGCGCGTGTTGCGTGTGGTGCGGCATCGTGGCTTCCAGCTGTCGGCCATCAATATGGCGCCGCAGTCCGATTGCCAAGAGCTGCGGATAACGGTTACTGTCGCAAGCGAACGACCGATCCAGCTGTTGCTGTCGCAACTGACGAAGTTGATCGATGTCTTGCAGGTTGATACTCAGGCGCTGGATGTAGCGTCGCAGGAAGCTTTTCAGATCCGGGCTTAATGAAAGGAATACATAGCAATGGCACAGACCACTAAATATATCTGGTTTAACGGCGAGCTGGTTGAATGGGACAAGGCTCAAGTTCACGTCATGACGCATGCATTGCACTACGGCTCTTCCGTGTTCGAAGGCATCCGTGCCTACGATACGCCGAATGGTCCGGCTATTTTCCGACTGAAGGAGCATATCCAGCGGCTGTTTGATTCGGCCAAGATCTACTGGATGGATATGCCCTATAGCAAGGAAGCCATCTGCGAGGCGTGCCGCGAGATCGTGCGGGCCAACGACCTGAAATCCGGCTATCTGCGTCCGCTGGCTTTCGTCGGCAACGTGGGTCTGGGTCTGCACCCGCCCAAGGATGCCCATACCGATGTGATGATCGGTGCTCTGCCCTGGGGAGCCTATCTGGGCGAAGAGGGGTTGAAGAACGGCGTCGATGTGGCGGTTTCGTCCTGGAATCGACTGGCACCGAATACCATTCCGACCGGCGCCAAGGCGGGCGGGAACTACCTCTCCTCCCAACTCATCTCCCGTGAAGCCAAGCGTCACGGTTATGCCGAAGGGATTGCCCTGGATGTGAATGGTTACCTGAGTGAAGGGGCGGGCGAGAACCTGTTCCTCATCAAAAATGGCATCGTTCATACCACACCTGCGACTTCGGCGATCCTGCCGGGCATCACCCGCGATACCATCATCACTCTGGCTCGCGAGTTGGGCTATACGGTCAAGGAAGAGGCGCTGCCTCGCGAGGCGCTTTATCTGGCCGACGAGATCTTCATGACCGGCACCGCCGCCGAAGTGACGCCGGTGCGCTCCGTCGACAAGATCCAGGTCGGTGCCGGTTGCCGGGGCCCGATCACCGAACAGCTGCAGAAAGCCTTCTTCGGCCTGTTCAATGGTGAGACCGCTGACAAATGGGGTTGGTTGACCCCGGTTCACGATTAATCCGTATGGAGGCGCCTGGCGCCTCCATTATTTTTGTTGTTCGAGAGTGTCTCCATAAACTCTCTTCGTTGTCCCGCTAGCGGGTGCACGCAGAGGCCAGTTTTTCGAGCCGCTTTTATGGATCATATTGCCGCATTCAGGGAGAGTTTCATGCCTAAGTACCGTTCCGCTACCACCACCCAAGGCCGTAACATGGCCGGAGCCCGCGCCCTGTGGCGTGCCACCGGTATGACCGATGATGACTTCAACAAGCCGATCATCGCCGTGGTCAACTCCTTCACCCAGTTCGTGCCGGGTCACGTGCACCTCAAGGATTTGGGGCAGCTGGTGGCGCGGGAGATCGAAGCGGCCGGTGGGGTTGCCAAGGAGTTCAATACCATTGCCGTGGATGACGGTATCGCCATGGGCCATGGTGGCATGCTCTACTCCCTGCCGAGTCGTGAACTGATCGCCGATTCTGTCGAATACATGGCTAACGCCCACTGTGCCGATGCCCTGGTCTGTATCTCCAACTGCGACAAGATCACCCCGGGTATGATGATGGCGGCCATGCGGCTGAACATCCCGGCGATCTTTGTCTCCGGTGGTCCGATGGAAGCGGGTAAAACCAAGCTCTCGGATCAACTGATCAAACTGGATCTGGTGGATGCCATGGTGATGGCCGCTGACAGCAAGGTCAGTGATGAAGATACCGCCGCCGTCGAGCGCAGCGCCTGCCCGACCTGTGGCTCTTGCTCCGGCATGTTCACCGCCAACTCCATGAACTGCCTGACCGAAGCTTAGGGCTTTCCCAGCCGGGGAATGGCTCCCTGTTGGCGACCCATGCCGATCGTGAACTGCTGTTCAAGAGCGCGGGTCGCCGCATCGTCGAGCTGGCCAAGCGTTACTACGAACAGGATGATGCCTCCGTTTTGCCGCGCGCCATCGCCAACAAGCAGGCGTTCGAGAACGCCATGACCCTGGATATCGCCATGGGGGGCTCCACCAATACCGTGCTGCACTTGCTGGCCTCAGCTCAGGAAGGCGGCGTCGATTTCACCATGGAAGATATCGATCGGTTATCGCGCCGGGTGCCACACCTGTGCAAGGTGGCGCCATCGACCCAGAAATATCATATGGAAGATGTGCATCGCGCCGGTGGCGTGGTCGGCATCCTCGGCGAGCTGGAACGCGCCGGTCTGCTGCATACCGAGGTGCGCAATGTGCTGGGCCTGAGCCTGGCCGAGTTGCTGGAGGCTTATGATGTGACCCGTGGTGCTTCGGCACTGGTCAAGGATTTTTATCGCGCTGGGCCGGCCGGGGTGCGCACCACCAAAGCCTTCAGTCAGGATTGTCGCTGGCCGGATCTGGATGTGGATCGTCAGGAAGGTTGCATCCGCTCCAAGGCCCACGCTTACAGTCAGGATGGTGGCTTGGCGGTACTCTCCGGCAATCTGGCGTTGAATGGCTGTATCGTCAAGACTGCCGGGGTCGATGAGTCCAACCTGATTTTCTCCGGCCCGGCCCGGGTGTACGAGAGTCAGGACGATGCCGTCGCCGGGATCCTCGGTGGTGAGGTCAAAGCCGGTGATGTGGTAGTGATCCGCTACGAAGGTCCCAAGGGCGGTCCTGGGATGCAGGAAATGCTCTATCCGACCTCCTATCTGAAGTCCATGGGCCTCGGCAAGGCCTGTGCCTTGATCACCGATGGCCGTTTCTCCGGTGGTACTTCCGGTCTTTCCATTGGCCACGTTTCGCCGGAAGCGGCAGCAGGGGGCAATATCGGGCTGGTTGAGAATGGCGACATCATCAACATTCATATCCCTGAGCGCCGAATCGAAATTGCCATCACAGATGCCGAGTTGGCAAGCCGTCGTGCGGCCATGCAGGCCAAGGGCAAAGCAGCCTGGAAGCCTGTGTCTCGTGAGCGTGCGGTCTCTTATGCCCTGAAGGCGTATGCCATGCTGGCGACCAGTGCCGACAAGGGTGCGGTGCGGGATCGCAGTAAGCTGGAGGAGTAATGATGTCCAGTTCCCAACCGGATGCCGGTGAGTATCTGCGCAAGATCCTGTTGTCTCCCGTGTACGAGGTGGCGAAAGTCACCCCGTTGCAGGTGTTGAAGAAGCTGTCAGACCGCCTGGGTAATCACGTGGTACTCAAGCGTGAAGATCTGCAGCCTGTGCACTCGTTCAAGT
>Ga0183099_1001715_pt1 | contig 12152 bp, 12 predicted proteins | sample Biomet1_FD_127788 | JGI IMG/M metagenome (GOLD analysis project Ga0183099, IMG submission 127788) | Microbial communities from bioreactor (seeded with anoxic lake sediment) at LBNL, California, USA - Biofuel metagenome 1 | ecosystem: Engineered > Bioreactor > Anaerobic > Unclassified ... | reverse complement strand
CGTCTTTTGTAGCAAGGCGTTCACCTGTAGCACGTTCATAGCTTTCAGATACACGCTTTAGACCAACCTTATCATCTACCCAGTCCTCAACAAATTTCAATTTTGCCTGTTTTGCCCGTTCTTTTACATTAGGCTTCATTTCGTCTGCATAAGAAACAGCGGCTCGCCCCCGTGCTTCCGGAGACTGCCGCTGCCATGTATCAAACATAGATTTTATTTCGTCTACACGACCTTTGATATCGGGGTTCTTTTCAAGTGCCGCTTTGAACTTCGAATAATATGCCGGCATTTCTGCTTTGGCGGTATTTTCATCGGTAAGATAATCCTTCATAAACTCAGCGATACCCTCCGCACGTTTTTGTTCGGGTTCATAGGCATCTTTACCGAAACGGTTATCTACAACTCGATTGAATTCATGATCAAAAGCTCCAGCTTCACCACGGAGGCCTAACGCCGCATCGGTAATATGACCGATTTCATGAGCCATCGTGTTCAAATCGCCATAGTCACGAGTACGAATAACACCCGCGTTATGATCTGCAAAACCCATAACGTCCGCTTTGCCAATACGTCCAGTGCGGACCGGAACGAATAGTTCTGCAGCACGTTTCATAATTTGCCGCTTGGTAATGGTATCGCCAGTATACTCGCTCGTAGATTTTGGATCTAAACGTGGGGCGATTGGTTTGGTACCGCCGTCTGTATCTACGACAAGTTGGAAGGATTTTGCCCAATCGGCAGCACCGGCTTGCCGTGCATATTCAGCGGCGGTGGCGTAATCACCGTTCATTGCCGCATCTTGCGCTTTATTGAGCATTTCTTCATTTACGCCGCGCATCTGCTCTGGCTGTTTTGCCTGCTCAATCATATTATCGATTTCAGAAGTAAACTCTTTTTTGTGGGTACACGACTGAATTCAATTCCAGAATGCTCTTTATTGACATCGTATGGTGAAAATTTCGTGATTTGCCTAGTCCGACCTGTCAGTGAGAGTTCATCACTGGGATCTAACATAATAAGAACTTGATGTGAGTCGTTACCTGTACGCTTGCCGCCGACATGAGTATATGCGTCATATCCAGCATTTTTTAAGTTTACAGATAGGTCTTGAAAATCTTCGACAAATTCACTTTTTGGAATCTGCAAATCTTGGGATATGTCTGATATTCCGCTCGACAAAGCCGTATAAACACTTTCGCCATTTTCATTTTTTGCCTTTTCAATATCAGAAAGGATTTCGGGGTAATCATACCTATTAGCAATAGATTCGGCGGCATTATGAAACACATCATATGCTTGATCTGGCATTTGTCTCTCTAGATTTAGAACATTATCCACATTAACATTTGCCCGATAAACCGTCGGTGTTTTTGTACGGCGACTCCTTGCACTAGCATATCCTTTTGCGATATCCACGTTGTCGGTCAAATAAACACCATGTCCAAACAAACCTTCTATATTTGTTGAGTTTGTAGTTAAATTATCGGGTGATAAATCCGCTGTACCACTTCCGTGATACCAATCCCTATTGTTTATTTGAGATGGATCTCCAGAGAAATCAAAACTATATTTTTTATTCTCTCCATTCAACAAATCAGCAGCAGAAACATCATTTTTCACAGGATTTGACGAATCAATCGGCTCGCCATTCAGCAACTTATCAATATCAGCCTGAATCTGCTGATCCTTTGTCACATTCAAATCGTCTGGTTGATTCAATGGTTTACCAAATATATCAACGTCACCTTCATCGACCGGAGCTTTCTGAACATCGAACGAAGTATCATCAATGGAATTTATAGTTTTGGGTTCGGTATATGATCCATTATTTTCAAGTGTACTATTTGCATTCTGCTTTGGAATAGATTCACCACTTAATGCTTCACCATGGTCACTAAAGTGGATATGGCCGCCTGTTGCATTTGCACTTGGATGTGCATATTCATCTAATCCAGTTAAACCGTATTTTTCACCCTGTGCCATAATCCAGTTTCTTGCCTCTGGATTATTTTCCAGTATTCCACCTGCTAAATCGACTGCCTGCCCTGAATCATGCCACGAACTTCCATCACCATCACGTTTCATAGAAGTAACGTTAAGAGGTTCTCCAAACTGGTTTTCAAAGTCACGAGCAAGCAAATTCAATTTTTGAGCTGTAAGATCGGTGATACCTGCATTGCTTACTTCATTTGTTACATTGTAATACGTCTTATCCGGCATCGAAATATCAGTTTTAATCTCTGGAGCTGTTTGTGGTGTTGGTGCAGTATCCTGTGGAACATTTCCTTGCGCTTGTCTAAGAACTTCTGCGGGGTCATCCATCATTACAGCATCGGGAGCTTTGGAGATAGATTGGTTCATATCATCTAAAGTGTTCATGGCATCGCCATATTGAGACTTGACACCGTCAACAGCTTTTTTGCTTACATCATAGCCACCTTTGCCAATTGCACCAGGCAAGAGGATGTCACTCCATAATTTCGATGGGTCATTTACGATGTTTTGACCAAATTGGGCAGGATTCGAAATAAGATTTTTAGCTGGTTGAACAATCGGGTCAACCAAGGTCTGATAGGCAGTTTTCCCAACAGCATTAGCATAACGGCGCAAGTTGCTGCCGTCACCAGTCGCCGCTTGAAGGACTTCTGCCGGATCATCTAAATTTGCTTGATAGTTCTCCCCAACGTCCTTTGCGAGCTCTGGTGCATATAAAATTCCGGCTGCAGCTCTAATTTGACCTGGGAGAAACGGTGTTACGGCAATTTTACCAGCAGGGTTTGCAATGGCATCACTATACAATTGACCAAGCTGCTGGTTTTGCACATCTGCATCGGCTTGAATATCTTCATTGCTTCGATTTTCCATTTGAACTGGTTTGATAACGTTGATATCGTTGGCAACCTTGTTTTTCCAGCCGCTTAGCTCGTCAACGGCATTACTGCCAAAATCTTGTGCGGCTTCCAAACCACGGTTGAAGATGTTCCCATCATATTGTCCTTTATAGCGAATCCCCATAGCTTGATTGAGAACTTCCTGCGGATCATCGGCACCGGTAGCTTGCCGGAGCACTTCATTCGGGTCATCCATAAAATCACCACCTTATTGAACGTTATAATTATCTGAAATATATTGCTTGATTTGATCATCATTCCAATCGGGGTGCCTGGACATCATTGTGTCATAAATCTTGTTCTCAGCATCGGCATTAATTCCTATTTTTGCACTTGCTTGCTGTTGTGGGGCCGATTGTGATATGCCAGCAGCTTGTGCTTGGATTTGCAAAGCCGTTTGATAGTTTCCGTAGTTTGGATCGTCAGATTCTTGCACGTCTCCCATTTGAATAGCTTGTTTATGTGAAGACACCCAAGACTGATGGGCTGAGATTATTCCTTTTGCTGCCGTTAACTGAGTATTAGCACCAGAACGAGACGCTGCACTTGCCGCGGTACGCATTTGTTCAGCTTTCAATGTGGTTGCGCTTTGCAATTTCGCATTTGCAGAAGCGTTATCATGATCATAATATTTAAACTGCAAGTTTGCGCTGGCTTCCGGAGACATAGATTTGTTTTCAGTGAATATAGGTTTGACCACACTACCATCATTGAAGGCTGCTGAATTCTTTGGTGTCGCAACATATTGGATTTGTCCGCCTAGATCCTTTGCTGTGATATTTACATCGTTTGCCGCAATAATTTGAGCCATATTGGTCATATCAAGCCCCGGCTTGCCCATCTGTTTAGCAGCATTGTTATATTCCTGCAATGCCCACAAGGCTTGCTGTTTCGATTGTGGGGTAGACAAATCGCGAAGCAAGTACGGAGCAACCGCCTGCCGATTAGCTGAATCCTGCTGGTCAGCATATGCAGATAGTTTATCTTGAATTGCTCCATCAACCATACCGCTTACTTTTTCAGCCATAGCAAGTCCATGCTTTTGAACCAAATCCCTCATGGTCTGTACTTTTAAATTTTTAAGCTGAGAAGCATATTCATTGTACGAGAGTGTTTTCGGGGCTTGGTCATCTTGGAACCCGTATTCTTGTTGCATTGGATTTGCAAAGGATTGATTGCTTGAAGATGGCTGTTGTGCAGCTGGCTGTGATAGAGCGACCTGTGCTTTAGCCTTAGCCGCTTCATCTGTGCCAACGTAAGTATCACCAACATACCAGTCCGGATTAGCAGCTTTCGCCGCTGCGAACTGGTTGTATTCGGCCTGCTTATTCGCATGAGAGGAAGGGTCAAGGCTACTATATTGTTGAGCAGCCTGCATCAAGCTATTATTCGGGTCAAGAGCCGCAAATTTTTGTTTTTGTTGGTCCATCCCCGAAAATAAACCATTTGGAGCAGGAAGATTATTTGCCTGTGATGGCATGAAGCTTTTAGCCGCAATCTGTGCCGCATCTTCTTCTGGGGCAACCGCAACTTGATTATATTGAGGCTGGCCCAACTTATCTGCTTGCGTAGCCACATTTGCCGCATCTGCATAGGCACCGTCTTCATTCTTTTTTTGCATATAAGCTCCGAGAATATCAGCTAACGCATTAACTGGCCCGTAGCTTTTCTGCTGATATCCGTATGGATTTTGACCAAACATTTAATCACCATACCCTTCTACGGCAATTCCATCCACGAAAAAGATGTTTCGACCGCTTACTACAATGTCATATACAAGATCTTTTCTGTCGGTCATTTCTGCCTTGAGGATGCTCACACGGTCACCGCCGAACATAAGTGCTGGTTTCTTCATTTGATCAACATACTCAAACCAAGGGGATGTATAAAACCGCTGCGATTCAGTTGTGCCGATTACTGTGCCATTTTTAAATGTAGCATCGACAATATCAGCCATATGCGGAAATAATACAGACTCTACCGTTGCAACGCAGATGTGATCATCACCGTCGAGCGAATAAACTTCGTCGCCCGAAACGATATCGTCGATTCGTTTAGGACCAGCGGGAGTTTGTACGAGAGATTTGCCGACAAAACAAGTGCCAAACCATAAACCTTTTTCAATTGCTGACCCCCCAAGGGCCCCAACAGCTCCCCAGGTCGAAGCTCCACCATCATTTGTTGATTTTGTTTCCGTAGATCCAGCCGTTCCCATTCGACCAGAATACATTGTGTTGTACATATTCGCCGCTGGTGTATACAGCTGATTTGCTGCTGATAAATCTTGAAGCGGTGCGTAATAACTATTTTGTTCAGCTGTCCCCGCTGCGGTTAATGCATTTGATGCAGCCGTTGCCTGGTTGCCATAAAGACTATTTGCGGCATTTGCACGACTACCATAAAGAGAATTTGCTGAGTTTGCAGTATTGGCATACTGATTATTGGCTGCCGTAGATTGATTTCCATATAGAGAATTTGCCGCTGCAGCTTGATTGCTAAAGAGGTTGGAGTTTGTATTCGATGCATTACCATAAATATTATTTGCAGCAGTAGTTTGGTTTCCATAGAGAGCACTTGCTGTAGCCGCTTGGTTGCTGAATAAAGAATTCGCTGATGTTTGCCGATTCCCATATTGTGTATTTGCATTATTGGACTGATTGTTCAACAACCCGGATACAGTATTAATATCTGACGAATAGTTTTTTGCCAATGTATCCGAAGCGTTTTGCGTAATATTATTCATTGCATTATTAGTAACACTGCTATTCAAGATTCCGCGACTTCCTAAACCGGATATAGAATCACCTACTGTTGCGGTTAAATCCGCATTCAATGCCTGCTGTCTTGCTTTAGAATAAGTTGATGGTAAGTTACCATTTAACAAATCCTGGTACCCATTATTCACAGTAGCCATAGATTTGTTATAATCGCTCAAATTACTAGCTGAACTTGTTTTATATTCATCAAGGTAACCAGCCGAATTCTTGTCGTAAGTATTCAATGCTGAATTAGTCGCTGTCTTATAATCAGTAAGATTACTATTCGCAGTGGTCTTATAATCATTTAGATTCGAATTCATTGACCCTTGATAATTATCGAGGTAATTGGCTGAAGCTCCCGAATAATTGCTTAAGGCAGAACCTAAGGTTCCTTGTAAATCACTAAGATTATTTGCGTTGCTGCTTTTATAATCATTTAAGGCTGAATTCGTATTGGCATTATACTGTTTAAGCAAGCTATCCCAATCAACATTTACCGTATTACTAAGCTTGCTAATCCCTTGGTCGAGCAAACTAGAGGAGTTGTTCAATGCTGAGGTATCATAGCCTAGCAACCCCTTTTGCAAAGCTGCTTCATCTGCTGTTTGCGTAGGAATATTCCGCTGGTTGATAGTTGTTGATGAACCACCCTTAAAATGGCAATGTCGAAAATACCTAGCAGCATTATCTTCTTTCCTTTGCCAAAACATAATTAAACCACCTTCTTTTCAAATACCCAGTACATTCGATTGTTTGAACGAACTCCACTGAGCGATATATTTATGTCTGCTTTTGTCAATCTCATGTATGCTGCTGGATCATGGAATGTTTGCGTACGAACAAATTTGCAACCTCGTTGTTTAGCCATTTTATTTACTACAGCTGCAAAATAATGAATATCATTTGTACAGGTCGCATCTATTTCAAATGCATCGCCGATTTTTGCGTATAAAAAAAAGCCCTTATTGGGCTCGAAGTAAAGAGAAAAGCCGGGGGTGACAATATATTCCTCGGCTTTTCGTTCGTATTTATCTATCCATTGTTGAAATGTCATAGCGTGAACCTCTTTTAAAACTGCTTAGTAGATAGTGCCATTTTATAGTTTGCTATAACTTCATCCGTCCATACGGCTTTTGCTACTGCTTGCACGATGGGGTCTTCATTTGTTAAGTCGTCGCCAGGGGCGAGTACATGACGGTTATTCCTTGTTGAAATAACCATTCCATCTTTAAGAACCCTATCTATTCGTTTAACTTGAATACAACCACTTTCAACAACTTCCGGTAAATAAACACTTTCTTCTGTATATATTGACATTTAAAATCATCCTCCTTAATCAGTTAAATATGATACATTTATATAATTTTCTACACCACCGGTTGTGTTTATGTTCCAGTCGCTTACTTTGTATGCCGTTCCTGTGTTACTCATTTTAGTAAGAACTGCAAAATTTGTACCAACTTTTGCATACACATACGCATAATTAGTATTTGTTTTTGAAGAACCTGTTGCAAAAGAGCCTATTAAATAATACTTAGTTCCATCAAAATTGCCATTAGTTCCAACTACAAAAGGCAAGATAATAGCAACACCTTGATCTGCATAGGCGGCATAATCAGAATTACAGTCATGTTGCAGCCTTGAATGAAATTCAACTTTGTTCCCTATTTTTGTATAACTTCCTTGCATGTTAAACGAAGCCCTATTAATCAACGATGTAAGGGTACTCCCATTATATGCACAATAATCAATTTGAGCGTAACCCTCTTCATAATCATCTAGAGTATTGCTATCAGAAGACGGGTTTTGCGTCACTGGGAATTTTATATTGGCATTTGCTGTAATTACACCGCCAAATACAGCATCTTCAAGATTGTATGGTACTTTTGATTTATAATCGTGTAATGATATACTTGCTGTATTTGTTGTCGTAACTGTTTTAGCTAAAAAAATCCGTTGTTTCTCTTCCCACGTAGTGCCGTTATAGCGATACATTTTCATTTCTACCGTATTAAAGTAGTGTTGGTCAAGAACAGGAGATGCCGGAGCTGCGCTCAAATATAAATCCAGCGAAGTCGTATAGCCAAAACTCAATAAACCTGTAGATTTATCCTTATCAACATATAGGTAACAAGTTTGGTTCGGTGGCAATGTCCACGCAGAGCTAACCAGGCTATCGACCTTATCAATTAAATCGATACTTCCGGTCGAAGGACTGAATCCATTTGCAAAAGCAAAAATAATGGGTTTAGAACTACCGTCTATACTGATTGAAAGTCCTGTAGCTGTAATAAAATTTGGTGTTCCATTCGCATCTGTTGGGCCATACAAAACAGATTGCCTTTTACTACCAGCTAAAGACAGAGCCCCTGTATTGGATAAAATGTCTAATATTCGTTTGATTTCTTTATCATCGTTTTCAAATCCAGCTTGAACACTCGTTCCTTTTGGTGTCATGTTCTGAGGAAATTGTCTGGAATATGCCATATAAATTATTCACCGCCTTAAACTTCTAAGAATTGATAATCAAATTGCCTAATAGAAATTGCCCCTTTTTGCACTAAAACGTTGAGCTGAACACTTTTGTTTGAGCCGCCACCAACTTTGTAGGAGCGCGTATATGCATCGGCATAAATAGGACTTTCATTGCCCGAAATATCCGCAATGTTTCCGTAAACATCGGGACTATTCGATGAAAAGGTAACGTTCTTCGGTTTCTTGCCACATTTTATAGTTCCGTATCCATCGATAATGTTGTAGGAAACAAAATTTCGGTTCATGACAAGAATCGAATGCTTTTGTGTTAGCTTGTTATTACCAGTAATCGCCGTTTGAATTTGAACGCCATCGTCTAAATCTGTGGCAGCGTCTAATATGCCGATTTTATTGCCACAAGCCACATAAACTGAGCTCTTCACCGCGCACACATCGTGCAATTGATTCGTAAAGGTCCGGCAGGTAAATGCGCCCCGCCCATCGCTATAGCGAGCAATATAATGGTAAAGATAAACTCGGTTATCGTTTTGTGTCTTGATCCATACTTGTTTTTTGGGTTGCACATGCCACATTTGACAATTATCATCGATGTTTTTAGCAATCCACGCATTGATGTTTAGGCCTAATTCCGTTGGTTCGATATCGCTATAAGCATTAACAGGGGTAAACGCCATAAGTCCAGCTTGACCAAGATATCCGCTGATTCCATCTACGTTGCAGGTTGCACGCATAGATAGGCAGGATGCTGTCTGAGATACTGCCAATACAGAAAAATTGCTATCAGAAGGTTCTCCGACAATCTGATAGGCTCTGCCATATTGTTTATAGACAATCATGACTTGTGCCAGAAAATCGATGGCAATAATATTTCCAGGGTCTTTATAGCCGACATTAACAAATTGAGCCGAAGATTTATCCGCTGCAACATTTGTCCAACTCGTATAATCGCCTATGGCAGAGTAGTTCACCACATCAGAAGCAGTTGAAAAAGCAACAAGCCTCCCCTGCCTGCTCGTTACATAATGACTAACCGGAGGCGAACCAGTAAGTGTAGTTAATGTGTTTGCGCCTGTTAATGCCTGTAGCAAATTGCCACTGGCGATGATAATCACGCCGCCATAATTGCAATACACAGGCTTACTACTTCCTGTCAGCGTGCCCAATAGCGTATAGGTGGAAAGGTCCGTTTTATAAAGATTTGTTCCACTTGAAAACAAGAATATGCTGTGTGCATGGTCATAAAACAAGGTATCCACGCTCATGCCAGTATCTAACTTAATGGTGACACCTTCAACTGTTCGGAGTGAACCATCCGCATGGTCATATTCACACTGCTCAGCCTGCACCAGTTCACCATCAGCAATCGCTTCGGGGTTCTTTGACCAATTGAGCCCATACGGGAAACCGCCACTTGACATCGTTGCAAATTCTGCCATTAGCTCACACCCTTTGCCGCCTTAATGCTTGCCACGATATCTGAAATAAAGGCTTTATCTGTATTCGTATATTCTGTAGGGATATACGTTTTCTTCTTGATCAGATAACTAGCGATAAAAACAAGTGTTGTCACATACATATCTTTGAATGGAATCGTGTCTGTGATTACCAAAACGTGTGGCTGCGCTGTAGCATATTTTACTTTTACTGCGCCACCATTGTTTGTATAGAAAAGGCCGCCCGATATATAAGCTGGATAACCATTTTGAGGAACGAATTCAATGAAATTACTTGGTACAGGCAAGCCGGATACAATTTGGACCGTTGTCATGCAATCACTTGAACCCATACCAGCTAAGGTAAATGATAGATAATCAATGGCTGCGTTGATATATGGAATGTTGTCGGTGTCTTCATCGAGAAGTTCATCGGCTTCAAGATTTATGAGATTGATTACGTCTTGCACTAACATAAAAGCACCTCCTTAGATTCGAAAGCTTTGCTGAATCTCAAGGCTTCCGTATTCTCTGCCAGCTGTAAGCTTATAGACATCATCGCTAATCTGGGCAACAATGGTCGTATCTGTCTTGTTGATGCCGCCCTGTAGCGAAATGATCGCGTATTTTTTTAGTAGCTCACTGAAATAGTTTGGGAGTGGTAAATCTGCTGTCAAAGTCGAATCGTCTACCTCGACAAAATACGGCTTATAAACAAGGGTCAAAACATCGTTCGCGCTATAAATGCTATTACCTCGAATACGATACGTGTATGCATCGACCGCTAGGCTCTTGCTCTGCTGGTCGATTTTCTTTGTGCCAGCAAATACATTAACAACGCTTAAAAAATCAGCAGGAAGCGAACTGACACCATCGGTGAGCGTCAAATCCTTCTCAGAAGTAAGCAACTCATTACTAGACTGCGAAAGTGTATTGAAAACAATCGACAATACGGTGTTTAGCGCATCGGTCAGCTGATAGTCTGAATATTTGACCTGAGCATTATCATTGATTTCTGGGCTCATACGGATTTTGCTGAATAACTGCTGTGGTGTCATTTAAACACCACCAGAGCAAGCTTTAAACAATAATGGGTACCGCTCAATCATGCGGTCCCTTGCTTTTTCATCGCCGTAGTTTAGATACAAATAGGCATCTTGGTCTTTGTACTGGTTAATCAGCATACGGACCGTTGGCATATAGATACGAGCCACACGGCGAATCTGACGATCTACACTGAACCCATCTTCTTTGCGGTCCTCATAATTTGCGTGCTGAACCACGGTATCATCTGCAGCGGTAATGATTCGTTCTTTGCCGCCCTCTACGGCATAAAATTGCTTGATGCTTTGATTCGGATCATGAAGTTGAAAGATTTTTTCCACAGAGTAGTACCTCCATATAAAAATAAGCAGGAGAGTTTTCCCCTCCTGCCTTTACATTATGCTAATTTCAGGTCAACAATCTGAGCCTGCCCAGCTTCTCCTTTGAATTCGAGCGTCATTTCACCGGTGATAACGCCAGAAACTGCATCGCTTGTCGCTGGCAAATCTTTCTTTTTGAAGCGTCTAAGCCATGCAATTGAAATATACTGTGGGTCCAGTACATAAATAGACGTGTCCGGCATAAAGCGAGATGCTTTGATTTCGACGCGTCCAAAATCTGTGTCAAAAACGTCAACCGCCTCAATCAATTCCTTTTTCTTCGCATCGACATTTTTTGTATTGGAAGTAGTCATTCCAGAAATATTGACTTTATTTCCGCCGGAAACAATCAATTTATCCGGTTCTCCGCCTTTTGTCCATGCCGACTGTAATGCCTGGGTAATGAGTGTTTTGTTGATAACGCGTGCCGTTCCTCCATTCGCCAGTTTGTTGGTCGAAATAAGGTTTCCAATACCTGCCATTGTTCGGGCGGCTGTTTTTGTCCCAGCTGACTTTGCACCATTCAAAGTAACTGCATATTCAAGATCGCGGCTGAGCTCTTTCATTGCCTTGAGCATCTGATAGCCATATTCATCATCAACACCGGCTTTATCAACAGCCTGCTGCGTTTCAGTGACTTCATAACCGCGTTTCATGATCTGCGTGTAATTACCATTTCTATTGCGGGCCGGAGCTGCAACCGTTGTGTCCGGTGCACCTTCAATATATGCATTTGCGGTAGCATCAGAAAGTGTATCTTCTGGAAATTCGTGATAGGTCGATTTTGCCTTTGTCGTGCCAATCATCGTCACAATTGGTGTCTGTGTCGGAGAAATATTCGTGATGACATCCGTCAAATCATCGCGGTTGGTAGGTTCATCATAGGTAAATTTTGCCATTAATAAATCATCCTCTCTTAAGGTAGCCAGCTTTTCGCAGTGCTGCGAGTTGATCGTCCTGCTTCATGTGGCCTAAGTTTTTATAATTGATTTTTTCTTTTGTTGGTGCTAGTCCATTCCCTGGAGCTTCTGTCTTGGGCGGGTCTACTTGCGACTTGACTGTATCATAGGTAAATTTTGCCATTAATAAATCATCCTCTCTTAAGGTAGCCAGCTTTTCGCAGTGCTGCGAGTTGATCGTCCTGCTTCA
>Ga0183099_1001714_pt1 | contig 12158 bp, 11 predicted proteins | sample Biomet1_FD_127788 | JGI IMG/M metagenome (GOLD analysis project Ga0183099, IMG submission 127788) | Microbial communities from bioreactor (seeded with anoxic lake sediment) at LBNL, California, USA - Biofuel metagenome 1 | ecosystem: Engineered > Bioreactor > Anaerobic > Unclassified ... | reverse complement strand
TTCAGACATGGATTGTTTCGTTCCCTTACTGGAGAAATTTCATGATACCTACGGGTTTTATCCAAAGTATCCCGTTGCTGATGCAGGATATGGTTCATACAACAATTATATTTACTGCGAGCAACACGGAATGGAAAAGTACATGAAATTCACGATGTACAAGAAAGAAACTACGGACACGAAGTATCGAGATAATCCGTTTCGGGCAGTGAATTTCAAGATTGACGAAGAAGGCGCACTGCGTTGTCCGGCCGGACAGGCATTTCATCTTCAATACAGACGAAATGTAAAAGGAAATCGATACGGACGTCAGGAAGAAGTCTACCAGTGCGAAAATTGCACGGATTGTCCGTATGCCGCCGCGTGTAAAAAGACGGATAAAAACAGGACGATTCGTCTTAACCAGGAACTAACCTCGATGCATCAAGAAGTAGTGAATAACCTGGAAAGCATTCAAGGAGCGCTTCTTCGTATGAATCGCTCCATTCAATCCGAAGGTACTTTTGGCATCATGAAAAATAACCGCTGGTACAAAAGAATCGTTCGAAAAGGCATGGAACAAGTACGTTTAGAGATTTTCCTGGTTTCTATCGGGCACAATCTTTATAAATACCACAAGAAAAGACTACGTTTGAAGAAAGCCGCATAAACTGTAGAAAAGCAGTTTTTATGGGGAAAGGGGCTGTATACCCTTTTTTAGTAATTGCCTACTTGAGACCTCAATACGAATATCAAAAGAGGCTGTGGACAAAATGATTACTCATTTTGTCACAGCCCCTTTTTTGTATGAAGTAGGTATAAAGGAAATTGTGTGCATGGCAAAAAGGGTTGTTCGATCAGGTGTTTTTCTTTTGCCGCCATATATAGCCTCCGTAGGCGCCAACGGCGAGCAATACGAATAGCGTCAGGCGCAGCATATGCTCATGATAGGAGGCCAGATCATGGCCAATCGAAACTTCGATGAGGGCCGAGGGGAATTTCCCGAGCAGCGTTGCGAAAATGTAATCGCGTTTGCGGATTTCGCTGACGGCACCGATGGCGGTGATAAGCCCGGAGGGAACAAAGGGGATGCTGCGGGCGATGATCATGATTTTAAAACCGTTTTTACCGCTGTAATCGTCGACTTTTTGCAGCATGTTGTTGCGTTTGACCAGCGCGGTCGTGTATTCCTGACCGAAATAGCGCATGAGCATAAAGCTGATGATGACGCCGATCGACTCTGCCAGCCAGGAGATGATCGTGCCGGGGATGATGCCGAAGAGGATGCCGTTAGCCGCCAGCAGAAAGATGTTTGGCAGCACGGCGACCACATTGATGAAGACGATCAGCCCGAGACTGACGAGCATCGCATAGGGGCCGAAAGATCGAATGTATTCGATGATGTCGATTAAATCGCCGGATAGCAACAAACTGAAAATTTTTTGCAAAGGGCCGGGCTGGCTGTAATAAAGAAAGAACAGGCTGAGGCTTAGGACAATAAAGGCGTAGATTTTGTGCCGGGAGGCCGGCGGCTTAGTGTTATCGATATTTTTTACTGCGATCATATTTTATAACCACCATTCGTAAATTAAAGCAGAAGTAATCCGGTTGCAGAGGTTTTTTGCAGCGAAGGCAGCAACTCTGTTTAAATGCTATTATAAGAAATTATATATAGAATAATAGATTTTCATGAAAACAGGCTGGGAAGAGTTTGTTTTCCGTTTGACAAGCAAGTGCGCGTTGTTTATAATACAAAGTGTATATACACGTAATGATAAGGAAGAAAGCATACTTATGATGAAGCAGATTGAAGAAATTTATCCCAAGCCATCCAGCCCATGCAATTGCATGAACATCCATCGGGCCTCACGGGCTGTTGTGAAGTTTTATGACAATCGGATAAAACCGAGTGGCATCACAATAGCGCAGCTTGGTCTGTTGCGCTATATCGAGGCGTTGGAGCCGGTAACCATCAGTGCATTGGCGAAGCAGATGCGGATTGATCGCACTACGCTGAACCGCAATTTGAAGCCGCTGGCAGCCGCAAAAATGCTGGCAATCACTCCGGGAGAAGACTCGCGGACGAAGCAGGTTGCTTTGACTGAACCAGGGAAAAAGGCGATAGCGCAAGCCGGAGCCTTATGGGCGGAAGCGCAGCGTTTGTTGAACGAATACCTTGGAGAGGCGGATTTGCATAAGTTTATTGAATTGATGGCAAAACTAGAAGCACTGGTTCCGTAAATATCTGGTTGGGCAAATAAGTTTTTTCAACTAAAATAGTGTATATACACATAAAACCAGTACGGTTTAAAAGCGAAAAGAGAGATGGTATTTGTGATGACTGAAACTGTGAATTTTACTTTAAAGGATATGGGGCGGTTTGCCGATTTTCTGCGACCAGATGCAAACGGCAAGGGAGGAAAATATTTTGCCGGTGCGGATCTTGGGCTTACGGGAACGGAAGTATCCCTGAATTGTCTGCCGGCGGGGACGGGAACGCCGTTTGTGCACGCCCATAAGAAAAATGAGGAATTATATATCGTCTTGCGCGGCGAAGGAACTTTTTTTGTTGATGGAGCCGAATTTCCTGTACAGGAAGGCAGCCTGGTCCGGGTTGCGCCTGCGGGCGAACGAGCCTGCAAAGCCGGAGCAACAGATCTTTATTTTATTTGCCTGCAGGCGCAGGCTGGCAGTTTGACACAGGCGACGATGCATGATGGAATATTGCTGGAAACCAAGACTTCCTGGATAAAATAAAGCATAGATGCCAAAAAGCACGCAGTGATCTTTCTGAGCTGCGTGCTTCTTGGCATCTATGCTTTTTTGGCAAGGCGTAATAGATTTGCTGGGACTTAAGCGAGTCGGTATTTTATGGTCGGACGGCCACGTTTATTTAAGGCTTCCTGGCCGGCGGGCAGGACTAAGCCCGCTTTGTTGAGTCCAGCTAAGATGCGCTGGATATTTCGGCCGGTTACATCGAGTTGCTGCGCTACTTGAGCGGCCGTAAAAGTTTCCCAGTGCATTTTTTGCACGAGTGCCAGGATGCGGTTGTAGGTTTGGATGCCTACGTTTGCCGTTTGCAGTTTCTGCATGATGTCCAGATCGAGCGTCGCAGCAGTGAAGCGGAATTCCTTGTCAATGCCGGCGGCTTCGATCATCTTGCCGTCCTCGTCCAGTATACTGATGATGGTGTCGGCGCTTTTGCTGTACGTTAGTGCCCTACGGGCATTGAGCTGGGCTGTGTAAACCGTAGATGAAAAACCAATTCCTGCCAGAAGATCAATTTTGTGAACCAGGCTGCTTTTATCGATGATCTTTTGCAGTAAAAAAATATTTTCTTCGATTAGGCCGCGTGAGGCAAATATTTCATAATGTCCATTGCCTTTTTCCGATAAATAGCCGTTTAGGCTTTGGCTTAGTTCCAAGAGCTGCTGGCGGATCGTCAGATCAAGTTTCTGGAGTTTATAGTAATTGCCGTATTTTTCAACGAGGGTATCATAGTCCCTGATGGCGATGATTTCGAAGCCCACCTGGCTGTTTTTGAAATGGAGGCCGGTCAGTTTTTGCACGAGTGAATAAAGCGCCTGTTTTATTGATGTATTGCTGACTTGAATCCGGTCAACGGGGATGCTTTCACGCTGTAGTGCCATGTGTACAAGGTGCAGTGAGGTGAAAACGATGTCAATTTTTCCTGCCTGCCAGAGACTGCGATGTTTGGCGATGATTTCCGAAAAATCGCAGGGCAGTCTGTATTCTTGAACGTATACCTCATCTTTGGGAATGTCGAGCAGTTCGATTGATTCATTGTAGGAGAAAAAACCGGAAGCGGGAAAGTCAATCGATACGGCTAATTTTCGCTTGTTTAAGCGATAACTGGTTTCCAACAAGTACTTGTAGATTTCATTGCCTGTAACGCAACAGTAGACGCTGTTGTCGGGCTTGCCATGGAAAAATCCTTTGGCTACGGTATAAGGATTCGGCCCGGAAAACAACCAGCCATCAATGTGATTATTGTTTTTAATCAGGATTTCTTCGATTTCTTCGACCGTTTCATAGGGGCAGGCCAAAAAGGTATAGGTGGCTGGCGTCAGTACGGTTTTTGCTATATTGCAAATTCGTTCGATTGTTCCTGCAGAGGAACTGATGATTCCTATTTTTAGCACGGGATTCTCCTTTGTTTAGCTAATCTTCTTGTATTCTTTTTAGCTAAAACTAAAGAAAATCCTGCTGCCGGATCAAAAAAAGGATTTCACCGCCAGAAAATCTTTGGCGTGAAATCCTTTTTGACTGACCTAGAAGAAGATTCGGACTTCAGCGCGAACGAGGTCTTTTTTCTTGTGGCTGTTGTCCACGTCTTCCCCGCGATAATAGCGCAGATGCCCTCGCATGTTGGGCGCGAGCATATACATCGTTCCCAATTCGAAACCCTTATAGTTGTACTGATGCGCTACATCCGTAAAAATTTGATTGAGCTTTGGTAATTGTATGTATTTCAGATAGATACCGAAGGAATCCGGACAGTTCAGTTTTGCACCTTTGTAGCTGAGGTTGATCATTTCACTGGTGTTTTCTGCCGGATGTCCCTTGGCGATGTCGCTGCTGGCTTTAGAGTAAAAGCCAGCCAACTGCCAATTAGAATCGAGTTTTTTACTGAATCCGAGAGAATAGATCGAAGGAGACCTGTCGCCGCGGGTGTAGGCCAATTCATCGCCGTTTAAGGAGAAATAGGCGGCATTCAATTGCGTGCTTTTATTCAAATCGTAATTGAACTCGGCTGCTTTGTAGCTTACGCGGTTCTTTGTTTCCCCGATTAAATTCATTGCATTGGAAACTTGTCCCAGTGTAAGGCGTGTTTTAAGTGCCTTGCCAAAAGTGATTTCTGCGCCAGAGGTGTATTCGTGAAAGATAATCGCTTCCTGTGTGGACTGCTCGAATTTGCCGAGCTTCACTTTGGTGGTGCCCAAAGTGCCATTGACGCTGAGTCCTTTTACCAGAAAGTCGTTATCTGCGTCTTTATCAGAACGCAGATCTTTATTGATTTGGATTTGCGAGACAGCATCCCAGCGGTCATTTACTTTGCCGGCAATTACAGCTTCCTGATAGAATTTGCTTAAGGAAGAATTTATGCGGGTTCCGCTAACTGTGTCTTTTATCGTTTGATGCTGTATGCGCAAATAGGCATAGCCGTTTATCTTGACGGAATCTGTTTTATTTTCCAGAGTGGCGATGCGAACACCAAGCGTCATCAGTTCAGGGGCGTATTCTTTACTGAGCTTATCGAGCAGGGTTTGATCCTTGGCAGAGATGGCATCTTCTTTAGCCAACACTCTGGCAATCCATTGAGCCATTTCATAGCGGGTGATGGCATTTTCTCCATGGAATAGGTTGTCATCATAACCTTTGAGGAGGCCGTCATCGGCTAATTGCTCTATGGCGGATCGAGACCAGTGGTCTGCGGGGATATCGGCAAAAGGGTTTTCGGCTGCTGCCACTCTGTTGCTTAGCAGAAGCAGAGTGGCAGCTATACTTAGTAGAGTCTTTTTATTCATGCGAATTCTCCTGTCGTTTTATTTGTTCGGTAACTGTTCTCGTAAAAGTTCGCTGGCTACCGTTGCCAATAATTGGGCTTCAATCGTCAAGACATGTTCGTCAAAATCAAAATACAGATTATGATTGACAGCGGTAAGCGAGGCACCAATGATCAGATAAGCGGCTTGACCGCCATTTTTTTGAACTTTTTCCATGAAAAACGAACAATCTTCACTGCCACCGATTGTGCGCAGGCTTTCATAATGGTTGAAGAGACCGAGCCGCCGGGCGATGTTGCCGACTCGATCGGCCAGTTCCGGCGAGTTATTGCCGCCGAGGGCACTTCCCATTTGCCGAATGGAAACCTTGTTGTCATACATTGCAGCGCAGCCGTGAATAATTTTTTCAGCGGATTGGTAGATGTAATTATTTATTTCACTTGTGGCACCGCGCGTTTCTACTTGGAGCAGGGCTTCGGCAGCAATTACATTGCGGCCACTGCCGGCATTGAGGACACCGACATTAATGCGCGAAATTCCTTCGCTGTGGCGGGAGATGCCCTGGAGGTTGATGGCCGCGTTGGCAGCAGCCAATAGTGCGTTTTTTCCCACCTCGGGGGATGCACCAGCATGGGCGGGAACGCCTTCGAATAAAACATCAAATTTGCTGGTAGCTAGAAACCCTTGCACGTCATAAGCCAGATAGCCGACAGCGGGCATCATCAGATGTGCACCAAGAATATACTGTACATCGTCGACGACACCTTTGCTTGCCATTGCTTTGGCTCCGCGTACCCCCTCCTCAGCAGGCTGAAAGATGAATTTTATTGTTCCGGCTAGATGCTCTTTGAGGTTAGCGATGATTTCGGCGACGGCAAGACCGGCAGCGGTATGTCCATCATGACCGCAGGCATGCATGCAACCGTGATTTAATGAAGCAAATCCTTCGCGGTAGGGGCGGTGCTTTTCGTCAGCGGCTTCGACAATGTCGTTGCAGTCCATGTCAAAGCGGAGTCCTACGGTAGGCCCTGGTTTGGCAAAATGCATTGTGCCGACAACGCCGGTTTTACCGCCAGCCATCTTGGCTACAAGAGCAGGATCAGCACCTTGGCGGATAGCGCGGTTGGCACTTTCTTCTAAAATAGCGGTAGAGGGAAGACCCATCATATGGGCTTGCTCGATGACGGATTCACCGAATTCGACCGTGTAGCCCATTTCAGTTAAGGCATTTATAACCAGAGAGGCGGTGCGGAATTCTGTCCAGCCGGATTCTGGATGGCGATGAAGATCCCGGCGGCGGGCAATGGTTTTTTTCTCCAGGCTGCTAGCAATTGTAGCAATTTTTTGATCGAGGTTCATTGAAAGGAGCTCCTTTGTAAAAGTTATGGTAAATATGTAGAAATTAACTAAACATGAATAAGAATAAAACTAAGCCCAAGATCATGCCTGGGGCGATGCGCTTTGAAATTTCGATAGGATTAACACCGGCGAGTGTTGCGCAAATAATCGTGCCTCCGGCAACCGGAGACATTGTGCGCCCGAGTGTGCTGGACAACGTTGCTAAGGAACCCAAATCGATTATGGTCATGCCAAATAGTGGCGCATGTGGAGTAACTGCCCCGTTGAAGGCCAGGGCGGCGGCATCGCCGGAGCCGCAGAGTATGGCCAGTAGTGAGGGGCCGAAACAAGCAGCGTATTTAGCGATTTCCTGACTGTTCTTCATCTGTTCAATCAGTGATCCCGTCAGGCCAATGCATTCCATCCCGTAGGTAAAGACGCCAGCAGCAATAATGATACCGATGATGTTGCCGTAGGCAGAACCGAGACCATTAAAAAACTCTTTGGTGATTTCGCCGGGGGCTTTCCGGTGGACGATAAATCCCAATAGCGTGCCAATGATCATAGCCTGGGGAATCGTGACATTTGGTAAAACGCCGACTTGCGGTGTTGCCAAAACTAATACGAGCAGGGGAATCACGGGGATGGAGGCTTTGACAAAATTGACGCGGAATTCGTTTTTTTCAGTTTTTTCCGCTTCGCTGCAATTGAATGTTCCAGCACCTTCTTGACGGAGCTTGGCTTGCAGCGGCATGATAATGAGGATAGCAACCAGCAGTATCAGTACCGGCAGCGTGTAATTGGCAAGGACATCCATTACGCCGGCTGACGCGAGATTGGCAACGAAAATTGCATGGGGAAATCCGGGGTTTAAAACGTTTGCAAAAGTTGCCGTCATAATACAGGCTCCTGCCATGGCTGGATGTACGCCGGATTTGATCAAGGTTGGGATTAAGACCGCCCCGACGGCAGCGCAGGTTCCTGCGGTACTGGATAAAGCGATGTTCAGCAGCCAGGTGATGAATATCGCCCCGGGAATTAAGATGAAACTGAACTTTTGCAAGGCACCCGTCAGAAGTTGGACGAGATGCGTGTCACAACCAGTGTATTTCATGACAAAAGAAAAGCCCATGACGGTACAGATTGTTGTAACCAGACCTGGATTGATCATCGCTTTGGCGAAGGCATCCATTGCGCCGAGCGGATTGCCGCCGATAATTGCCATTGCCAGTCCGGAAGCGCATAAGACCATGCGCGTCTCATAACGTTTGGCTATGGCAATTAAGGTCAGCAGAACGGTGATGGTTCCCATGAGTAGCATAAATAAAGTCCCTCCTAAAAAATTTTATCATATTAACGAATATATTAAGAATGATTCGTTAATATGATAAAATTATAAAACATGCGAGGGGAAAAAGCAATAAATTATTTTTATTGCAAAATAATCAATAGATCAAAGTGCTTCTGGAGTGGATGGAATGACAGGTTGTTGAGACAACTTTTTTGCGATAACAGTGAAGACTTCATAGAATGATCAAAGGGCTATTATGGACTAATGTGATTTTATTTAGATTACACTTTCGGTTTAGTGGTGATGCCTTTTTTTGCTTATGCATATGCCAGGTACGCATATGTCTTTGCTTAATTCAGGGGAACTTGCTATGATATAAGAGTGAAGTCTCAGGGCTTTATGGCAATGAAAAATTAAACAGCAGGAAGAAGGATTATATATGGATGAATTGACAAATGTCTCTGTAGTGAAAAAAGCCAATGTGTATTTTGATGGTAAGGTGACGAGCCGTACGGTATTGTTGGCCAACGGCGAAAAAAAAACACTGGGAATTATGCTGCCGGGCGATTACGAATTTACGACGGCGGACAAGGAACAGATGGAAATCCTTGCGGGGAACATGGATGTGTTGCTGCCGGGTAGCGAACATTGGATCGCTGTGGCAGCCGGGCAGGTTTTTGAAGTTGCAGCAAATTCGAAATTTAAACTTGTAGTCCATGACGTAGCGGATTACTGCTGTTCGTATAGTAAGGAATAAATGATGGGTAAGTTGCCCCCCTTGGCTCGACGGTTTAAGTGAGTGCGAAAAAGAATGCGCAGCGGCAGCGGATCCGCGTTTGTGAAGCCGCGAGCCGGTTCTTTTCCGTAGAAGTTTTGGCGCTTTTATGCTATACTGAAGCCATGGTATCGCAGATTTTAAGGCCTTGTACAATCGACAAATGGTTGTGCTGGAGCAGATAAAGAAGTAATATTCTGAATCTGGATTTTACCTGATTTGATAAATAAAAATTATGATAGCATAGTTTTTTCACTGATAAGCTTTTGCGGAAGGGAAATGAGATTCTTTGCGGGCTTATGGGGAGGTGACTGCATTCAGCAAGGTTGTTTGAAAATTTTCAAAATAAACAAGCTTTTATGATAACTGGTATAAATTTTACTATTGTAAATTTATAGTAGACGTATAAAAATTTCTCATATAAAATGGGGTTTGTAAGCGATACCGAACAATATAAAATAATACTATATCCTGGGGTTGACGCTGCTTTTATAAGCAGTTTTGTATGAATGGACAAAGATTTTGTTGAACTGGCGTGAGAGTGTATAAAGCTTGCACAACAGCGGCAGCATCTCTTAGGTCTGTATTTCAAAGTAAATAGGAGGCATAAAGTAATGAACATTCATGAATACCAGAGCAAACAAATCTTGAAATCGTATGGCGTTGTCGTGCCAAATGGCAAGGCGGCTTTTTCAGCGGAAGAAGCGGTTGCCGCAGCGCAGGAACTTGGTTCGGCTGTATGCGTTGTCAAAGCACAGATTCATGCCGGTGGCCGTGGTAAAGCGGGCGGGGTAAAGATTGCCAAATCGGTGGATGAGGTAAAGGGCTATGCAAGCGAACTTCTCGGGAAGACACTGATCACACATCAGACTGGCCCGGAAGGAAAAACGGTCAACCGCCTTTTGATTGAAGAAGGCTGCGATATCAAGAAAGAATACTATTTGAGCTTTGTAATCGATCGGGCTACGTCCATGGTCGTCATGATGGGTTCAGAAGAAGGCGGCATGGACATCGAAAAAGTTGCCGCTGAAATGCCAGAAAAAATTATAAAAGAATACATTGATCCGTTGATCGGCTTGGCACCGTTCCAGTCAAAACGCATGGCGTTCAAGATGAACTTCGATGCGGCTGTTATCGGTCAGGTTTCTAAATTGATGACGGGTCTTTATACTGCGTTTGTTGCTAAAGACTGTTCACTGGCTGAAATCAATCCACTCGTCGTAACTAAAGATGATAAGGTTATGGCCCTTGATGCAAAATTGAATTTCGATGACAGTGCACTGTATCGTCATCCAGACATTGCAGAACTGCGCGATGAATCTGAAGAAGATGCCAAAGAATTGGCAGCCGCCAGAGAGGGTTTGAACTATGTAAATCTTGGCGGTGACGTTGCCTGCATGGTAAACGGCGCAGGTCTTGCGATGGCTACGGTGGATATCATTAAGCATTACGGCGGCGAACCGGCGAATTTCCTCGATGTTGGGGGTTCTTCTACCGTTGAGAATATTGCCAAGGCATTCCGGATCATGCTCGAAGCGGCCAGGCTAAGGGGATTTTTGTCAATATCTTTGGTGGCATCAACAAATGCGACATCATTGCCAGCGGTATCGTCGAAGCGGCTAAGATCGTCGGCATTACGGTTCCGGTTGTCGTTCGCCTCGAAGGCACGAATGTAAAGGAAGGCCGCGAGATTCTGCGCAATGCAAATGTGGCGGAAGTCATCATGGCACCGTCCATGGAAGAGGGCGCTCAGAAAATCGTTGAGCTTGTAAACAAAAATAAAGGAATTGCCTGAGAGGAGAGATTGTCATGGGAGTTTTTGTAGATAAGAATACAAAAGTTATTGTACAGGGAATCACGGGGAAAACAGCGTTGTTTCATACAAAACAAATGCTCGATTATGGGACAAAGATCGTCGGCGGGGTAACGCCAGGCAAAGGCGGTAGGGTCGTTGAAGGCGTTCCCGTATTCAATACCGTACAGGAAGCCGTTGATGCAACTGGCGCAACAGCCTCTGTCATTTATGTGCCGGCTAAATTTGCAGCGGATTCAATTCTTGAAGGCGTTAACGCTGACCTTGACCTCGTTGTTTGCATCACAGAACACATTCCGGTTCAGGACATGATTAAAGTGAAAGCCTATATGAAAGGCAAGAAAACCCGCTTGATCGGACCGAACTGCCCGGGGATTTTGACAACCGATGAATGCAAGATCGGCATAATTCCGGGTTATATCCATAAAAAAGGCCATGTGGGCATTATCTCCCGCTCCGGCACTTTGACGTATGAAGCTACCTTTCAGATGACTGCAGCTGGTCTTGGCCAGACGACAGCTGTCGGCATTGGCGGCGATCCGATCAAAGGTACGGACTTTATCGATGCTCTCGAAGCTTTCAATAAAGATGATGAAACTCTGGCATTGATGTTAATCGGTGAAATCGGTGGCACCGCAGAAGAAGAAGCGGCGCAGTGGATTAAAGAAAACATGAAAAAACCAGTTGTTGCCTTTATTGCTGGACGCCATGCACCGGCGGGCAAACGCATGGGCCATGCCGGGGCTATTATTTCCGGCGGCAAGGGTACGGCTGCCGACAAGATCAAAGCGTTGAATGCTGCGGGCATCGAAGTGGCGGATACGGTAGCTCATATGGGTGAAACCATGATTGGCGTCTTAAAGAAAAACGGTCTTTACGAAGCATGTAAAACTTGCTGATGCTGTCATAAAAAAGCGGCGGTTCCTCTCGGGGGACTGCCGCTTTTTATTGTTTAAGCGAACCGATCAAGCTTGCCGTTTGTTAAATGGGGGACAGGAAAATGTATTTTCGATGAATCTATTGTCAAGCATTTCAAAGTATTATATAGTATATATTAGTCAGTAAAAATAGAGATGTTTTTTTATGTATACAGCTAATTTTCATCTATTTTATGCTCATATGCTGTATAATGGATACACGAACGGCTTTTGCTTTTTTCGGGCGGCTGTTCAATCGGAGTCGTATTTTGGAAGGGGAAATTTTAGTTTATGTTTGGAATGTCAATGGATATTGGGGTCGATTTGGGAACTGCCAATGTTTTGGTTTATATAAAAGGCAAGGGGATTGTCCTCCGGGAACCGTCGGTTGTGGCTATTGACCGCGACAGCAATAAGGTTTTGGAAATCGACACGAACGGCTTTTGCTTTTTTCGGGCGGCTGTTCAATCGGAGTCGTATTTTGGAAGGGGAAATTTTAGTTTATGTTTGGAATGTC
>Ga0183099_1001713_pt1 | contig 12159 bp, 10 predicted proteins | sample Biomet1_FD_127788 | JGI IMG/M metagenome (GOLD analysis project Ga0183099, IMG submission 127788) | Microbial communities from bioreactor (seeded with anoxic lake sediment) at LBNL, California, USA - Biofuel metagenome 1 | ecosystem: Engineered > Bioreactor > Anaerobic > Unclassified ... | reverse complement strand
TCGCGGCGGTGTGTTTGCTTCGATTTACGGCATATTAATGCTCTTAAGTGAACAGGAGCGTGCGCGGGTGAAAGGCGTCATCATCAATAAATTTCGTGGTGATGTGGCCTTGCTCAATCCCGGTATTAAGCAAATCGAAGCATTAACGAATGTCCCCGTTATTGGCGTCATGCCTTATCTGAATATCGATCTGGAAGATGAAGATGGCGTAGCACTGCAATTGAATAATCCGAAACATCGTCAGATCAAAAGCGATAAACAGACCGAGCTGGATATTGTGGTTATTCAGCTGCCGCACATTTCCAATTTTACCGATTTTAATGCACTGGCAGCACAACCCGATGTGCAATTGCGCTATGTGGCGCGACCAGAATTGCTCGGCAACCCCGATCTTATTATTGTGCCGGGCAGTAAAAATACGCTGGGCGATCTCTGTTTCCTCAATGAAACAGGACTTTCAGAGCAGATCATTAAGCAGCATCAGGCGGGTGTGCCGATCTTTGGCATTTGTGGCGGTTTTCAGATCTTAGGGCGGCGGCTGGTGGATGGTGTTGAGTCGGGCATTGATGAGATGGCCGGGCTTAACTTGCTCGATTGCACCACGACATTTGCCCGACAGAAAATCACTACACAAGTAAACGGGTATATACACCCGCATGTGCATGGCTTGTTTTCACCCTGTCAGACCGCGGCGGTAAGTGGTTATGAAATTCACATGGGGGAAACCGAGCGCGGTGAAGGCGTGCAGCCGTTTACGGTGATTCGTTCCCGCAACCAACAAGCTACCCATTTTGAAGATGGCGCTATCAACGCCGCCGGTTCGGTTGCAGGCACCTATATTCACGGTATTTTTGATAGCCCTGAATTTACCCGCACGCTACTCAATCAGCTGCGCCAACAGAAAAGTTTAGCACCGCTGGCAGCAACGGCGTTTAATTATCAGGCCTATAAATCGAAACAGTTCGATCTGCTGGCCGATGCCATGCGCGAGAACATCAATATTGAGCAGATCTATCACATCATGAAACAACAAGAACAAAACAGGAGCGCAGTATGATCCTGATCACTGGCGGTGCCCGCAGTGGCAAAAGCCGATTAGCGGAGCAATTCGCCGCGCAGCAAGGCGACAACGTTTTATACATTGCCACATCGATTGTCACGGATGACGAAATGGCCGAACGCATTGCGATCCATCAGCAAACCCGTCCGGCACAGTGGGCGACACACGAAGGTTATCGTGAGCTTGGTGATGTCATTCGTCACAAAGGCGCAGGATGTGATGCCATCATGTTGGAATGCATTACGACCATGATCACCAATCTGATGTTTGATAAAACCGGCGATATTCCGGCAGAAGAAATGGATTTCACTGCGATTGAACAGCGTATCACCGAGGAAGTAGAAGACTTGATTGATGCCTGTCTTACAAGCCCATGCCCAGTCTATTTAGTCACCAACGAAGTTGGTTTTGGCATTGTGCCCGACAACCTTTTATCCCGACGATTCCGCGATATTGCCGGGCGGGTGAATCAACAATTAGCTGCTAACGCAAACGAAATGTATCTGGTCATCTCTGGCATCGAATTGAAGATGAAAGGCTAACGGCATGAAATCTCTGTTTGCCACCTTTCAGTTTATGACGCGCATTCCGGTACCGGAATCATGGACCAAAGATTTTGATTTCAACCGCTTTGTGGAAGGCATTGTCTGGTTCCCGCTGGTGGGGGTTGTCGTTGGCGCTTTTGCCGCAGCAGCCTTTTATTTCGCAAACCAACTTTTTGATAGTGCCATTGCTGCGGCTTGTTATGTATTGGCGCTGGCGTTGATTACAGGCGGATTTCATCTCGATGGCTTAGCCGACACCTGTGATGGCATTTTCTCGGCCCGCAAGCGCGAGCAGATGCTGGAAATCATGAAAGATAGCCGCCTTGGCACCAATGGTGGCTTGGCACTGATTTTTATCATTGTGTTTCGAATTTTAGTGGTCAATCACTTAGCGACAAGCGCGAGTGACATGGTGTTGTTTTACCTGATAGCTGCGCCGGTAGCAGGGCGCGCTTTAATGGTGATTTTGATGTACCGGCAAACTTATGCCCGTGAAAGCGGGTTGGGGAATGTGTTTATCGGCAAAGTCACAGCAAAACAGACGCTGATCACTTTGGCGATAGGCTTAATGCTGGTGGCATTGCTGGGGCAGATTTCTGCCATTCGGGCATGGTTTTTTACCCTCATCTTTGCTTATGGCTATCAGCGATTTATTCATAAACGCTTAGGTGGGCAGACAGGCGATACGCTTGGGGGTGGAAATGAGCTATTTGAATTGTGTTTTCTGCTGATGTTGTTTTAACGATATCAGTTTATTGACGGCAGTCGTTCTGATCGAAGATGTTACGGCGAGTGTGACTATTTATTTGAATGAACGAGACCGGATCGCAGCTTCAGTGAAACTGAGGCAGGTATTGGTTCATCGGAGAAAAGTCATATGCAAACATTGGAACAGTTAACTCAGTCGATCCAACCATTAGATCAGTTGGCGATGCAGCAGGCAAAAGCCAAAATCGACGGTTTGCTTAAACCGATCGGCAGTCTGGGGCGACTGGAAACACTCGCTATTCAGATGGCGGGTATTTATCGTTCATCCTCTTTGGAAATAGGCCGTAAAGAGATCATCGTTATGGCCGCCGATCATGGTGTGTTTGATGAGGGTATCGCTGTCACCCCGAAAGAAGTGACCGCTATTCAAGCCTTTAATATGACCAAAGGGCGTGGGTTTACTGGCGTCTGTGCCCTGGCTTATGCTGCGGGTGTCGATGTTAACATTGTCGATGTTGGTATCGATTGTGATCCGATCCCCGGTGTGTTGAATATGAAAGTCGCGCGGGGGTGCGGGAACATTGCTAAAACGGCGGCAATGAGTCGGGATCAGTGCGAATCACTGCTGCTAGCGACAGCTAAATTGGCGATGCAGCGAGTGACAGATGGCATCAGTGTATTAGGTGTTGGTGAATTAGGTATCGGCAATACCACGCCTGCAGCAGCAATGGTCAGTGTGCTGACCGGTGCCAAACCTGAGCAGGTAGTTGGTTTAGGCGCTAATTTCCCCAGTGACAAGATCCAGCATAAAATTGCTGTTGTTGAACAAGCGATTTCGGTTAACTGCCCGAACCCGCAAGATGGTATCGATGTGCTGGCAAAAGTGGGTGGCTTCGATCTAGTAGGGATGACTGGCACCATGCTCGGCGGTGCAGCGGCGGGGGTGCCGGTCGTGCTAGATGGTTTTCTCTCTTATGCATGCGCGCTGGTGGCGTGCCGGATTTGTCCGGCGGTCTGGCATTACTTGATCCCATCCCATCTTTCGGCGGAAAAAGGTTCGCAAGTCGCGTTGGCCCACATGGATTTAAAACCATTCCTGCAATTGGACATGCGTTTAGGCGAGGGCAGTGGTGGTGCCATCGCGATGCAAATATTGGATGCTGCCATCACCATGTATAACCGGATGGGGCTGCTGAAAGAAGCAGAGCTTGAATTACCCGCGCCGCAGTAGTCAAAGCTAATGCGCAGTAGCTTAATAGTTTGGGCAAAACCACGTTAGAAACGTGCAATATAGCGTTAACTGTGGCGGATTTGGGGGCGTGCACAAATAATAAGCCGCTCCCGTTTTCACCGACTCGGCAAAAGGCCTGACAAGGCGCTTCATGCGTGAGTCCTCTTCTATTAATGAGATGTCGGCCATAGCGACGCCAAAGCCCTGAATCGCGGCACTGATCGCGAGATCCATGGTGTCGAAATGCTGATTCTTGCGCATCGTGAACGCATGATTTGCATTGGAGTGCAGCCACAACTTCCAATCGCGTTGATCATGGGTTGGGTGTAAAAACGTGAAGGTAGATAAATCCAACTCGCCACCAGCCTTTCTCATCCTCTCGATCAAATGAGGGGCGATAACCGGCGAAATCACCTCATCAAACAGCTTGTAGCCTTGATTTTCAGGTAATGGCTGTTCAGCAAACACAATCGCAGCATCAAAGTTTTCGGTTTTGAAATCCACGTCGTGTGCTGTCGTCGTGGTGAGCGACACATGAATTTCTGGGTGTTCCATTTCCAATTTCATTAATTGCGGCACTAGCCAGCGCATCGCGCAGGTAGGGGCTTTTAAACGGATCACTGCATTTTCGCGGCAAGCTTTTTGTGTGGCTGAGAGTAGCAGGTCAAATGCGGTTTTTACTTCCGGCAAATATTGTTGACCTTGGGGCGTTAATACCAAACCACGGGCATGGCGTTGGAACAGTGAGAACCCCAGATAAGCCTCAAGCGTGGCAATCTGGCGGCTGACCGCACCTTGTGTCACGCACAGCTCATCTGCCGCGCGAGTGAGGTTGAGGTGGCGGGCTGTTATCACAAAAGCATGTAAAGCATTGAACGGTGGCGTGCGTTTACTCATCAGTTTAGTTCGCTTAGCTATGCGTTTTTCTCATGGCTATTATGACAACAATTCGCTACTGGTCACAAGTAATGTCACGTTTAATGAAGGTGAATACAGCCTGAATAAACAATAAGACGGAGCTTTCATGACAATTCAGACGCCGGTGCAAACTCACTCCAAATTACCGGATGTTGGAACCACTATCTTTACCGTCATCGGTCAATTATCCAACCAACACAACGCGATCAATTTATCGCAAGGTGCACCGAGTTTTCCGTGTGATACCAAGCTGGTTGATCATGTCACGCAGGCAATGCAGCAAGGTTTTAATCAATATGCGCCGTTGACGGGGTTGGTGGCGCTGAAAGAGCTGATTCAGGCAAAAGTTTTTACCCTTTATGGGCAGTCTTACGACGTCAATCAAGAGATCACGGTAACGGCAAGTGCCAGTGAGGCGCTTTATTCTGCTATTTCAGCATTGGTGCACCCCGGTGATGAAGTGATCTATTTCGAGCCGTCATTTGATAGCTATGCGCCAATTGTGCGGCTGCAAGGGGCAACACCCGTTGCGCTGAAACTATCGGTGCCAGAATTCGCCATTAATTGGGATGAAGTGCAGGCGGCTATTTCGCCGAAAACCCGCATGATCATCATCAATACACCGCACAACCCCAGTGCGCAGGTGTTAAGTGCTGACGATTTAGCCCAGTTAGCCCGTGTGACTCGTAACACCGATATCGTGATTTTGTCTGATGAGGTGTATGAGCACATCGTGTTCGACGGGCATCGTCATCACGGTATGGCAACGCATTCCGAATTAGCCTCGCGCAGTGTGATTGTCTCTTCGTTCGGCAAAACTTTCCACGTCACTGGTTGGCGAGTGGGCTATTGCCTTGCTCCACAGGCGCTGATGAGTGAAATTCTGAAAGTGCATCAATTTATGATGTTTTCCGCAGATACACCGATGCAATATGCTTTCGCGGAATACATGAAAGATCCGCAGACTTATCTGCATCTCTCGGCGTTTTATCAGCAAAAACGCGACTTGATGATAGCGGAACTTCAGAACAGTCCATTTAAGCTGTTACCGTCATCGGGATCGTTTTTTATGCTGGCCAGTTACGCCCATTTCAGCCAAGAGAGTGACAGTGACATGGTGAAGCGTTTGATCACTGATTTTGGTGTTGCCACCATTCCACTATCCGCTTTTTATACTGATGGAACCGATAACAAGCTCATCCGCCTCTCGTTTGCTAAAGACGATGCAACGATTATCGCTGGTGCGAAAGCGCTCTGTCAGGTAAAGGGGTAAGCCATGAGCAATTGTCATTTAGTAGCCGCTATTCAGATGAACAGCCAAGACAACGTGACTGACAATCTGGGGTTGGCGGCACAACTTATTCAGGCTGCCGTTTATGCAGGGGCCAAATTTATTCTGCTGCCAGAATATTTCTGCTTTATGGGTAAACATGATGCTGAGCGTGTTGCACTAGGGGAAACCTTCGGCGATGGCCCGATCCAAACGTTTATTGCTGCACTGGCGAAACAACACGAAGTCTGGATCTCGGCTGGCACCATTCCACTAAAAAGCCCAGAGCCAAATAAAGTCTATAACAGTAACCTGCTGTTTAATGAGCTTGGTGAGTGTGTCGGGCGCTATGACAAAATTCACCTGTTTGGATTTGATAATGGCATTGAATCATATGCTGAAGCTGACACATTAGCTGCCGGCTTTGCGTTACAGACCTTTGTCACCTTGATTGGCAATGTCCGCGCATCAGTTTGTTACGACCTGCGTTTTCCGGAAATGTATCGCAAAGAGCCGATATTCGACGTGATCACCATGCCGGCAGCCTTTACCTATACTACCGGCGAATGCCATTGGGAAACGTTGCTCAAAGCGCGCGCAATTGAAAATCAAAGCTATGTGATTGCCGCCGCACAAACCGGTGTGCACCCCAATGGTAAACGAACTTTTGGGCACAGCATGATTATTGACCCGTGGGGCAAGGTGTTGGCACAACAAGAATCAGGTAATGGCTTTGCGCTTGCGGAGCTGGATTTTGATTATTTAACAACTGTTCGGAGTGATCTTCCTGCACTCAAAAACCGTGTTTTCTTTTAATTCATCTCGATAACAGTAGAAGGGACTCAACATGAAAAAAATCAGCATGCTCATGCTCGCACTGGGTGTTTTATCATCGGCTTCCGCCATCGCAGAACCGATGCGTTTTGGGTTGGAAGCGGAATATCCACCGTTTGAAAGCAAAAACGCGAAAGGCGAGTTGGAAGGCTTCGATATCGAGCTGGGCAGCACCATCTGTAAAGTGGCGCAGTTACAGTGTTCATGGATAGAAAGCAGCTTTGATACTTTAATTCCTGGGTTAGCAGCGAAAAAATTTGATGTGATCAACTCAGCCATGAACATCACAGAGAAACGTAAAGAGACCATTGATTTTACCAATCCGATCTACCGTATTCCTTCACAGTTGGTTGCGAAAACTGATTCTGGTTTAACTTCGACCGTTGACGGTCTGAAAGGGAAAAATATCGGCGTACTGCAAGCATCAATTCAGGAAGTATATGCCAAAGAACATTGGGAACCAAAAGGCGTCACCATTACTTCGTATAAAGATCAGAACATGGTTTACAACGATATGGTGAATGGTCGCCTCGATGGCACTTTAGTCATGGCGGCGGCAGGTCAGGCGGGTTTCTTAGATAAGCCTGAAGGTAAGGGCTACGCCTTTGTTGGTAAACCGGTCGAAGATACCAAAATTCTCGGTAGTGGCATCGGTTTTGGTTTACGCAAAGGTGACGATGCGCTGAAAGCCAAACTGAATGCGGCAATTGCGAAAGTGCAGGCCGATGGCACCGTGACCACGTTAGCCAAGAAATACTTCAAAGGCTTTGATGTGTCTGTGAAATAAATCTGTTCATCATGATCTGGTGCTGTTCTGGCACCAGATCAGTTCGCTTTAACCTTCCTGCTGGAGTTGTCATGTTTTTGCCCGGAACTCATCTCTCTTTTCCTGCCCATATTTTGCGTGGTGTTGATGCACTCAGTCGGTTGGGCCATACGCTGGATGCCTCGATGGATCAGCTATTTGTGCTCGGTGGAAAAACAGCACTCTCAGTGGTGATGCCACGTTTACAGCACCTGATGCAAGCGCAAGCAGAATGGCAAAATAGAGAGATTGTGCAACAGGCTTGGTATGGCGGTGAGGTGAGTCAGCAAAATATTGATGCACTGGTGGCGCAAGTTACAGCAAGCCACGCCAACGTGGTGGTTGCGGTTGGCGGCGGTAAAGCACTCGATATTGGCAAAGCCGTGGCACAGGTGTGTCAGTTACCCATAGTGATGATTCCAACCATTGCTGCCACTTGTGCGGCAGTGTCTACCGTGTCGGTGTTATACGATGAATCGGGCCATTACATCGGTTTATTCCAACTGGATAAAGCGCCAGATATCGTGGTGTTAGACCCGGTATTAATCGCAACAGCTCCTGTGCGCTGGTTGTCAGCTGGCTTGGGCGACACGCTGGCAAAGCTGTATGAATATCGTGTAATTTCCGGTGGTGAACCCGATTACAGTCTGAATATGGCCGCATTTGCTCAGGGAAAATTGTGTTATCAACTGATCGAGCGTTTTGGTGGCGCCGCTTGTGGTGAAGTGATGCGCGGCGAAGCGGGAACAGCGTTAGAGCAGGTGATGGATGCCATTTTTATCTACGCCGGTTTCACTTCGATCATGGGTGTTGGTGATCACGTTGCTGCTGCACATGCCTTGTTTGATGGGTTTACTGTATTAGAGAAAATCCGCGAATTCGGCCACGGTTTGTTGGTGGGTTATGGCAACCTCTGTCTATTGGCATTGGAAGGTCGCTCAGATGCAGAAATTTTGGCGGCAATTCAATTAGCGAAGCAGTGCGGTGTACCGGTTTTGTTAAACGAAATTGCTTTGCTCAATGAACAGGAAATCACTGAGATTGTGGAAACTGCGATACATACACCCGATATGGCGAATATGCCTTTTCCTGTTACGACATTGATGATGCGTGAAGCAATGTTGCGAGTAGATCGTTTAGCTGGTATGTGAGCTATCCAGTAACCGCAGTGAAATACTTGCTGCTGCAGTGCGGTTATCGACATTCAGTTTTTTGTAGATCTGCTCAAGATGCTTATTCACCGTTCTCGGGCTCATTTCAAGAATAGTGGCAATTTCCCAGTTCGTTTTACCGAAAGAGAGCCAATAGAGCACTTGAGATTCTCGTTTGGTGAGGTTGAGTTCGCGTTGTAGGTCTTCTTCTGTGCCCCGTTTTTTCGGCGTTACCAAGCGGATCAACGCATGTAGCTGATCATATTCACCGGCATATTCGGCCTGAATCGGCGGGGTGAATTGGTTCAGTTGCAGAGGTTCTTTCCTATGCTCGGATGTGATCCAACGGGCGATGTCGGGTTGAATGCTTTTCCACGTTTCCAGAATATCGCCATTGATCTTGCCGATCAGCTCTTGTGCGTAGGGCGTAGCCCACTCTAAGTGGCCCTGTTTTGATACGCAGAAGATATATTGCCCCGCATAATCGAGAGCAAATTGTGCTGATTTCGCCAGTTTCGCGTTATGGCTGTGCACCTTGATTCGTGCCAGCACTTCATTCGGCACAACCGGTTTGGTGATGTAATCGACGCCACCCACTTCAAAGCCATGAATGACATGCTCTGAATCGTTTAACCCGGTCATAAATATAATGGGGGTGGAAGGGAGCTTTTCTTTCAGTTTTTGGCAGGTATCAAACCCGTCCATCTCCGGCATGATCGCATCGAGTAACACCACATCGGGTTGCACTTTTTCCACGATCGCTAACGCTTGTGCACCGCTTAGCGCGACCAGCACGGTAAGCCCCGCTTTATTGAGCGTTGCGTTGAGCATGCCGAGCGATTCTGGTGAGTCGTCGACCACTAAGACAATAATGTTACTGAATTCAATAATGCTCATTTATCAACTCGTTCAGGTTATGTACGACTTTTTCAAACTTACATTGCGAAGCATCGCTGCGTATCGAACCGAAAAAAGCCTCAGTGCTGGCGCCAGAATGGATAATTTCATCCAGCTTCTTTAGGAACGCGGACATAAAGCCAATTTCAGCATAATTAATTAACTGGGTGAGCTCTTCACGCGACGGGATCGCTGAGGGATCGTCGGTTGCATCTGAATCAGTGGCGACGGGTTTATCTTCCGGTTCGTCTGCAAAAAGCCAGTCCACCGGCAATAAATTGCTGAGTTTGGTCAGCAGTTGTTCACGAGAGATAGGTTTACTCAGGTAATCATTGTGATATTTGGCGAGCACGTTACTTTTTTCCAGCTCATGAATGTTGGCTGATAGCATCATAATCGGGCTGCGAATGCCTTTTTGTCGCAGTTGGATCGCCAGTTGCCAGCCGCTGACTTCGGGCATAGTAATATCAAGAATATAGAGGTGAATGGTGTGATTTTCGGCCATCTTCAGCGCTTCAGCCGCGCCATTCGCCTGTAAGATATTGAAACCCAGCGGGGTGAGAATGTTGCTTACCAGATTGCGTTGATCGGCTATGTCGTCAACGACCAGAATGGTCTGTCGTGCGCCGTTGTAACCGGTAATATTTTGGTTAAGCAGCACCGGAACCGAGACCGGGCTTTCGACTGCCGACATCATCATCGTTAGCGTGAAATTGCTACCCACGCCCGGTTGGCTTTGGCAGGAGATATCGCCGCCCATCAAGCTGGCCAGCGCATGAGAAATCGTCAGCCCAAGCCCAGTGCCTTGAATGGCGCGTGTGCTTTGAGTTTGAATGCGCTCAAACGGCTTAAAGATCTGCTGGATGTCGTGCTCAGATAGCCCAATACCCGTGTCTTGTACTGAAAAACGTGCCACCTGATTGCGGTAGGTGACGCGGAAAATGACTTTGCCTTCGCGAGTATATTTGATGGCATTATTCAGTAGGTTGATGAGGATCTGCCGTAGGCGTTGCTTGTCAGTGGCGATGTAGACGGGCAGATTCACGCAGGGGATGTATTCAAACTCAAGTCCTTTCTGGGAAGCCTCCATCGCAAACATCTCTGCCAGCTCATCGAGCATGGTCGCCAGATTAAATTCAACGCGTTGCAGCTCAAGACGACCCGCTTCAATTTTGGAGATCTCCAGTAACCCTTCCAATAGGTCTGAGAGGTGTTTCCCATTCCGCCGGAGAATATGGGCATATTCACGGGTTTGGTGATCCAGCTTGCGGTCGTCACTTAATAGTTGCGCGTAACCCAGTAAGACATTCAGCGGTGTGCGCAATTCATGGCTCAGCCCTGCAAGGTAGCGACTTTTGGCGTTGTTGGCGGTTTCTGCCGATTTTTTGGCTTGTTCCAGTTTTCGGGAGGTTTTTTCGTGTGCGCTGATCTCATGCGTCAGCAGTTGGGTGTGGGCTTTCAGCTCAGTGATGGCATTGCGACTGGTGTTCCGTGCCAGCACAAACAGGCCACTGATAATGCCAACTGGAATCAGTAGCATCACAAATGCTTTGAACATGCCACCGGTGATCGTGTGCATATTATCGGGTGCCAGCGAAGGGATTTGGCTGTAGGCGATCATGAAGATGGCCGCCATAAAACTGCTGACGATGGTCAACACAATAATGAACTGACTGATGGGGCTGGACAGTTTGTGCAGCAATTCATCGGGAAGAAACGGATGCAGGAAGGTGTGTATCTGCTCATGAATGGTGGCTTTAGGACGGCATTTATCTTCACAGCGCACATCAAGCGAGCAACATAACGAGCAGATGTGGCCGCCATAAACGGGGCAATGGGCCATATCTTCCGGTTCGTAAGCATTTTCACACACGGAACAGGAGATTTCATGATCGTGAGGAACATGAATCTGAGTATTGGCGTTGACCAGATAAAATTTGCCCTTGGTGAACCATGCAATCAGCGGTGCAGTGATAAACGGCAAGGCAAAGGCGATATAGGAAGCAAACGCTTTAATGGCTTCATTAAACACATCGAGGTGGGCGGCTATTCCAACCGATGAGGCAATGATCATCGAACCGAGACCGACCGGATTAATGTCATACAGTTTCGAGCGTTTAAACTCGATACCCGGTGGGCTTAAACCCAGTGGTTTATTGATAATGAGATCGGCAACGAGGCTGCCGATCCAGGCCAAAACCAAGACGGAATAAACTTGCAGGGTTTTTTCCAGCAGCTGGTAAATACCGAGCTCCATCAATAACAGTGCAATCACGACATTAAACACCATCCAGACTACGCGGCCTGGGTGGTTGTGCGTTAGGCGAGAGAAAAAGTTCGACCAAGCCAGTGAGCCGGCATAGGCATTCGCAACGTTTATTTTAAGCTGCGACATAATGACAAACACACCCGCCGCCAGCAGTGCCAGCTTGGTGTTGTCGGTCATGTAGCCAAAGGCATTGAGATACATATGCGCAGGGTCGCTGGCTTCGGTGGGGTAGAAGCCATGCTGGATTGCCAGCCAAGCCAAATAGCTGCCGAGCGCAATCACGACATTAAACACCATCCAGACCACGCGGCCTGGGTGGTTGTGCGTTAGGCGGAAAAAAAGTTCGACCAAGCTAACGAGCCAGCATAGGCATTCGCAACGTTGATTTTAAGCTGCGACATAATGACAAACACACCCGCCGCCAGCAGTGCCAGCTTGGTGTTGTCGGTCATGTAGCCAAAGGCATTGAGA
>Ga0183099_1001712_pt1 | contig 12166 bp, 9 predicted proteins | sample Biomet1_FD_127788 | JGI IMG/M metagenome (GOLD analysis project Ga0183099, IMG submission 127788) | Microbial communities from bioreactor (seeded with anoxic lake sediment) at LBNL, California, USA - Biofuel metagenome 1 | ecosystem: Engineered > Bioreactor > Anaerobic > Unclassified ... | reverse complement strand
CTCTTTTCTCAGAGTGTGTATGAATTTGCCCGGGAAAATGGAATTATACGAGAGCGTGGCGCGTTTATCGTCTTTAATTGTGCGGATTATGGCGACAATCCGCAACTCCTGTTGTCCTTGCTCTTTGGCTACACCAAGGGGGCTTTTACCGGAGCTGTCAGTGATACCGCCGGGCTTGTCGAACAGGCGGATGGTGGGCTGCTGTTTCTCGATGAGATTCATCGGCTTCCCCCCAAGGGGCAGGAAATATTGTTTTCGATCCTCGACCGAGGGTGCTTTCGCCGCCTTGGTGAAAGTGGTCCGGAACGCTCAGTAAAGCTGATGTTCGTCGGTGCGACAACGGAAAACATAGAGGATACCTTGCTGCTGACTTTTCGCCGAAGGATTCCGATGATTGTGCATTTGCCGGCGCTGAAGGACTGGTTTTTAAAGGAAAGAGTTGAGCTGATTTATACGATTTTTCAGCAGGAATGCAACCGGATCAATGCCAAGATTTTTATCGATAAAAATGTCATCGAAATTTTGGCGTTTAAAGAATTCAAGGGAAACATTGGCCAGCTCAAGAGCATGATCCAGGTATTATGCGCCCACTCTTTTATGAATTTTCTGCAGAATAAGCAGGGGGAAAAGGATGGGATGGTATCGGTTGAAGTCGCTGGCATATTAAACTTGGTGGATTCTTTTCAGGATGGAGCGTTTGCTGAATATGAATATTCTGAGATCCGAAAATACTTGAAAAATCTAATTTTGCTGCCGTTTGCTGATCCGGCCTTTATGGCTGAAGGAGATTTTATGCATCCGGTGTATCAGGCGGATAAGGATATATATCGAAGCATTGAGGGCAAGTATGAAGAGCTGTGCAATCTCGATCTCCAAGAAGGTGAAATAGAAAACATCCTGTGGGCGTTTATTTTGAACCGGTTTGGCGATGTGATCGGATCAGTTGAGGATGAAAAGGAGATTTTTTCGCTCAAGGAGCTCAAAACGTTTGTGCGGTCAACCATTCTGACTTTGGTAGAGGCTTTTATGGAGGAGATTATCCGGGAGAGTCAAACTGCCAAGATCAATAAAAATGCTTTCAAATATCTAGCAATCCATCTGGAGGAAGCGGTACGGAAAATAAAATTGAATCAGCGCATTGTGAATATCAATTTTGGGAAGATAAAAAAAGAATTCGCGGTGGAATATGCGCTGGGACATCGTCTGGCGGAAAAAATAGAGCAGGCAGAAAAAATTCAAATTACTGAAGATGAAATTGCGTTTATTGCCCTGTATATGAAGGCGGCTCTCCGCCAGGAAGAAAAAAAGAAACATGTGGGAATTATCGTTGTTTCTCATGGTAGTATAGCCAGTGCTACGGTAAAGGTGATCAAGGAACTGCTAGGAACAAAAGCTCCGGTTGCGCTTGATATGCCGTTGAATGAAAAGCCGATTAATATTTACAACAAAGCAGTGGCGATGGCGAAGGCGATTGATCAGCAGCAGGGCATCTTGTTTTTAGTGGATATGGGCTCTTTAGCCAACATCGGTGAAATTGTGATGCAGCGGACGGGAATAAAGACGCGGACGCTTGATCGTATGGACTTGCTGCTGGCACTGGAGGCTTCGCGCAAGGTCCTTGTGGGGGATGTTTCTCTCGATGAAATTTATTTTTCCCTGAGCCGGGAAAATATGAAATACAAGTATGCGATGGAAACACAAAATGATAAACAAAATGCAATTATAACGATCTGCCTGACGGGGGAAGGCAACGCAAAATATATCAGCCAAGAAATCCAAGCGGTATATCCGCAGATAGCCTGTTATGAAATGAGTGCGATTGATGAAAATATTGCCGCCAGAATTAGCGGGATTCAGGCGGAAAAAAATGTTTTAGCGGTTGTCGGCACCATCGATCCCAAGATTTCGGGGTTGAATTTCATTCCTTATAATAAAGAGATTTTGCGCAATCTGGAACTATATTTATCACAGCCGGGCGGTGCAGAGGCAAAGCAGCTGATCGAGGAGGATTTGATCCTTTACGAACCAGAAATTTATATAAAACGTGATTTACTCGAATATATCTGTACCTTGCTCACGAATAAAGGTTATGTAAACAAGGGCTATCTGGCCTCGGTTTTGCATCGGGAGGACCTTTTACCGACCTTCAGCAAGGGGAATACAGCTGTGCCGCACGGGACCTCAACCGAGGTTTTACAGACGAAGTTTGTCTTTGCCAAGCTCAAGGAACCAATTGACTGGGGCGTTGGCAATGTGAATTTTTTACTGATGCCGGTGTTTCGGGCAGACGATAAGGAAATTGTGAAAAAGATGGTGACGGTTGTTCAGGATGAAGCCTTTATAAAAGCGATTCGACTCTGTGACAGTGCGGCTGGATTTCGGCAGATCATTTTCGAGCGGGTAAACCGTTTGTAATCCTTGACGCAGCGGCTTTGCCGCTGCTTTTTTGCTGGCGGTATACATTTTGCGATACAAAAGGCGGGAGCCGGGCTTGAAATCGTTTTTTGTAAACGGGTTTCCAGCCTTGTGGTTAAAGGCTTATACAGCATGGACTGGCGGGACTGCCTATACTAGGAAAAGTTTGGCATGGTATTTGCAATAGAATAAGGACGTAGGGAGAAAAAGGGGTGGTTGAAGAAGCAGGAAGAAGGGGAATTCAAGAAATAGGAGGATGGATATGGACTTGGGGTTAATTGAACTCGACCTGGCAGCAGAAACAAGCCGTGACGTTATCGCTGTTTTAGGGGAAAAAATGTTAGAAAACGGGTACGTGAAAAACAGTTATATCGATGCGGTCATCGAACGGGAGAAAAACCTTCCTACGGGATTGGATCTTGGGAATTTTTCGGTAGCGATTCCGCATACAAATGCTGAACATGTAATTTCATCGCATATCGCGATTGCCGTTCTCCGGAGACCAGTCGTCTTTTATTCGATGATCAACCAGACAGAAAAACTACAGGTCGACCTGGTGCTTTTACTGGCAATCAATGATCCGGAAGGACAGGTATGTCTGTTGAAGAAACTGATGGGGATATTCCAAAATAAAGTTTTGCTGCAAAAGATCAAAGCAGCAAAAGAAAAGCAAGAAATTGTAGAACTTCTTGGCACGGTTGCATTGTAAATTATTAAAACAGGGGGGATATTGTTATGGCACAAGTCAACGTTCTATCCGTATGTGGCTCCGGGACGGTTACCTCATCCATGGTTGCCAGCAAGGTGAAAGAATTTTTAGAAGAACATGGGTACAGTGTGGCGACCACGGAAGCAAGACCGACAGAAGCGCTGAATCTCGCGCAATCGGGCCGGTTTGATTTCATTACTTTTACCAGTCCGCTACAGTCAGGAGATTATGGCATGCCGACGGTCAATGCTTTTGCCTGTCTGACTGGTGTAGGGGAAGATGAGTTTTTTGCTGAAATTGAAAAAATTGCCCGCGAGCTAAAGCGATAATAGGTGGCGTGTTAGGAGAAATCCGTATCATAGATGAATAGGAGAGCTGATCATGTTAGAGTTAATGAAGGGGATCATAGATTCTTTTGGCGCAGCGATTATTGTGCCGGTCATCATCTTTGTAATTGCTAAAGTTTTCAAGGTTACAACAAAAAAATCTTTTTTATCGGCTGTTTATGCGGGTGTGGCCTTGCAGGGGTTTGTGCTGTTACTCAATTCGTTCACCCCGATCATCACCCCGGTTATCAATCGAATGGTACAGAGCACAGGTGTAAATCTGCCGGTTTTTGATGTCGGCTGGCAGGCAACCTCACTGGTAGCTTTTTCGACAAGTGCTGGTATGATTTATCTGGGATTGGGAATTGCCTTGCAGACCGTGTTGTTTTTGGTTAAATGGACGGATGTCTTTCAGCCCTCGGATTTGTGGAACAATTATTCCTATATGGTTTGGGGGGCAATGGTTATTGGGGTGACCGGGAATTTTGTTCTTGGCATTGCCTGTATGGTCGTTTTAAATCTGTACAGCTTATTGATTTCTGAGCTGGTGGCGAAGCGTTGGTCTTCGTATTACAACTATCCGAATTGTACGATTATTGCGATGCATAATGTCGAACCGTCTGTATTTGCTGTGATCATTGATCCGGTATACAATGCCCTTGGCTTAAATCGGATTAAATTAAATCCCAAGGAATTGGAACGTAAATTTGGCTTTTTAGGAGAACCGATGACACTCGGACTCTTTTTAGGAATGTTTATTGGGATTTTGGGAAACTTTGACCGAATTGCGACGCTGGCGGCCTGGGGGGAAATACTGAAGGTCGGGATTTCAACCAGTGCTATTATGGCAATTTTCCCTAAAATTGCTAGTATGTTTGCGCAGGCTTTTGCCCCAATTACAGAAGCTGCCCGCAAGATGATGAATAAATCCGGCGGCCGTGACTGGTTTATTGCCGTCAAATGATGCTATCGGCTATGGCGAACCCGCTACTTTAATGTCAGGTTTGCTGCTGATTCCGATTATGCTTGTAGTGGCAATTTTATTGCCGGGCAATCAGGTACTGCCGGTCGTTGACTTGCTCGCCATTCCCTATATGGTTCAGGGATTGGTCGCAATTCATAACGGTAATATTGCCAAAGTTCTTGTCTCGGGAGTTGTCTGGTTTGGTCTGGGACTGTATATCTGCACGATGACAGCTCCCTTGTTTACCGATATGGCCTTGGCGGTGGGGGTAGCAATTCCTGCCGGGGCTATGCTGATTACCAGCTTTAATATTTTAGGTAAACCCTTGATGGGCTTAGTGTTTTTTGCCTTTTTAACAGCCAACCCCGTATTGATCGGATTGACGGTAGTGGTGTATTTTGCCCTTTGGATTGGCTTTAAGAAAAATAAAAAGGCAATTTATGACTACCTTGACCGTCAGGCGATGAAAAACACCCAGGAAGAAGAAACTGGTGACCAGCTTACGGCCTGATCATCTCCATGAGAAAAGGAGGCTGCCTTTATGCAGGAGTTAGGGGAAATCAGGGTATTTTTGCTGGATATGGATGGCACGATTAATCTGGGGGGAACTTTATTACCGGGGGCCAGAGACTTCCTTGATTATTTAAAAGTCAGCGGCCGTGAATTTCTGTTTTTGACCAATAATTCATCTAAAGACAGCCAGCATTATGTTGAAAAAATGTGTGGGTTGGGCATTGAATGCCAGACGGAAAATGTGCTTACGTCCGGAGATGCGACGATTACTTATCTTGCGGAAAAAAAGAAACAGGCCCGGGTTTTTTTGCTGGGAACGCCAGAACTTGAGCGGGATTTTATTCAGGCCGGATTTACCTTAACCGATCAGTCCCCGGAGTTTGTGGTATTGGGGTTTGATATGACGCTGACCTATGAAAAACTTGTCAAAGCCTGTGATTTCATTCGTGATGGAGTGCCATATATAGCGACCCATCCCGATCTTAATTGTCCGGTCGAAAATGGCTATATTCCCGATGTCGGGGCGATGATCGAACTCATTCGGGCCTCGACCGGGGAATTGCCGCAGATCATCGGTAAGCCAAATCGCACTATAATTGACAGTGCCTTTTCCCGGTTTCCGGGATATGAACGGCAAGCATTTGCCATGGTGGGCGACCGTGTTTATACGGATATAAAAACCGGTGTAAATGCTGGGATTTGTTCGATTCTTGTCTTGTCGGGAGAGTCGACGACAGAAGATCTTGATCGTTGCGGCGTTAAAGCGAGTTTTGTCTTTAACGGGGTTGGCGACATATGCCGTAGTCTTAAGGAATATGATACGCAAAGCTAATTAGCGAAGCGTCTGTTGGTATGAGCCGGTGCCATAATGGTGCCGGCTGTTTGTCTTGCTGTCAGGGACTGCGGGCTGATTGACAGTGCCTGGCAATTAGTGATATATTCAACACATGTTTATTAGTTTTTTGCCTGTGCGTCACACGCTTTGTGGAAGGCGCAAGTTTATAAAAACTGTTTTAGCAGCAGGCCGCCGAATGGTCTGCTGCTTTTTTCGCCGGGAGGCGGCATAGAGGAGGATATAAAGTGAGTTATTCTGTTTTGATTGTAGATGATAGCTTTTTGATTCGAAAAATCATCAGAAATCTGCCGGTATGGGGAACGGACACGGGATTTATCATTGCTGGTGAGGCAGAAAATTCGCAGGAGGCGATGGCTTTTCTCGATAGCCGTACCTATGATTTGGTCATAACGGATATCTGTATGCCAGGACTTGATGGCCTGGATCTGCTCGATAAAATCAAGCGCGAGAAGCTGGCCACCTGCGTCGTGCTACTGAGTGATCATGCCGAATTTTCCTATGCCCGCAAGGGAATTCTCTATGGTGCCTTTGATTATCTGCTGAAGCCGGTTACCGAGGATGTTTTTTCTGACCTGCTGCAGCGTGTCAGGATCTATTTAGACAAAGAAATGTTTGGTCAGTCTGCTTTGCAGAGCGGCAGCAGAGCTTTGAAATGGAAGGATATTATATCGGGGGGCGAATATCAGGGCTTACTGCGTTCGCTGCGGCAGGGACAGACGGTAGCCATTGAACAGGCACATGTTCTTGCCCGCTATGTACAGCTGGCACTCGATATGAATGTTGTTAAAACACGAGCCGTACTCTATACGGTTGGCGAGCAGCTCAATGCGCAGCTGCTCGCAGATTTTCCCTGGCTTACCAAATATGCCGATTTGAAGGGCCGTCTTAATGAATGTCTGGCTGTTGGTGCCATGACAGATATTTTGCAGGCCTTTGCCGATTTTATCCAGAATTTGCTTGATATCATCGCTGCCTTTACGCCGCGTCAATTTGCCGACGAACGAGTCCGGAAAATTGCCGGTTATATGCTGGAGCATATTGATGCGCAGCTGTCTCTTAAAATGGTTGCCGAGGAACTTTATATTAATCGCACGCATATGTGTGATGTCTTTAAGGCAAAAGCCGGGTTGACGGCAGGGGCCTATCTGCAGTTCTTGAAGATAGCACATGCCGAGTATCTGCTGAAAAATACCGCGATATCACTGGAGGATATTACCGAGTGCCTTGGTTATAAGAGCAAGGAATATTTTTCCCGGGTATTTAAACAGCAGACGGGTATTTTGCCCGAAGCTTGCCGCCGGTCAGCAAGCAGCTGCTAAACACCGAATATTTTACGCCATAAGCCGAAGATTTTCCCTTGTTGAGTGAGGCCGTTTTTCGTATACTAAGTTTGCAATTAGTATATAAAACATGCGATGGGGGAATTTTATGACCTGGAATCTCAGCAAGAAAATTACCGGGGCGTTTTTGGCAGTTATTGTTATTGTCGTCACGATGAGTGGATTTACATATTTTGAAATTCAGCAGCTCAATCAGATGCATCTGCAGTCCGCGCAGATGAACCTGCAGAAAATGAAGCTGGCCCAGGGAATCGCCGGGGATATCGGCAATGAGGCAGTAGCGATGCGGCGCTTTAATTTTACCGGCGATCGCAATGACATAAAAATTTTTGCCGATTACAGCCGACAGGCCGATGAAAAACTGCAGGCCCTGGAAGCTATTATTTCGGTAGAGAAGAATAAGGAAGTCATAAAGACAATCCGGGCGGAAAAACAAAATATGAATCGATTGCCGAAAAATCATTTGCCGCCAAGCAGGCCGATGACAATGCTGCTGTCGGGCAGTATATGAATGCGGCGGGGATCCCGTATAAGGCTTCAATGGAGGCGGCAATGAAGATGGTGGATGCGGTCGATGACTTCGTGCAGGTCGACCGGATAGCGACGAATGCAAAGGCCGAGTCCATTCACTGGACATTGCTGTTGGTGAATCTGTTGGCAGCTGGCTTGGCCCTGTTGATCGGTCAGTATTTGAGCCGGAAGATTTCACGCCCGGCAATTGCGGTCAGTCAGGCAGCGGCAGCGATCGCTGCGGGTGATTTGTCGCAGCCCGATATTGTGGTTGATACCGCCGATGAGATCGGGGATCTGGGACGATCCTTTAATAAAATGAAAAACGAATTGCGCCAGATCATGGGGACGGTAGCGGCATCGGCCGGAGAGGTTGCTGAAGCCGCAGGGCGAATGACCGCCAGTGCGGATCAGTCGGCGCAGGCGGCTGAACAGGGGGCCCAATCAATCACTGAGGTTGCCCAAAGTGCAGCTGCGCAGCTGCATTCGATTGAAAATACTTCAGGAACGGTAGAGTCTCTTTCGGCCGGACTGGAAGAAGCGGCCGCCAGTGTTAACGAGGTCACAGACCGGTCATCAGCGGCTGCGGAAACCTCGGCTGCCGGAGCAGAAACGGTCAAAAAAGCGATTTTGCAGATGAAAAACATCGAAAATAAGGTGTCGTTTTCAGCCGGCATTATTGATAAGCTGGGAACAAGTTCAAAGGAAATCGGGCAGATTGTCGATACGATTTCCGCGATGGCCGCACAGACTAATTTGCTGGCACTGAATGCCGCCATTGAAGCTGCCCGGGCGGGTGAGCATGGCCGTGGCTTTGCTGTCGTGGCTGAGGAGGTGCGGACTTTGGCAGAGCAATCACAGCAGGCGGCACGGACGATTACCTCACTGATAGAGGATATTCAGACGGATACTGAGCAGGCGGTGGCGGCGATGGCGGAAGGGACCCGTGAAGTGGAAGCCGGAGTCGCCGCTGTCAATGGCACGGGGACGGCTTTCGAACAGATTGAACATATTATCCAGCAGGTCGCGGCGCAGATGAAGGAGATGTCGGAGGTTGTCGATCATATGGCGCAGGGCAGCCAGCAGATCGTGACCGACATCAGCGATATTTCTGTTCAGAGCAAACGGGTGGCCGCAGAATCTCAGCATGTGGCGGCTGTAACTGAGCAGCAGTCTGCTTCAGCCGAGGAAATCGTTGCCGCCAGCCACAGTCTCAGTGAGCTGTCGCAGGATATGAAACAGGCGGTGACACGCTTTCGCCTTAAATAAGCAGCGGCAAGTTAAAGATAAATAGAATGTCCGGCAGACGGGGGCACTTCGGCCCCCGCCTGCCGGCATTTTTTTATTTAAATTGTTCAAGAGAGAGGAAATTTTCTTTTGCTGGTGGGCAGGGAAATTTATGTATTTTATAGAAGTAAATAAGAATAATACTCTACTTATATTGATTATAAATAGTGTCTGACAGGAGGCTGTTAAAATGTATGATGTATGTATTGTGGGAGCAGGTACCGTTGGTATGAACATTGCCAGAGCACTGGCAAAATACAAACTGAAGATCTGTGTGCTGGAAAAAGAGAAGGATGTGAGCTGTGGCTGCTCAAAGAGTAACAGCGGCATTGTTCATGGTGGCTATTCGGATAAGCCGGGCAGCCTGAAGGCCGAGCTCTGCGTTCAGGGCAATCGCATGTATGAACAGCTTGAACGGGAGCTTCACTTTGGCTATCGGCAGACGGGGTCGTTTGTCCTGGCATTTGAGGATGAAGAAATTCCTACGCTGGAAGAACTTTACCAGTATGGGGTGAAAAATGGGGTTAAAGGACTGAAGATCATGGATGCCGCTGAGGCAAAACGTCATGAGCCGCATCTGAGTGATGCCGTTAAAGCAGCCCTTTACTGTGAGAATGCTGGGGTGGTATCCCCGTATGAATTCGTCATCGCCCTGGCGGAAAATGCCATTGAAAATGGCGTGGATTTGCGCCTGTCACACAAGGTGGAGTCGATTGAAAAAAATGGCAATATTTTTTTGATTGGAACAAGTCAGGGTCCTGTTGAAGCCCGGTATCTGATCAATGCGGCCGGGGTCTACAGCGATGAGATTGCGGCGCTGGCCGGTATGAATGAATACAAGGTCACGCCGCGGCGCGGGCAGTATGTTGTTTTGGATAAGGACCAGAGTCACTTGGTGAAATCAGTAATATTTCAGGTCCCTACTAAGCTTGGCAAGGGGATTTTGGTGACGACGACATATCATGGGAATCTTATGATCGGCCCAAATGCCGAAGAGATTGATGACAAGGATGATGTCGGCACAGATGAGGAAACCTTACGGTATATTACGGAAACGGCGCGCAAGTCCGTACCGGATATCAACATGAAAAGAGCTTTAAAATCTTTTGCCGGCAATCGTCCGGTATCGAATCAAAAGGATTGGGTCATTGAGGAAAGCCGGGTCAAGGGCCTGATTAATCTTGTTGGCATCGATTCACCGGGGCTTACATCATCGCCGGCAATTGCCCTGAAAGTGGTTTCGATTTTGGAACAGGCGGGACTGACTTTGGTTGCGAATCCTGATTTTAAAGCGGAACGGCGTCCGATTATCCGCCTCAAGGGACCGGACTTTGCCGGAGTTGTCGATTCACCCGATCCGCAGCTTAATCTGATTTGTCGCTGCGAGCGGGTGACAGAGGCAGAAATTATTGACAGCCTGCACCGGGGGATCCGTGTCGACTCCATTGATGCCGTTGGTCGTAGAACAAGGGCAGGATATGGCAGCTGCCAAAATACCTTCTGCGGGCCGCGTCTGCGCCGCTTGATTGCCCGGGAACTCAATATTCCCGAAACAGAGGTCGCTGAAAAGGGCAAGGGCTCTTCAACGATGATTGAACGCGCGAAGCGTATTGTTCTGACAAAAATGTAAGTGAAAAACGCCGCTCATCTTTGAGATGAGCGGCGTTTTGATTTTGGCATAAGATCTGAAGTATTATTCATCCGCGGCTTCGGCTGCAATTTTGTTGACGATTTTCAAATCATCGAGGCGATCGGATATAGATTCGGGTCCTTCTTCACCAGTGCGAATGCGGATGGCATTGTCGATGGTGTAAACGAAGATTTTGCCGTCGCCAATATGACCGGTGCAGCAAATCTTTTTGGCGGTTTCGACAACGCGTTCCACCGGAATATCGCAGACGACAATTTCGACTTTTATTTTCGGTACTAAAGTTACAGCTACCTCGTGTCCACGATAAATTTCCTTATGCCCACTTGAGAGCCCACAGCCATAAACCTGGCTGACGGTCATGCCAGTGATCCGGATGGAATTCATGGCTGCTTTGAGTTTGTCGAGCATTTCGGGGCGTGTGATGATCTCTATTTTTGATATTTTACTCATGGATGATCCTCGCTTATGTTTACTCGTTATGTAATTTTCCCTGCCTTTATGTTTTACGGCATGTGATCAGGCAAATCCTGCTATACTTTTGTGAAAATATAAAAATATAGCTTTTCATTTACGGCAATGTTATAATCAAACAATATACTAGCAATGAAGCTGGGAAAAAGACTGCGGTGCTTTGCGCCTGCGGCCTTTTTTCCGGCTTTTTTATTTTAAATGAATGATATTCGATTAGGAGGAATTATCTAATGGAGCCAACGATTAACTCTGTTGCCGTAGGGCTTGATACTGTATGGGTGCTTTTATGTGCAGCGCTGGTATTTTTGATGGAGGGAGGATTTGCCGCACTGGAAGCAGGGCTGGTCCGCAGCCGAAATTCCTTAAACATCATCATGAAGGTCTTTATGGACTGCGCAGTCGGCTTTATCGGGTATTTCACGATGGGATTTGCTCTGATGTATGGTGTTGATTTTAGCGGTATCGTCGGAACATCTGGATTTTTATTGCAGGGAGATTTTTCTCATCTTAAGCTTCATATTCCGGTATATGCTTTTTGGCTGTTTCAGGCAGCATTTGCGATTGCGGTGGCAACCATTGTTTCCGGGGCGGTGGCTGAACGCATGAAGTTTGCGCCGTATTTGATCTATTCCTTACTGGCAACTGTGGTTATTTATCCGGTGGCCGGTCACTGGGTATGGGGCAGCAATGGATGGCTGAATCAGTTGGGGATGCTTGATTTTGCCGGATCGGCGGCGGTTCATTCCCTGGGGGGCTGGGCAGCGCTGGCCGCAGTTTTAGTGCTGGGGCCACGCAGCGGCCGGTTTAATAAGGATGGTTCGGTCAATATCATGCCGGGACATAATATTCCACTGGCGGCTTTAGGTGCTTTTTTACTTTGGTTTGGCTGGTTTGGGTTTAATCCGGGCAGTACTCTTTCTGGACTCGATCTCAATATTGCTAAAATTGCCGTCAATACCAATTTGGCGGCAGCGTCTGGGGGAACGATAGCGGCAGTACTTACTTTATGGCGCTATGGCAAGGCAGATCCAAGCATGGCGATTAATGGGGCTCTGGGTGGACTGGTAAGCATAACGGCTGGCTGTGCCTATGTTGAGCCGCTGAGTGCCCTTTTTATCGGAGCT
>Ga0183099_1001711_pt1 | contig 12166 bp, 11 predicted proteins | sample Biomet1_FD_127788 | JGI IMG/M metagenome (GOLD analysis project Ga0183099, IMG submission 127788) | Microbial communities from bioreactor (seeded with anoxic lake sediment) at LBNL, California, USA - Biofuel metagenome 1 | ecosystem: Engineered > Bioreactor > Anaerobic > Unclassified ... | reverse complement strand
CCCTCGCCCGCCCGCGGCGGCGCTGCCGCCCTCATTGCAAAATCCGTCAAGAAGTACGAAGTTCTGGCATATCCTGAACTTGGCCCGGAAGCAGTAGCGGCGCTCACCGTAGAAGATTTCCCGGCTATCGTAGTAATTGACGCAGAAGGAAATAACTTCTACGAAATGGGCCAGGCCCCTTATCGTAAGTTATAATATATTTCCCTAAAGGGAAGAAAATATAGGAGGTTTAAGAATGAACACAACTTTTTATCTTCGTCGTTTACATTCTCTTTGTGGTATCGTTCCAATAGGTTTATTCCTGTTAGAACATGTATTCACAAATGCATCTGTGCTCGGCGGCCCGAAACCATTTAACGAAGCGGTGGCAAAATTGGCGGCGATCCCGCACGAAATCATGCTGCCGTTAGAAATTGTCGGTATTGCTCTTCCATTCTTGTTTCATGGTATTTATGGCGCTTATATCGCATTGCAGGCTAAGAACAACCCTGGACAATATGGCTATACGCGCAACTGGCAGTTCGCTCTGCAGCGCTGGACGGCTTGGTTCGTAGCGGCATTCTTGGTATGGCATGTTGTTTACTTGCGCATTATGGTCAAAGGCGGCGGTACGCCGATTTCGTATGAATTGCTCCAGAGCTATTTCAGCAACCCGATTGTATTTGTACTCTACACTTTGGGCATGATTGCAGCGATTTTCCATTTCTGTAATGGGCTTACGACATTCACGATGACTTGGGGCATTGCTAAAGGCCCTCGTGCACAGGCAGTAGCAGCGAAGCTTTTCATGGCACTCTGCGCTCTGCTTTCAATTGTTACAATCATCTTTATGGGCAGTTATTTAGCATAATCTGTTCATAAAATTTTAGAATAAGGAGAGAACCTACGTGGCTAAAAAGAAAATTATTGTTGTAGGTGGCGGTTTATCCGGTTTGATGGCTACCATGAAGATTTGCGAAGCTGGCGGCGAAGTAGATTTATTCTCGTATTGCCCGGTAAAACGCTCTCACTCGCTTTGCGCTCAGGGTGGTATCAACGCCTGCATGAATACAAAGGGTGAAAATGATTCGATTTGGGAACATTTCGATGATACAGTATACGGCGGTGACTTCCTGGCTGATCAGGGTGCTGTTAAAGGCATGGTTGAAGCAGCTCCGAAGCTCATCAAAATGTTTGACCGCATGGGTGTTCCTTTCACTCGTACGGCAGAAGGCGTTCTTGACCTGCGCAATTTCGGCGGGCAGAAAAACAAACGCACTTGCTTTGCTGGTTCGACAACGGGCCAACAGCTTCTCTACGCACTGGATGAACAGGTTCGCAAATGGGAAGTTAACGGTGCAGTTAAAAAATATGAATTCTGGGAATTCATTAAGGTCATCAAGAACAAAGAAGGCGTTTGCCGCGGCATCGTAGCGCAGAACATGAACTCGATGGAAATCAAAGCTTTCCGTGCGGATACGACGATTTTGGCAACTGGCGGCCCTGGTATGGTGTTCGGCCGTTGCACAGCTTCGACGATCTGTAACGGTTCAGCAGTATCTGCTGTATACCAGCAGGGCGCTTACCTTGGCAATATCGAATTCATCCAGATTCACCCGACGGCTATCCCGGGCACAGACAAAAACCGTCTGATGTCAGAAGCCTGCCGCGGTGAAGGCGGTCGTGTTTGGACGTATAAAGACGGACAGCCTTGGTACTTCCTCGAAGAAATGTATCCGGCATACGGCAATCTGGTACCGCGTGACGTTGCTTCGCGTGCGATCTATGATGTCTGCGTCAATCAGGGACTTGGCGTCAACGGCGAAAACAGAGTATACCTCGACCTTTCGCATATCGACGGCCATTACCTCGAACGCAAGCTCGGCGGCATTTTGGAAATGTATTCGGAATTTGTCGGCGATGATCCGCGCAAAGTTCCGATGCAGATTTACCCTTCGGTTCATTACTCCATGGGCGGTATCTGGGTAGATGCAAAACATAATACAAACATCCCGGGCCTCATGGCTTCCGGCGAATGCGATTACCAGTATCACGGCGCAAACCGTCTGGGTGCAAATTCCCTTCTTTCCGCTGCTTACTCCGGTACGGTTTCCGGTCCGGAAGCTATGCGTTGGGCTAAAGAAGGCGATAGGGGATCGGAACTTACCGATGAAGATCTCGCTAAAGCACAGCAGGCTTGTGTTGACGAATTCGAAGCCATCCTCAAAATGGACGGCGAAGAAAACGCGCATGAACTGCATCATGAACTCGGCGATGTCATGAACAAGTATGTCACCATTGTCCGCGTCAACAAAGAACTTGACTACTGCTATGACGAAGTCAAAAAGATTCTCAAACGCTGGGATAACATCGGCGTATCGGATAAAGGCCACTGGGCTAACCAGGAAGCTATGTTCGTAAGACAGCTTCGCAACATGATTGTCTATGCAATGGCTGTAACAAAAGCTGCCCGCATGCGTGATGAAAGCCGCGGCGCTCATTATAAACCGGAATTCCCGGAACGCGATGATGAACGCTTCCTCAAAACTACGATTGTTGAATTCGATGCTGCAACAAGTGATGCAAAAATCAGCTACATTGATTTCGATCATTCGCAGATTAAGCCGCGTCCTCGTAACTATGCAGTTGCTAAGAAGGAGGATAAATAAGAATGGCAGATCAGAATAAAAAAACAGTAACTTTCATTATAGAACGTCAGGATAGTCCGACAAGTGCGCCTTATACGGAAGAGTTCGAAGTTGCGTATCGCCCGGCTCTGAACGTTGTTGCAGCTCTTATGGAAATCCAGAAGAACCCGGTAACCAAGAGCGGCAAAAAGACGACGCCGGTTGTATGGGAATGCAACTGTCTTGAAAAAGTTTGCGGTGCCTGCATGATGGTTATCAATGGCAAGGCTCGTCAGGCTTGCGCAGCCCTGATTGATCAGCTCCAGCAGCCGATCCGTCTGGCTCCGGCCCGCACTTTTCCGGTAATCCGCGATCTGTTGATCGATCGTGCGGTTATGTTTGAAAGCCTCAAACGCATCCAGGGTTGGGTCAATGTTGACGGCACTTGGGAAGTCAAAGATGCTCCGATCCAGAATCCGTATACCGCGCAAACTGCTTACGAAATTTCTCACTGCATGACTTGCGGCTGCTGCATGGAAGCCTGCCCTAACGTTGGCCCGCAGTCCGACTTTATCGGACCGGCACCGACGGTACAGGCGCATCTCTTCAATCTCCATCCGCTGGGCAAATTCGATAAGGAAACTCGTCTGAATGCACTGATGGAAAAAGGCGGCATCACCAGCTGTGGCAACAGCCAAAACTGCGTGGAAGCCTGCCCGAAGAGCATCAAGTTGACGACTTATTTGGCGCAGCTTAACCGCGACGTGAACAAACAAGCGATCAAGAACATCTTCAATAACTAAGTTTTAAAGTAGAGCCGGTCTCAATCGAGACCGGCTCTTTAACTATAGAAAAACTTGTGTCACTGGCAGGCGGTTGCTGCTGTCGAAATAAGGGAGGTTGAAGGATATGGAGAGAGAAAAATTGCAAATTAAAGCGGTTGCCATCGATTTGGACGGCACATTATTGGACGATGCGCGAAATATTCCCCGGAGCACCCAGGCGTTGCTTCGGGAGCTGGCGGGGCAGGGTATTCAGGTGGTACTGGCATCCGCCCGGCCGCTCTGTGCGGTTGTGCCGTATGCCGAGCAGCTGGCACTGCAGACCCCGGTGATTGCGCTCAGTGGAGCCTGTGTTTTCCGGCCGGCCGGTGAAAAATACCTGTTTGAAGCGCCGCTGGCAAAAGCGCTTTACCAGAATCTGATCGGCTTTTTTGCCGCAAAAAATTATCATTTAAAGATTTATGGCAGAAGCCGGTTGTTCGTCCGCGAGGCGATTGCGGAAACACTGCGCTATGCTGAAAATTTCCAGGTGCCATATACGGAACTCGGCGCAGCGGGGCTGGCAAAACCTACAGAAGATATCTTCCGGATTTTTATTCACCGGGTGCCGGCAGCTGAAGTCGGATTCTTGCAGGCGGATTTGGCGCGGCTGTTTCCAGAGCTGGCGGTCACAAAATTTGAAGACAACGGCATCGAGATTTTGTGCCGCGGCATAAGCAAGGGCAATGCCGTGGCCAAAGTATGCAGTCTGCAGGGGATTTCTATGGAGGAAGTCATGGCGATCGGCAATGACGGCTGTGATATTTCTATGGTTACGCAGGCGAAAGTTGGCGTTGCCATGGGAAATTCCTGTCAGGAACTCATCGCGGTGGCAGATGAAATAACGGGAAAAAATACCGAGCTTGGCGTAGAACAGGTTTTGACCAAATATTTGCGGTAGACTCCGGCCGTAAATTTTCAGGTCGGGCAGAAGGTGCGGATCCCTTATAGTGCAAGGCCTGGATTGTCTTTTTTAGGAAATAACGCTATAATTACGATAGGCAGTTTATAGGCAGAAGCATTTTCAGGAAGGTGATCATATGGCAGAAACAAAAGAACATGTATGGAATTCTTATACGGAAGAAGAAAAACAGGAGTTGCAGAACTTGAGCGATTCTTACCGCGATTTTTTGACAAAGTGCAAAACGGAACGGGAATCGGTTAAAGAAGCCGTGCGTCTGGCAAAGAAAGCCGGCTATAAAGATTTGGCGGCTATCATAAAAAGCGGCAAAAAACTCGCCGCTGGCGATAAAGTTTTCGCCGTCTGCATGAAAAAAGCCATCGCGTTATTCAATATCGGCACGGAGCCGTTGGCAGAGGGTATGGCTATTCTCGGCGCGCATATCGATACCTGTCGGCTCGACGTCAAGCAGAATCCGCTTTACGAAGACGGCGGCTTGGCATATCTGGACACGCATTATTACGGCGGCATCAAGAAGTATCAGTGGGTTACCGTGCCGCTGGCGATTCATGGCGTAGTCGCCAAAAAAGACGGTACGATTGTCGACATCACGATCGGCGAGGATGAAAAAGATCCGGTTTTCTGCGTGACGGATCTACTGATTCATCTTTCGTCCGAACAAATGGAAAAGAAGGCCAATAAAGTCATTGAAGGGGAAGCGCTGGACATTCTGGTCGGTAGCCTGCCGCTCGCCGGAACTGAAAAAGATGCGGTAAAAGCCGGTGTCCTGCAGCTGCTCAAAGATAAATACGCGATAGAAGAAGAGGATTTCCTGTCGGCAGAGCTTGAGGTTGTTCCAGCCGGCAAGGCCAGGGAAACAGGGCTTGATCGCAGCATGATTCTCGCTTACGGACAGGATGACCGGGTTTGTGCCTACACTTCCCTGGTTGTCATGCTGGAAACGGCCGCGGTCAAGCGGACGACTTGCTGCCTTTTGGTCGACAAAGAGGAAATCGGCAGCGTCGGCGCCACGGGCATGCAGTCAAAATTCTTTGAAAATAGTTTGGCCGAGATCATTGACCGGGTCGGGACATATTCTGAACTGACATTGAAGCGCTGTCTGGCCAATTCGCGCATGCTCTCATCCGACGTGACTTCCGGCTATGATGCGCTGTTTGCCAGTTCTTTTGACAAGAAGAATGTCGCCTATCTGGGACATGGCATGGTCTTTAACAAATTTACGGGTTCACGCGGCAAGTCCGGTTCGAATGATGCCAATGCGGAATACCTCGGCGCGATTCGCGCAATGATGGATAAGCATAACGTCAGAATCCAGATGTCGGAACTCGGCAAGGTGGATCTCGGCGGCGGCGGTACGATTGCCTATATTATGTCACTGTATGGCATGCAGGTCATTGACAGCGGCGTGGCCGTAATCAATATGCATGCACCTTGGGAAGTGACCAGCAAGGTCGACGTCTATGAAACGAAAAAAGGGTATGCGGCCTTTTTACAGGAAGCATGAGAAAGGGGGCTGCCAAAGCGGACAGCCCTTTTTATCGCTAAAATAAAGCAGAGGGGAAGAGAACTTTATGTTTCGTGCTATTATCGCTGCAGCGTTGCTGACCGTACTTTTTTTGCTGTTTATCATGCCAGCGGCTTCTGCCGAAGCGGCGGAAAAAAATGCCATACCGATGCGCGGCGTAGTTGAGGGCTTTTACGGAAAACCCTGGACGCAGGCCGAGCGGCTCGACCAGTTTGATTTTTATGAGCGGCATGGGCTAAATACCTATATTTATGCGCCGAAGGATGACCTCTATCACCGGGAAAAGTGGCGAGAGCCTTATCCGGCAGCGGCCATGGGGAAAATGCAGGAACTTCTGACAGCGGCGGCTAAAAAACGGCTGGATTTTGTCTTTGCGCTTTCGCCGGGCCTGGACATCCGGCTGGGCGGCAAGGGGGGCGAAGCGGATATCCAGGCTCTTTTGCATAAGTTCGATTCGCTCTACGCGATGGGCGTGCGCAGTTTTGCCATATTCTTCGACGACATCAAAAATAAAGATGGTGCAGGGCAAGCTAAGGTTCTAAATGAGGTAAATCGCCGTTTTATCAAGGTGAAGTCAGACGTGAAGCCGCTGCTTACCGTGCCAACGGAATACTTTACGGCGGATATGCGTGAGGCGGGAAAGTTAAAGCCGTATACGAAAGCTTTTGCCGAGCAGCTGGATGCGGATATCATCGTTTTGTACACGGGGCCGGGCGTAGTCTGTGACGGGATAGCAGCAGCGGATATCGCGCAGGTCAACGAAATCTATGGTCGGAAAATGGCGGTGTGGTGGAATTATCCGGTCAATGACTATCTTTTGCCAAAGCTCGCCCTTGGCCCGATTACCGGACTCGATGCCGCAGCGGGGCAGGCCATGACCGGATTTCTGATGAATCCGATGGAACATGCGGCGCTGTCGAAGATTGCTTTGGCGACCGGGGGCGCATATGCGGCGGATCCGGCAACGTATGATGAAGAGAGCGCCTGGCGGCAAGCGATCGCCGATCAATACGGGAGCCTGGCGCCAGCTATGCAGGTTTTTGCCGATCATTCGCAGCGCATGGAAAAGCGCTGGGCCCATGCCGGCCGGGCAGATGCACCGGAAATGCGTCGCCATATGGACAATGTACTGGCCAACATGCAGGCAGGCGAGGATGTTGTTTTTGCAAGCGCTGTGCTGCAAGTTGATATTGCAGCTTTGCAGAAAGCAGCAGACGATTTAGCGGTTAAGTTGCCGCCGGCTGTACAGCGGGAATGTGGTCCCCAGCTGCAACTTGCCCGAAAGCTGGCGCAGGCCGATGCGACGGCACTGGCGATGCTGCAGGCCAAAGCCAATGGGCAGACCTATTTGTACAAGCGATTTCGCTGTGAGCTTTTGCAGCAAAAAGCGGCTTTGCCGGCAGAAAAGGAAGTGAAGCTGTCGGAGAAGACAGCCAGAGCTTTTATCGATGAGGCCTTGGGAAAATAGTTGTGCAGAAACAAACGATTTGAGGGCGATTTTATATGACAGACTTTTTAATCAAAAAATTTATTGCCGACGGCCTGCAGTTTGAAAAACCGGCCGTGCGCGAGAAATATGGATTGCTGGCTGGCAGCGTCGGCATTGCGGCTAATCTGCTGCTCTTTGCCATGAAAATATTTGCCGGCGTTTTGAGCGGGGCAATTTCGATCATTGCCGATGCCTTCAATAATTTATCGGATGCCGGTTCGTCCATTGTCACGTTGCTGGGGTTTCGCCTGGCTGGCAAACCGGCAGATGAAGTTCATCCGTTCGGCCATGGGCGCATGGAGTATTTAGCCGGGCTCTTCATTGCGGTGGCGATCATCCTAGTTGGCTTAGAATTGTTTCGGACTTCTGTCGGTAAGATTTTTGCCCCGGAGGACATGAACAACAGCCCGCTGGCCGTTGTCATCCTGCTTATTTCCATTGGCATAAAGTTCTGGCTGGGCTTTTTTATAAAAGAATCGGCAGGGGCATCAGATCGGCTGCCATTGAAGCCGCTGCCGCCGACAGCTTCAATGATTGCCTGGCAACAGCGGTCGTTCTGCTGAGTCTGGCGGTAAACTATTTTGCTGGCGTGAACATCGATGGCCTTGCGGGATCTTTCGTGGCCTGCTATATATTTTACAGCGGTGTGCTGGCGGTAAAGGATACGGTGCAGCCGCTGCTTGGGCAGGCGCCGGATCCGGAATTTGTCCAGAAAATTGAAGAAACGGCATTGGCAACCGAGCACATCGAGGGCCTGCATGATCTCATGGTTCACGATTATGGCCCGGGGCGCTGTTTTATATCGCTGCATGCGGAAATCGCCGCATCTTTCGATATGATGCTGGCGCATGAAATCATTGACGGCATGGAGTATAAATTACAGGAGGCGTTCCACTGCCAGGTCACGGTTCATATGGACCCGATTGACTTGAATGATCCGCAGACGGTTGCCCTCAGCGAACGGGTCGGGGCGATCGTCAAGCGCATCAGTCCGGCGCTGAGCATGCATGATTTTCGCCTGACGCACGGCGGAAGAGGCCTGAAACTGATCTTTGATGTTTTGGTGCCGCACAGCTGTTCATGCACGGATGAGGCGATCCGCCGGCAGATAAAAGCTGAATTGGAAAAAATCAATAAAAACTACAGTGCGGTGATTCGCGTTGATCGTTCTTATACCAGCTAATATTTTGTTTGCTACATGCTGTTTGTGGTGCTGCCGGCAAAAGAATTCTCCGGTGAAAGATAAAAGAAAAACCATGCAGGATCTGCAGCGATGCAGCCCTACATGGTTTTTTCTTTGCCAGGAATTCTTGCTAAATATGTAAAAATGTTCAGTCATTCCGCTGGGATTCACGCGTCTTTTCATTGACGATTTTTATGTCCTCCATCCGGTCAATAATGGCAGATGGTCCTTCTTCGCCGGTGCGGATGCGGATGGCGTTTGTTACCTCGGAGACAAAAATCTTGCCGTCGCCGATGGCCCCGGTGCAGCAAACTTTCTTGGCGGCAGCGACGACGCTTTCCACCGGAACATCGCAGACGACGATTTCCATCTTGATTTTCGGCAGGAGATTGATCGCCACTTTTTGTCCGCGGTAGACTTCGTTGTAGCCGTGCGACAAGCCGCAGCCGTAAACCTGGCTGACGGTCATCCCCGTGACACGAATGGCATTCATCGCCGTTTTCAGTTCTTCCAGCTTTTCGGGGCGCGTGATGATCTCGATCTTCGATATTTTCTGCATAGATTCAGCCTCACTTGTTTTTCAGGTTATTCTTTAACTATTACGCCGAAAATGCTGTGAAATCCTGCTGGCGCCCGGCGGTAAAAATAATTTTATGAAGGGCTGGCTTTTTGTTCATGTTGCTGCTATAATTACATTATTATTGTGCATATTGTGCATGGCAATGGCGCCGAAGAGAAGCTGACGAGAAATTTTCGTCCGCTTTCTTTTCGGCTTTTTTTATTTTCGGAGAGATAGATCATAAAGGAGGAAATGGTGAAATGGAATTGACAATCAACTCGGTGGCTGTCGGACTGGATACGGTTTGGGTGCTTCTATGTGCAGCTTTGGTGTTTTTAATGGAGGCAGGGTTTGCTGCCTTGGAGGCAGGCTTTATTCACAGCCGCAATTCGCTGAATATCATGATGAAAGTATTTATGGACTGCACGATCGGACTGATCGGTTTCTTTATCTGCGGCTTTGCTTTTATGTATGGCACGGATGCAGCTGGCTTCATGGGGCTATCTGGTTTTCTTTTAGAAGGCGATCTGGCGCATTTGCATTTAAAAATACCCGTAGAGGCTTTTTGGCTTTTCCAGGCGGCTTTCGCCATTGCCATGGCGACGATTGTGTCAGGAGCGGTAGCAGAACGCATGAAGTTCGCGCCTTACCTTGTTTTTTCCCTGTTGGCGACTGTCATCATCTATCCGTTGGCGGGGCATTGGGTGTGGAGCCCGGATGGCTGGCTCAATCAGCTCGGCATGCTGGACTTTGCCGGCTCGGCGGTTGTGCATTCTCTGGGCGGCTGGGCAGCCTTGGCGGCTGTACTGGTTTTGGGCCCGCGCAGCGGCCGCTTCAATAAAGATGGTTCGATCAACATTATGCCGGGGCATAATCTGCCGCTGGCAGCTTTGGGGGCGTTTATCCTTTGGTTTGGCTGGTTCGGCTTTAATCCGGGCAGTACTTTATCCGGTCTTGATGCAAACATCGCCAAGATCGCGGTCAACACGAATTTATCCGCGGCCGCGGGCGGTACAGTAGCAGCGCTGCTCACGTTAGGCAAATACGGCAAGGCGGATCTCAGTATGGCCATCAACGGCGCGCTCGGTGGTCTGGTTGCCATAACGGCAGGCTGCGCCTTTGTCACCGCGCTGAGCTCGCTTTTCATCGGCGCGGTCGCCGGCGGATTGATTATTGCCGCTGTGCCTTTTTTTGACCGCTTCCGGGCGGACGATCCTGTCGGGGCCATTGCTGTCCATGGCGTCTGCGGCAGCTTTGGCACGGTAGCGGTTGGCATCTTCGCCACCAATGGCGGGCTTTTATACGGCGGCGGTTTTCACCTGCTCGGCGTTCAGCTTTTGGGGCTCCTGTGCATCGGCCTGTGGGGCTTTGGCTCTACCTATGCATTGTTCAGTGCTTTGAAAGCAATTGTGGGCATCCGGGTCAGCCGCGAAGATGAGATCGTTGGTCTCGATATCAGTGAGCACGGCATTGCCGCTTACAATGATTTGGAGTATCCGTTGCTGCAAACCGCTTCCCAGCCGTTTGGGCCATTTGAGAAGCTGCCGGAACTCAATGAAAATAAAGGCGTATCACCGGCCTGATTCGCTTGTAGATGTTAAACCTTGGGCTGCTGGCAGCTCAAGGTTTTTGTGGTGGCACTTGCCGGAAAAAATATATGTCACGGATTGAAAAATGAAGCGGAATAGGTTATAATGATAAACGGCCTTGGAAATTTTGGCTGGAGTGGTGGATTTTGTCAAGAAGCTGTGGCGTATGTCTGAACTTGTGAAATAAATAACATTAATGATATTTCTAAACAAGTCATTATGGTGATTATGCGTATGGCCGTGACTTCAGCGAAGTGGAAACTGGATGAGCTGCGGCTTATATTTTTTGTTCAGCTATGTGAAATTGATAACTTGACTTACGGCTTAGGGCAATCCAAGTGAGCGCCGCCGTTTTTTGTTTTTTGGAAAAATTTATCCCGGCAGGTGGTTCGACGATCCCCCGGTTTATGCATACGTTATAAAGGCGTCGGTGAAATCTGGCTTGTTTTAATGCATAAAAATACAGATTTTTAGTATAAAAATATAAAGATAGAAAATACAGAATAGTGAAAAACACCTAGAATAACAGGGGTAAAAGTTCAAGAAATCACAAAGGATCGTGCGGAAAATAACTTGTATCATTATGCATAAAAAGCTAGTTATGCATAACGATAAATGTTATAATGACCTTATATGCAGCCTGTTAAAAAAATAATTACAGATATTTTGAAAATTTTGATAAATATGCAAATTGACGAAAAAATAAACGATATGGTTTTGGGGTGAGGGATAAAATGAAGCTGGAACAAGGTGTTGTTCTTGAAGTAAAGGGGAATATCGCTGAGATCAAAGTAGGCCGGCATAGCGATTGCACAAGCTGCGGCGCCTGCCCTGGCAGCAACAGCGTAATCATTACCGCAAACAATAAAATTGGCGCGAAAGCCGGCCAGCGGGTGGAATTTGAGGTAAAGGAAGTAAATGTCCTGCTGGGGGCATTTACCGTTTTTGTCTGGCCGCTGTTGGCGGCTTTGCTCGGCGTGATTGCCGGCCGATTCGCCGCCGCTCCGCTGGGGTATGATTTGGCTGCAGCGCAGATCAGCGGCGGGGTGGCGGCGTTTTTGCTTTCGCTGGTTTTTGTGAAGCTCTTTGACAAATCCGCTGCAGGAAGTGAGAAGTCAAACCCGATATTATCCGGATTCTATAGTGCTTATACTATATTTATATATCAGCTTTTATATTTTAATAAATTTATGAGGTGACGCTAATGTTTAAAAGTTTTATCGGAGGAATTCACCCGAATGACAGCAAGAAGTATGCGATGGATAAAGCGATTGAAAGTCCGCCGCTGCCGTCCCAGGTCGTTATTCCCATGAGCCAGCATATCATTGAAAGTCCGCCGCTGCCGTCCCAGGTCGTTATTCCCATGAGCCAGCATATCGGTGCGCCATGTACGCCGACCGTAAGAGTCGGCGATCATGTAAAAAAAGGCCAGGTGATTGGCACGAGCGAAGCATTTATGCACAGCCCGGTGC
>Ga0183099_1001710_pt1 | contig 12171 bp, 8 predicted proteins | sample Biomet1_FD_127788 | JGI IMG/M metagenome (GOLD analysis project Ga0183099, IMG submission 127788) | Microbial communities from bioreactor (seeded with anoxic lake sediment) at LBNL, California, USA - Biofuel metagenome 1 | ecosystem: Engineered > Bioreactor > Anaerobic > Unclassified ... | reverse complement strand
GGCATCCGCCCCCGCCGCGAGCGCGCTCCGAATGCAGTTGAGCTGCTCGTTCGGGTTGAACTTCCCGTCGCAGGTTGTGGCATCCCAGCCGACGAGCTCGGCGGCCCGCTTAGCGGACGACACGACGGCAGCGTCGATCGGCGACGCAAGCCCAATGCTCACTATCCAAACACTCTTCCCGTCCGCGATCGGTGGGCCAGACGTGGGCGGGCTCTCAAACGAGCCCTGTGCAAAGAGATGGCAAAAAGGTCTGGGAGGCGGTATGCCGATCGGTGCTGTCTGCACAACAAACGAGTTTGCATCTGCATTCAATCCGGGATCTCATGGTACTACATTCGGAGGAAGCCCTGTCTGCTGTGCCGGAGCTTTTGCAGAAGTCAATGAGCTTTTAGACAATAATCTGGCGAAAAATGCAAAGGAAATTGGGAACTACTTTATGGGACTTCTTGCTGGTCTGCCACATGTGAAGGATGTAAGAGGAAAAGGATTACTGGTCGGTGTTGAATTCGACTTCAAGGGTGCTCTTGAAATCAAGCATGGCTGCGTGGACCGAAAACTTCTGGTCACCGCCATCGGAGATTCCATTATCAGAACGATTCCGCCGCTTATCGCTACAAAAGAAGATTGCGACAAAGCTTATGCAATTTTAAAGGAAGCAGTAGAAGAAGCATACAAGAAGACCAAATAATAGTCAGTACATATCAAATTAAATCTGAACTTAGTGTTTCTGCATTCGAATAAAAAATACAACTACAGAAAAAGGAGGTGGTAGTTATTGTTTGAACTGCTTATCTGTGAGAAGCAAGGATATTTGGGCTTTATCACTATAAATCGGCCAAATGAAATGAATGCTTTAACCAACGATATGGTTGAAGAATTAGATCGAGCCATTGATTTGGTAGAGAAAGATGATGAAATCAGAGTCCTGATTATTACAGGATCTGGTGATAGAGCATTCATGTCAAGCACTGATATCAAAGAACTGCAGAAGCGCGATTACATATTAGGCCGTAAACATAGCAGAAGGCGACAGCAGGTGATGACTCGCATTGCAGGGATGAAGATACCTGTTATAGCCGCAATCAATGGATTGGCACTGGGCGCGGGACTTGAACTCGCTCTTGCTTGTACCCTTAGAATCGCTTGTGCGGAAGCACGGCTGGGCGCTCCGGAAATTAACCTTGCCATCATACCCGGAGAAGGCGGTACTCAGCGGCTGCCAAGACTAATCGGTTTTGGCAGAGCCATGGAAATGGTGTTGACAGGAGATTTTATCGAAGCTCAGGAAGCTTATCGGATCGGACTTGTCAATAAAGTTGTTCCAAAGGCGGATCTAATGGAGACCACCTTAAAGATGGCAGAAAAAATAGCCTCAAAAGCGCCGCTGGCTGTCCAGTGCGCAAAAGAAGCAGTGAATCGTTCTCTGGAAGTAGGAATTAATGAAGGACTTGCTCTGGAATCTTATCTTCATGCATATGTCTGTGCTACGGAAGATAAAAAAGAAGGCATTTCTGCTTTCATCGAGAAAAGAAATCCAGTATTCCAAGGTAAATAAAATTTAGGAGGATTTAAAATGAGAAAGAGCTTTGACGAGGTATTGAAGTATACCGAATATGCGCTGAAAACAATTGGGCAGAAATCAATGAGCGATGAAGAAAAAGATTATTTTATTAAAGAAACAAGGCATAATTTTGACAACCATATCAATCCGGGCTTTCTCGAATACAGAAAATCTGCCGGATCAGACGATATGGCTATGGAATGGATGGCCAGCGGCGACACATTTGTCGACCTGCACGGCAATACCTACATAGACTGCCTCGGCGGTTTTGGAGCATTTAACTGTGGACACAGACATCCAAAAGTAGTAGAGACAGTAACGAATCAGCTGGCAAAACAGCCTTTATCCAGTGCGGAACTGATCGATGCAAACCGAAGCTTACTTGCCCGTATTCTGGCAGATGTAACTCCTGGGGATTTACAATATACATTCTTTACCAGTTCCGGAACTGAGGCTATCGAATGCGGTCTGAAGATGGCAACCCTTGCGACGGGAAGACATTACTATGTCGCTTTTAAGGGAGATTTCCACGGAAAAACCATGGGTTCTCTGTCATTGACTTCAAAAGAGCACTTCAGAGGTCCGTTCCTTCCATTGCTGCAGGGAACCAGACATGCTCCTTTTGGAGATCTTGAATATTTAAAGAAACTGATAGACACTATGGAATATGTCGGCGAGCTTCCTGCGGCTATCATCTATGAGCCAATTCAGGGAGAAGGCGGCGTTATAATACCTCCAGATGATTTTATTCCTGGAATCAGAGAAATCTGCGACAAATACGATATCATGATGATCGCCGATGAAGTACAGGTAGGAATGGGACGAACAGGATATTTGTTTGCTACAGATTACAACAATGTAGCCCCTGATATCCTTTGCTTGGGCAAATCCATTTCCGGCAGTGTAGTACCTCTCAGTGCTTGTGTATGTACGGAAAGAGCATTCAGAGGAATGTTCCCAGATCCATTGCTTCATAGCACAACCACAGGTGGAAACCCACTTGCTACCTCTGCAGGAATTGCAGCTTTCAATGTAATTCTGTCCGAGGATCTCTGCGGAAAGGCTCAGAAATCAGGAGCTATTTTCATGGAAGGATTGGAAAAACTGCATCAGAAGTATCCTAAACTGCTTACCACCTATCGTGGAAGAGGTCTGATGATCGCGATGGAATTCTGCGACGGCGACATGGGATATGAAGTAGTATATGAAGCATTCAACAGAAAAATTTTATTGTCGGGATCCCTGATCAATGCAAAGACAATCCGAATTGAACCTCCTCTTAACATTACCGAGGAGCATGTACGAAAAGCGCTTGAGGTTCTGGATGAATCCATGGATATTGTCTACAAAAAGCATTTTAAGTAAAGCCATTTTATTTCGGCGGGCAGTATGTATAATGCCGCCCGCCGGGTAATGACAGTTTGTATGAGTGAAAAGGAGTGGAGCAAAATGGACGATATGATGTATGTAACTGAGATTATTGACAAGGCTAGAAAGGCACAGAAGATTTTTGAAACATATTCTCAGAAACAGGTGGACGAGGTAGTTAAGGCTGTAGGAAAAGCTGTTTATGATAATGGTGAAGAGCTGGCAAGAATGGCTGTTGAAGAAACCGGAATGGGAAATTATGACGATAAAGTCCTGAAGAACAAAGGAAAGGCCATGGCGGTCTGGTATTACCTGAAAGGGAAAAAGAGTGTTGGAATCCTTGAGTATTTTGAAGACGAAGGAATTGTGGAAGTTGGAAAACCGATCGGTATCATAGGTGCGGTAACGCCTGTTACAAATCCTATCATGACACCAATGCATAATGCAATGATTGCTCTGAAGGGACGTAATGCAATCGTGATATGTCCACATCCAAGTGGTAAACAAAGCGGTGTAAAAACCGTTGAATACATAAATAAGTACTTGAAGGATATAAAGGCTCCTGAAAATCTTGTTCAGATTGTCGACAATCCAACACTTGAAATTTCCAATCTTGTCATGAAAATGACCGACGTCTGCATTTCTACAGGAGGTCCGGGGATGGTTAAGGTCGCATACGGCAGCGGAAAGCCTGCTTTTGGAGTAGGGGCGGGCAATAACCAGTGCCTGATTGACGAGGATGCGGATATCAAAGATCTGGTACCTAAAGTGATCAGAGGCAGGATCTACGACAATGGAGTGCTTTGCACCTGCGAACAGAGCATCATATGTCCGGATAAAAAATATGATGAAATTATCGCGGAATTCGTTGCACAGGGAGCATATTATGTTTCTGATCCTGCAGAAGTTGTCGCTTTAAGAAAAACAGTATTTCCTGAAGGAGCACTCAATAAGAAGTGTGTTGGACTAAGTGCTGTGAATCTTGCCAATATGGCTGGAATCAAGGTCCCTGCAGGCACCAAGCTGCTTATTGCAAAGGCTGACGGCCCTGGTACGAAAGATTATTTCGCCAAAGAAAAACTGTTCCCAATTTTAGCCGCTTATCGCTATAAAACTTGGGAAGAGGGTGTTGCAATCGTAAACGCCAACCTGGAATACGAAGGCAAGGGACACAGCATGGTCATTCATTCCTTCAACAAGAATCATATTGAATTTGCTGCTGAAAGTATTCCGGTCTCCAGATTCCTGGTTAACGGAATTGGATCCAGCGGACTGGGCGGTGCATACACCAACGGCTTGGCACCAACGGGTACCCTTGGATGCGGTTCGTGGGGTAATAACAGCCTCAGCGAAAATTTGAGCTACAAACACCTGATCAATATCAGTAGAATTGCTTATACAAATCCAAATGCGCATATTCCTACAGCGGAAGAGATTTGGGCTTAAAGGAGCAAATATCTTCAATCAGTGAAATTAGCGTTTCCGATTTACGCATCAACTTCCAAGCCTCAGTCTTATGGCCTCAATCGTTGCTTCGGTTTTATCGATCGCGACGAGAAGAGGCCTGGAGGACTGCGGTCATCTGGAAGGAAGACGCGGATCATTATTTTGATATAGGGTTTATGCCATAATAGAAAGGAGCAGGTACTTTCAAAGTAAGGTATCTGCTCTTTTCATTTATATTTCTGTGCTGCTTCTTATATTAGACTTCTTTCGGTTAAGTAATTTTGCTGCCACAAGCAGTTCGTGGAACCAGATAGGAGTTGATGAAAGAGCAATCAATAAAAACCACTCAGTTAAGCTCAGTTTGGCAGTTCCGAATAGGATTGTCAGTGCCGGTATTTCTGTTACAATAATTTGTAAAGTCATACCTACTAAGAATGCTAAGATCATCATTTTATTATCAAGGTGATTGATACGAAATACCGATCGACTCAAGCTTCTCATTCCTATTGCATTAAACAGCTGTGATACAGCCAGCGTTGTGAATGCATAGGTTTGGGATCGAGTATATATCAGATCATTCTGCATCATCAACTTGATATTTTCAAATGTAACGACACGGCCGGCTTCGGATAACGCAAGGATCGGTGATGTGAAAAATGCCGCCAGAGTGATTAAACTGATGATCAAACCGAATAGGATGGTAATTGTCAATCCGCCGTTGGCAAACAGACTTTCCTTTTGGTTTCTCGGCGATTCCTTCATGATTTCCGGATCTCCGGTATCAACACCAAGTGCCAGAGCAGGTAGGGAATCAGTTAAAAGATTTACCCAGAGGATATGAATCGCTTTTAACGGTGCCGCCAGACCTACGATGATTGCCACAAACATGGTGATGATTTCACCTAAATTGGAAGAAAGCAGGAACAGGACGGATTTTTTAATATTATTATAAATATTTCTTCCTTCTTCAATTGTTTTTTGTATCGTTGCAAAATTGTCATCAGTTAAAATCATGTCAGCGGCTCCCTTGGCAACATCTGTTCCTGTAACGCCCATTGCCACTCCGATATCTGCTGATTTCAGGGATGGTGCATCGTTTACTCCGTCACCGGTCATGGATACGATATGACCATGGGAACGGAAGGCATTGACGATCATGACCTTGTTTTCCGGGGATACCCTGGCAAATACACGAATGGAAGGGACGGCTGCATTTAAATCTTCCTGTGTCATTTTGTTTAACTCATCTCCCGTAATGCACTGACTTTCATTTTCAGCTATGCCAAGGTCCCTAGCTATGGCAAGTGCGGTATCCCTGTGATCTCCGGTTATCATTACCGTGGTTACAGAGGCTCTCTTGAAAATTTCAACTGCATCTCTTGCTTCCGGTCTCGGCGGATCGATCATACCAACCAAACCGATGAAAGTTAGATCCTTTTCCGTTGCGGAGGAATCATCCTTTTTTACAGCAAGCGCCAGAACACGCAATGCATAGGTTGCCATTTCTTTTGATGTTGTTTTTATATCATGGATATCTTCATCGGTGATCGGCCTGATTACTCCGTTGACAAAAATATTCGTGCAATTCTCCATAATCCGGTCCATAGCTCCTTTCGTGTAGGCAATCACACGGCCGTAAGGATCTTTATGAACGGTCGTCATCATTTTTCGGTCTGAATCAAAGGCTTGTTCATTGATACGGGGCGCATCTCTTTCCAGCACAGCTTTCATTATGCCGATTTCTGCACCCATATCAAGCAGAGCCAGCTCAGTAGGATCGCCAATACGCGAATCTTCGTCAATAGAAGCATCTGTACAAAGCATAAAACCGTCGACAAAGATCTTATCTCGTACGTAATCAATTGTCGATACAGGTGATAAAACCTTATCGATATATATTTTTTTAACTGTCATTTTATTCTGTGTAAGCGTACCTGTTTTATCAGAACACACGATACTCACTGACCCCAGCGTTTCAACTGCCGGGAGCTTTCTTACGATTGTATTTACCTTTACCATACGCTGAACGCCCAATGCCAGTACAATCGTGACAACTGCCGGCAAACCCTCAGGAATTGCGGCTACCGCAAGTGAAATTGCTGTCAGCAGCATTTCCAGAACATCTCTTCCCTGAAGCAATGCGACACCGAAAAGTACAACACATAAGATGACGGCTAGAATACCCAGTATCTTTCCCAATTCTCCAAGGCGCTTCTGCAATGGAGTCATTTCTTCAACAGATTCGCCTATCATTTGGGCTATTTTACCGATTTCAGTTTCCATACCGGTTTTGACGACAACACCTTCCCCTCTCCCGTAAGCAACACTGGTTGATAAATAGGCCATATTCAGCCTGTCACCAAGGGTCACTTCTCCACAAGCAATGAAATCCGCATCCTTTTGTACCGGAACAGATTCTCCGGTCAGTGCGGATTCCTCAACTTTCATATTTACGCTGGATATCAGTCTCAAATCTGCAGGAATGACTCTTCCTGCTTCCAGGATAACAATATCACCAACGACAAGCTCACTTGCCGGAATTTCAACAGAATTTCCATCCCTGCGAACCAGTGCCGTCGGACTGGAAAGCTTTTTTAAAGCTTCAAGTGATTTTTCTGCTTTTGATTCTTGTATCATTCCAATCACTGCATTGAGAAGAATGACTGCAAGAATGATCACAGCATCGCTAAACTCTTTTAAAAACGCCGATATGATTACTGCACCAAAAAGAATATAGATCATTGGGTCTCTCAATTGGGATAAGAACATCTGGATCTTTGTTTTCGGATTTTTCTCCTGAAATGCATTAGGACCATTTTTTTCAAGGCGCGCTTTGGCTTCCTCCTTTGACAATCCTGTTTGCCTGCTTACTCCGAATTTGCTTAGTACATCGTTAATTTGAAGTTGCTCGAACATTTAATTACCTCCATCTTATTTTAAACAGGCTTTCTGTAATGTGTTCGGTTATACCTTGGTTCATAAAAAAACAAGGCCTAATCATAACATTTGCAAAAAGCTGCAAATTATGAAAAAAGTCTTGTTACCTTAACGGGTTTATGACCAGACACAGCAGTGCCAGGATGTTGATCGATAAACTTAAAACTACTCCCTTTATTTCTGCAATTTTACATGATAAAATAACTGTTGTCAATAAAAAATGCAGATGTTATAATCGTACTGTAAAGTGTTAAAGCAATAAAGCTTTAAGGTACGAACAGGGAACGGGAATAATTAATTTTAGAGAGGGAAAAATAAATGAGTTACGAGTCAAGATTTAAAAATGCTGAAATTGATGAGCTCTTTAAAGCAATTCTGGCTTTGGAAACGGAAGAAGACTGTTATCGTTTTTTTGAAGACATCTGCACGATCAACGAAATACATGCCATTTCTCAAAGGCTGCATGTCGCCGAGCTTCTGTATAAGCATAAAACCTACAGTGACATTGAGGAAATCACAAAAGCCAGTACCGCAACCATCAGTAGAATAAACAAATGCCTTGTTTACGGTTCGGACGGTTATCGCCGTATCTTGGAAAGGATTTATCCGAAATAAAGAAAGAAACTGATCAATATGAAAATCAGAATTACTTTTTTCCTATTTATAATAATTGCTATTTCTGTTCTATTATATTACAATTACTCTCAGCCGGAGTTCGAGATTGATTATTCAAAAAAGGTTGAAATTGTAATATGTATTTTTGTTATTACGTTTATTTGTCTCGCCTATATTGTTTATGAATCTTATCGTATCATGTATTCCGAAATGACGGAAAGGATGAATATGATCACAGCCAGCAAGAATAACCTTCAGACAACTTACAACAGCCTATCTATGTATTTAATCGAATTAAGCCCTGATTATATGATCCTGAATGTAAATGAATCGGTATGCAGATATCTAAATCAGGATAGGAACCATATCATCGGAAAAAACATTGATTTGGTGCTTGGCTTTAATGACAAAGCTATGGAAACCCTGAAAAAATCAGTGAGAGAGACCTTTTTAAGCAGTAAAAATGGAAAAAGTGAAATCGAATATGACGGAAAGATTTACGAAGCATTCACCTTTCCGCTCCAGGATTCTTCGGACAAGCTGAAGAGAGTACTTCTCATGCTAAATGATGTGACACAGGCAAGAGCCATCTACCGACAGATGCTGCAGGATAATAAAATGACGGCAGTCGGCCAACTAGCGGCAGGTGTTGCCCACGAGATCAGGAATCCGCTCGGGCTGATACGAAATTACTGCCATCTGCTAAAGAAAAGCCCTTCCAGTGATGAGGAACTAAAAAACAAAGCGATTGACATGATGGAAAAAGCAGTTGACCGATCCAGTGAAATAATTGATAATCTTCTGAGGTTTTCCAGAATGTCGAATGAAAAATGGCAGGAAGTGAATCTCAAGCAAGCGATTCATACCGTGCTGTCCTTTGAAGAACATACATTGATCAAAAACCAGATCGAAGTTACAGTCAACTGTGATGAAAATATCAGTATTTATGTTGTTTTGGAATCTCTGGAAATGGTACTCGTCAATCTGATCATCAATGCAGTGGACGCTATGGAAAATGGAGGAAACATCATAATCAACTGCTATGAAATTCATGATAAAATCCTAATAACGTTTTCAGATACTGGAACCGGAATTCCGGAAGAGATCCGTGCCAATATATTCAATCCATTTTTCACAACAAAAGAAAATCGCAATGGCGGGGGGCTTGGATTATATATCGTATATAATGAAATCAGTAAATTGAACGGAAAAATTAACGTGGAAAGCGAAGTCGGCGTTGGAACGACTTTTACGATCCAGCTTCCAGTTAAGAAAGGAGAAGCATCCAATGAATGAAGACTTTAAAATTCTCATTGTCGATGATGAAGAAGACTACTGTGAAGTTTTGGCATTGATCTTGGAGGCAGAAGGATACAAGGTAAGAAAATGTATCAAGTCAAGGGAAGCGGTCAATATACTAAAAACGGAAAATTTTGACCTTATCATTTCCGATTTGATTATGCCTGATATGGATGGAGTTGCTCTTCTGAAAGCTGTAAAAAGAATGCGCCCTGACACCTATTTCATCATTCTGACAGCGTATGGAACCATAGAAAATGCGGTAAAAGCGATGAAACAGGGTGCTTTTACTTATGTGATCAAGGGAAGCGATCCGGAGGAGCTGATAAAGGAAATCCAGAATGTCAGAAAATTAAAGCAGATTCAGAGTAATTCGTCTCAGAGTGAGGAAGTGCATGTTGGAGATTTTATGATGGATTCCAAAAACAGTCAGTTTCGTGATGTTTTATTGATGGCGGGGAAAGCTGCCAAAAGTGATGCGAATATATTGATTCTGGGGGAATCCGGTGCAGGAAAAGAAGTGATCGCACATTATATCCATAAGGAAAGCAAAAGAAGCAAGAACCTATTTATTGCGACAAATTGCCATACTTTTACCGACAGTTTGCTGGAGTCGGAACTTTTTGGACATGAAAAAGGCTCATTTACAGGAGCAATCAACACCAGGATCGGCCGATTTGAAGCCGCTCAGGCAGGCAGCCTATTTTTGGATGAAATTGGTGATATCCCGTTATCCACTCAGGCGAAGCTTTTAAGGGCGATTGAAACAAAAAGGATCAACAGAATCGGGAGCAACGAGGAAATAAAGGTAGACTTCCGGCTGATTTCTGCTACAAATAAAGATCTTGGGATGGAAATCAAGGAAGGACGTTTCCGTGAGGATTTGTTCTACAGGCTCAGTACGATTATCATTCAGACCCCGCCTCTCAGGCAGAGAAGAGAGGATCTGCCTGAATTGATCAGATATTTTATACAAAGAACTCAAAACTCCTTGGGCCTTGAGAGCATAGAAATGGATCCGGATGTGATGGAGTTTCTGCTGCACTATAATTACCCGGGGAATATCAGAGAATTGAAGAATATGATCGAACGTCTGGTCGTGCTGTCCGATAATGGAAAAATCGGGAAAGATAGCATCTCCAACCTTATGAATAAAACGGAAAGTGAAGAATGGGAAGGATTTCTGGATAAAAATTATTCATTGAAGGATATAAGAAGGGAAGTAGAGTCAAAATATATCTTAAATATATTAAAGAAGAACCAGTATAGTATGTCCAAGACTGCAAAGGATCTGGACATCAGCACCAGGCATCTCTTTAACAAAATATCGGAATACGGCATCAAGGATAATTCGTTAAAAGGGGTACCCGAAGATGAGGACTAAAAGGCAAAAATTAAAAAGGACGCTGGGACGGGTCGAAGTATTCGCGTTAGCTTTTGGTACCATGGTGGGCTGGGGGTGGATCGTTCTTCCGGCACAATGGATTGAAGCGGCAGGGGTGTTAGGTGCCATGGCTGCTTTTTTCATTGGAGGACTGATGTGCATCTTTGTCGGCCTTACCTATGCAGAGCTTACTTCCGCATTTCCTCTGGCAGGCGGTGAACTAGCCTTTTCTTACCGCGGAATGGGTTATTTCGGTTCATGGGTTACCGGTTGGACAATTACATTTGCTTATATTGGAGTTGCCGCATGGGAAGGAATTGCCTTATCTACTGCAGTTGATTACCTGATTCCTCTTTCAAAGTTTGGGTTTATTTGGAATATTGCAGGATTTGATGTTTATTTTTCCTGGTCATTGATCGGAATTATCGGGGCAGTTACTTTAACCTTATTAAATATCATAGGTGTTAAACCCGTTGCGGTTTTCCAGATCTTACTGGTCATGGTAATGCTGATTACCGGTATTATTTTTGTCCTGGGCAGCTTTGCTTTTGGAGAATCCGATAACGTGACACCATTGATCACGGATTGGAAAGGGGTAGGTTTTGTTCTTCTCATGGCTCCTTCCATGTACATTGGATTCGATATGGTTTCTAAGTCTGCAGAAGAAATGAACATGCCTCTGAGGGATATTGCCAAGGTATTGATTTTTTCTATTGTCGGAGCGGTTGCTTGGTATATTCTGATCATTTTGGGCAATTCAATGTCGGCTCCTCTGGCCTTCAGACATAATACTCTTGTACCTACTGCCGATTCTGCGGCATATGCATATAATTCCGATATTATGGCAAAGGTTATGATTGTGGGAGGAATATGTGGTATTATTACAAGCTGGAACGGTTTTATCGTAGGAGCTTCCAGAATTATTTTTGCAATGGGCAGAGCAAAAATGCTTCCAGCCATATTTGGAAGGGTACACCCAAAATATCAGACACCTGTATTTGCTGTTATCTTTGTTGGAATCATATGCTGTCTATCCCCGCTGCTTGGTGAAAAAGCATTGGTTTGGCTCGTTGATGCAGCAGCATTTGGAACGGTGGTAGCTTACCTTATGATATCGATCTCATTCCTTAAGATAAGAAAGAAAGAACCTGAACTGAGGAGGCGCTACATCATTAAAAACGGTAATATGATAGGAAAAGGAGCAGTTATATCCGCGGCATTTTTCCTTTTCTGGTATACGCCATTCAGCCCAAGCGCACTTTTATGGCCTTATGAATGGACATTGGTATTGGTATGGATTTCTTTAGGTATCATTCTGCTTGTCTTTTCAGAAATTGCTTATTCAAAAGACGATGTAACGGATGCCGAAAGGGAGCTGCTTATGTTCGGTGAAGAATATGCGCGAGAAATAACCGATAAAAAGAAAACGCCGTGATTAAGCTTTCTGAATAATAACAACGAAATATTTTGCATGGTATCAGCATTTTTTTTCAATCTTTTCCCGCTTCAAAGTGTGATTTTTTTCTGTCGTTTTAGGCAGAAATTTTTATATTTATTTTTA
>Ga0183099_1001709_pt1 | contig 12173 bp, 16 predicted proteins | sample Biomet1_FD_127788 | JGI IMG/M metagenome (GOLD analysis project Ga0183099, IMG submission 127788) | Microbial communities from bioreactor (seeded with anoxic lake sediment) at LBNL, California, USA - Biofuel metagenome 1 | ecosystem: Engineered > Bioreactor > Anaerobic > Unclassified ... | reverse complement strand
CTGCAGCCACTATCCTACAACGAAGCTCCCGGTTCCGGCAGTCCTGCGGCAGGAACGACGCTTAAGTGCAAGAGAGTTCCGATTGCCTATCCTTTTAATTCTCCCGGCGCGATAACGGTCGATTCCCGAAAACATATGTACGTCGTCAGTACGATGCCGAAGGACCGGCAGGAGGAAGATGATACGGGAACGCTTCTGTACAGCCAGATCGTGCTCCGTTTTTCCAGCGACGGTACGTCGAACGACTATATCGGCCAGCAGGGAGTGGGAGGCACGCCCTTTCCATATATCAGAAATATTTATACGACGGATGACGACGAGCTTGTCGTCGTCTGTCAGACGATGGAAGGGTCGATGGTGTACTGGTTTTCATCGTCCGGTTTTCTTATGTACAAGATCCCTGTTCTTACAAAAGACGCGCCCAAACTGCCGGGATCTGCGTCGAACGCGTCGACTGTCGCCGCAGTCCAGGATGTTATTCCAGACTATTCGTCGCGGCGGCTTTTTATTAAAGTTGACTACTATCAGCCGCGCATTGACAAAGATTCAAAAGCAGAATCGGGGATTGATTTTGTGAAGTCTTTTCTGTTTCCGCTTTCAGTCGAGAACGGGAAATATGAAAGTCCGATAAATATTCCGCCGTACGAGGAAACCGTATCGGAAGATTACAGCAAGCTTGTTTTTAAATTACCCTACGATTTTCTGGGAGTGTCGAAAAGCGGCTGGCTTTTTTTCATTATTTCGACAAAAAACGGATTTAATATTGAAATGGTTCAGCCGTTCAGTCAGAAGATCATCAGACGGCATCTGGACGTGAATCACCGGAACGTGTTGTTTTACTCAATGACTCTTTCGGATTCAGGTATCATTTCGGCACTGCTGGTGGAAAAGGACAAAGCCAGAACCGTATGGTGGCGCACGGATTCACTTACGGCCGCGATCCTGAAGTCCTGAAAAGGGGAAAGAGATGGATTTCAAGGATCAAGACGAAGGCCGGGAAGACGAAGGCGAGACGCTTCATTATTATTTCGATCATGATGAACGGATAAAACATGCTCCGAAGATCGTGCAGGAGTATTACGCAGGCGGCGGACCGCGACCCGTGAAAGGGTTATTTAAAAATCTCGTGTCTACACCGGCGAACAGAATGGGTTTTCTGAGCATCGTTGTTTTTGCGGGGTTTATGCTGTTTTTTTCGCTTACGTCGGAAAAACCTAACAGGAAGGTTGTCAGCGGAACAGAGATGACTCTCTCTGCTTTTTCTTACGACGACGAAGTATATGTCAGTCTGAAAGCTACTCCCCTTACGGGAAAAGAGTCCCGGAAGAAACCGTCGCACATAGGTCCTGTCCTGGTAAAATTTACCGCTGTCGATAATCAGAAGGGAACGGCCGCAGTTTCGGAAATGAAGGAACTGTATAACGGCAGTGAGTTGGCCGTACGGACAAAATTTTCTGATTATGATATAGTAAAAGTTAAAGCTGAAGTCAAATTTGACGGTGAAGAAAAAGAGCTTACTGCCGCGGTTGAAAAACGGTAGTGACGCGATAAAAGAGGTTTTGCTATGCTCCAGTTTTATTTTCTGTCAATCATGCTGAATCTTATTACCGGCATGATACTCGTGTACGGAAAGAATTTTGTAAACGAGAAAGGTGAAGAAAAGGTCGAGGCCCGGCCTGATGATTTTTATTGGATGCCGTGGAACCGCGCGCAGGGGATCAGAAGCCAGGTGCTGGTAAAAAAGGCGTGATAAAAACTATGTTCGGGGAAAACGCTTTTTTTGACGATAAAACGTTCCGCCTTGTGCTCGGTATACTTACCATGTTCGTAGGCCTGATGAAACTGCTTTCTGTCGTTCACAACGACATTCCCGTCGTGGGGGATATTTTTCCGGCAATGGCCGGACTTGCAGGCGGGTTTTGTCTGCTTGTCGAGTATTATACCCAGCAGGCGTCAGGCGAATTAAAACTTGCCGACCTGATCCGCCGGTTGTTCGTTGAAGATCGTAAATATATCGGATATGTGTGCATCGTGGCTGCGGTGCTTCATTTTGCATTTCCAGACGTGCTTCTGCTTTAGGCGGTATGTGATGACTTATGTTTCTGTTGCGTGCATAGCGTATGAAAACGGGCGCCTTTTTGTCGCGCTCCGTAATCCTTCCGGTACGATGGGTGGCCGGTGGGAATTCCCCGGCGGAAAAGTGGAAGAAGGTGAGACTGACGAGCAGGCGATAATCCGCGAAATGCGCGAGGAATTCGGCGTCACTGTAACCGTTCGGGAAAAAATAGCGGAAAGCGAATTTACCCATAGCAATAAAGTATCTGCGCTTCACGCCTACCGGGTCGTGCTGCCGTACGATGGTATGGAAAAGAAATTCATCCTTACCGAACACAGCGGGTATGACTGGGTTGAACCGGAGAAAATAAAAACACTGCTGTTCGTAGATTCCGATCTGAGGATATATCCGCAGGTTCTGGCATATATAGATTCTTTGACGCAGGGAAACTGAAATGAACAAAAATCGCGTGTGTGCCGCCGTTTTCTGTACTGCGGCCTTTCTTCTGATGACCGGCTGTTCCGGCCGATCCGGAAAGGAAATCCAGTTTGACAAATCCGAACCTCTTGCTCTTGCCCCCGACGTTTCGTGGGCTGTCGTCCTTGACCCGTATGCAGGATTCAGACGCGAGACAGCGTGGAGTGCCGAAGTGGTAAGTTACTGCCGGAAAGGAGACATTCTGCAGGTTCTTGGTGAAACGACTGTAAAAGAAAGCGGAAACTGGTATGAATTTAAAAACGGCTGGCTGCAGGAATCTGCGGTTACCATATACAATAACCGACTCAAAGCAGAAACCGCCGCCGCCAGGCTCAAAGACTGAACCATGTCCGGAAAATCATGAGATTTTCCGGATAGTGCCTTTACTTTTTATTTGAACGGATCAGTTCAGCAGTTTTTTTAGCAGTGAGCCCGTCCGTTATTTCCCTTGTCGCAAGTTTTTTAAGGGACATTGTTCCGTTCACTGCGTCTTCATCCGTGATAAAGATACCCCACGGTACGGCTTTTGCGTCAGTTACGGTATACTGTGCGTTGATTTTTTTTGGCTCGGGAAATACTTCAACGGCAATCCCCTCATTTCGCAGTAGTGCCGCTGCTTTTTGGTAGGCGGCAGCGTTTTTTGCATCAAGACAGAAAATTTCCGCATCAAGATAACTGCCTTTCTTTTGGGTAAGACCCAGTTGTTCAAGACCGGCTATAAGGCGGTCGAGCCCGATCGACGCCCCCACTCCGGGAACTTTATCCTTCATGTATAATCCGGCGAGGTTATCGTACCGCCCTCCGGAACAGACCGACCCGATCGACGGCAGGTCGTTCAGGAATGTTTCGTATACTACGCCGGTGTAATAGTCGAGCCCGCGAGTGATGCTTGGATCGAGCACGTAGGAGGCTTCAATACCGGATGCCTGCATCATGGCATAAATATCGCGCATGCGCTGCGTGTCATCGGAAGGACCGCCAGCCATGTCTTCAAGTTTTGCAAGAGTCGTGTTAAAATCCGTTTCGCAGGTTACGTAGGAGCTGATACGGGCGGCACTTTCCGCGCTTCCCGTGATCTCAGTGAGCTCATTCTGCACTTCGTCGCTTCCAACCTTTGCAAGTTTATCCACCGAACGCAATACGTCCTCGCTTTTTTCACCAACGCCCAGCTGTGCCAGGAACCGGTTAAAAATACCGCGGTGGTTCATACGGATCGTTATGTTTTCTACGCCGATCGCTGCGAGCGCCGTGCGCATAAGGTTGAGAATTTCAAAATCCGCAGCCGCACTGTCGGAACCGACGGTGTCAACGTCACACTGGATGAATTCCCGGTAGCGTCCCGCCTGCGGTTTTTCTCCGCGCCACACTTTTGCCAGATGATATCTTTTAAACGGAAAGTACAGTTCCGCCTGATGTTCTGCAGTGAACCTTGCGAAGGGAACTGTCAGGTCAAAACGCATGGCGACATCCCTTCCGCCGTTGTCCTGAAACCGGAACACTTGTTTTTCGGTTTCGCCGTTGCTCTTACGAAGCAGAATGTCCGTATATTCAAGCACGGGCGTGTCGATGGGAACGAATCCGAACGAACGGTACACCGACGTTATTTTTTCCATTAGATCGTCGCGCTGAATTTCCGCGGCGGGAAGAAAGTCTCTGAAACCCTTGAGAACTCTTGGTTGAATGAGTGTGTCCATGTTGGTATACTAGCCCAAACGGGAGAAAAAAACAATTGCTGTTGTGTTTTGACATCGGAAATACGAATATTAAGACTGCTCTTTTCGACGGCGATATTCTGACACACGAATGGCGTATAAGCACGGACTCGAAGCGCACGGGAGACGAATATTATTCAATAATCCGCACTCTTACGCGCGACGCGCTTGTTCCTCTGCAGGATATTGATTCAGCCGTGGTGAGCTCGGTAGTTCCTGCTCTGATCGGACCGTTTGTGATCGTAACCCAGCATCTTATCGGGAAAAAACCGCTCATTATCGGACCTGATATGTACACAAAGCTGCCCGTTACCGTTCCTCCGTCAGCCGTTCACGAGATCGGTACAGACCTTTTGTGCGATGCAGTGGAAGCCTGGTGCCGCTACAGGTGCGCGTGCATTATCGCGGATTTTGGTACGGCGCTGTCATTTACGGCCGTAGACGGGAAAGGAAATATTGCAGGCATTGCGATTGCACCGGGTATCGGTACGGCACTCAAATCTCTTTTTACGAATACTGCACAGCTGCCGTCCGTTCCGCTTGAAATTCCGCCGTCCAGTCTCGGAACGAATACGATCGAATCGATCCAGTCCGGCATTCTGCTCGGTTATAAAGGACTTGTCGAAGGGCTTATGGCGCAAATGAAAAAAGACCTTGCCCGGCAGACAGGCGCCGATGAAAATTCTGTAAAAACGATCGCGACAGGCGGCCTGAACAGTATGCTGCAGCCCGTAACAATTCAATTCGACGATATAGACAAAGATTTAACGCTGCACGGTCTGCGGCGGGCTGCACTGTATGCAGAAGACCGCGTTGTCCGCTGAGAACGGATAATGCACTACTGGCTGAATTTTTTTTTCAGTGTTATTTTTGGAGCAGATCGTTCCACGAAACGCCTGCACCGCTTGTGACACTGCGTACGATCCGTGCTCCGACGACTGTGTCCAGATAGTCAGGGGAAATTCCCGGCGTGAGCACCTTTTCAGTGCGCAATATGGCTATGTCCTCCGCGCGAATAATCTGTCCGGCGGACATACTGTGCATGAAGTGAAGCGAGCGGTTCGTACGCCCGTAGTTCTCTGTTTCCGACGCCGCAAGGGTTTTAATTCCCGTACCGAGTACGGCATCAACTTTTTCCGTTCCATACTCGTCTTTCATCTGACTGATAATTTCTGCCGCACCGCGTTCTGCACCGTACCTGCGCAGCGCCGTTTCGCACTGGCGGACAGCACGGCACAGTAAAGCGAACTGCTCCGGTTCTAAAGCTACCGGATCATCGAGCCCGTCAGTTTTTCTGCTGAGCGTTATGTGTTTTTCCGTCATGACGCTGCCTTCCGCCGCCGCGAGCGCCGGAACAAGCACCGGATCAAGACTGTGGTCGCTGATACCGCACGAAACGCCAAATATTGAGGAGAGCGTTTTGACGAGACGGACGTTATATTCTGTTTCCGGGGCGGGGTAACTCGTAATGCAGTGGAGCAGCGTAACCCGTTCCGTACCGATAATAGCAACCGCACGTTCAATATCGGACAGTTTTGACACTCCGCTTGACAGTATGACCTGTACGGGCTCGGTTCCGTTGTTCTTTTGTTTTCTTCGGAATGCGGCGAGCGCGTTGAGCAGAGGTATGTGATTCAGTTCGGGAGAGGCGATTTTTACCGCATCGGGATGAATGTCCAGCAGTTCTCCGAGGCTCCGCAATCCGAACGGCGAGCACACAAACTGAACACCCTGCTGCCGCGCGTAAGCCGCAGCCTGTGCGTAAAAAGCGGAATCTGTTTCGAGCTGTCTGAATCTGTCATAGAGCCGGATGCTGCCTCCGGGGAGCTGTACAAAGCCGGTATCAGGGTGTAATATTTCGTCAGCGTACACCCACTGGAATTTTACCGCATCGCATCCTGCGCCTGCCGCTGCGTCTATGAGTTCTTTTGCTTTTTCATATGAACCGCCGTGGGATGTTCCGATTTCTGCAATGATCATGGTGCTGAGTATAGCACAAACCGCTGCTTTGCAGAACACGTTCCGTACGTCTCCTTCGTCCCCGTAGTACGGGGAGCCGCCGCAGGAATATACATTGACATATATTTCTATTATATGGTAATATAAAGAACTAGTCACATTGTAAGTTAGTAATTGTTTATGTAAGGAGTGCCTCATGTCAGGACATAGTAAATGGTCAACTATTAAACACGCAAAAGGAATAGCTGATGCGAAACGCGGTCAGATGTTCACTAAGTTCATTAAGGAAATTTCTATTGCTGCCCGTATGGGCGGCGGCGATCCGAACTCAAACCCGCGTTTGCGTACTGCTATCCTCAAGGCCCGCGCATCAAGTATGCCAAAAGACAATATTGAACGCGCTATAAAGAAAGGTACCGGCGAGCTCGGCGGAAAGACGTATGAAGAGCTTGTTTATGAAGGATACGGACCGGGCGGAGTTGCTGTTCTGGTTGAAGTTCTTACGGATAACAAGAACCGCGCTGCCGCTGACGTACGCAATATTTTTGACAAGAACGGCGGAAAACTCGGCGTTACAGGCTCTGTCGCACGTATGTTCTCCCGCAAAGGAACGATCGTATACGATTCAGAAAAAGTATCTGAAGACGCGGTTATGGAAGCCGGTCTCGATGCCGGTGCGGACGATATAGTGAGTGAAGACGGCGTCATCACCGTAACGACGGATCCGGGCGCTTTTGATAAAGTTCTTGAAGCTCTTCAGGCAAAAGGTTTGGAATCAATGTCTGCTGAAGTGGGAATGGTTCCGGAAACGACATCAGCTGTTGAAGCGGGACTTGCACCGAAAGTACTCAAACTTATAGACAAACTTGAAGAAAATGACGACGTACAGAACGTATACTCGAACGTAGAATATCCGGAAGATTTTGATCCTTCCGCCGAAGCATAACTGTCCGTAGCTGCCGGACATGAAAACCACAGTCATGCAGGCTGTGGTTTTTTATGTCCGGAACGTTACAATTGACTTCCATGACCGCTGCAAGAAAATTTGAGCCGTTACCCGGCACTGAAAACGTTCCTCTGCAATCCGTGACTATTAACGTAAAAAAGACACGTCGTGTCCTCGGAATTGACCCGGGGCTTGCTTCAACAGGATTCGGTATTGTCGATTTTAAAGACGGACGATACCGTATGGTGAGCTACGGCGTTATTGAAACTGCTGCTCACACGCCGCACAGCGAGAGGCTGCTTGCTATTTACAACCGGCTGTGCATGGTTATCGACGAATTTAAACCTGATGAAGCGGGGATGGAAACGCTGTATTTTGCCCGCAATACGTCATCCGCAATGGGCGTTGCCGAAGCGCGCGGCGTTGTTACACTGTGTCTGGCCCAGCATGCCGTGCGGCTCGGGGAATATACCCCAAACCAGATAAAGCAGGCGGTTACGGGAACTGCGTCGGCGTGCAAGGAACTTGTTGAAACGTACGTAAAAATCCTGCTTTCCCTTGAAATAGAACCAAAACCGGATCACGCTGCAGACGCGCTTGCTGGAGCGATCACACATCTTCATTATTCATCCGTTTTCTGATATACTCGGAGCATGTTCAATAGTCTTACCGGTACGATTACCGGAAAGTTTCCGAATACGGTATTTGTCGACACTCACGGCATAGAATGGAGCCTGTCCGTTCCGGGGTCAACGCTCGATGCGCTGCCTGCAGTCGGGCAGACGGCCCGGGTGTTTACCTATATGGTCCATTCGGAAGATAATATGTCGCTCTATGGTTTTGCGTCAGCCGAAGAACGCCAGCTTTTTCTTGACCTGCTTAAAGTGGAAGGTATCGGGCCGAAAGGTGCGGTAAAGATACTGACGAATATTTCCGGAAGCCAGCTCGCAGCCGCGCTCGACAAGGGCGACGTTGCGGTGCTCGAAAAAGTGCCGGGTGTTGGAAAAAAGACCGCCGCAAAGATGCTGCTCGCTCTTAAGGGAAAACTCACACTAAGCGAAAACGATACGGTCGTTATCCGCCGAACAGTATCAGGCCCGTACGAAGCGGTTATCACGTCGCTTGCGTCAATGGGGTACGACAGACGAGACTGCGAACAGACTGTCGCAGATATTACGGAGCAGCTGGCGAAAGACGACGGGTGGAATAAAAAGAAACCGACGGAAAAAGAGGATGCGGTATTCCGCAGAGCTCTCGTGGAGCTTGCACAATGAGCAGTATAGAAGAGCTGAACGCGCTCAACAGCGGCGACGGTGGATTTGCTCATATAGTCCGTGCCGATATACGCAGCGACGACGACGAATAGGACACGAACCTGCGTCCGCACCTTCTGAATGAATTTCTGGGGCAGGAAACGATCAAAAAAAATCTCTCAGTGTTCATTGAAGCTGCTCGCAGCCGCAGTGAACCGCTCGATCACCTGTTCCTTATCGGTCCGCCGGGACTCGGAAAAACGACGCTCGCACAGATCACGGCGCACGAACTGGGCGCAGACTTTAAAGTGACGTCTGCACCTGCGCTTGACAAACCAAAGGATCTTGCGGGAATTCTTTCGACGATCACGCCCCGTACGGTTTTTTTTATTGATGAAATTCACCGTTTGAAACCTGCCATCGAGGAAATGCTTTACATAGCGATGGAAGATTTTGAACTTGACTGGGTTATCGGGCAGGGCGCAGCTGCGCGTACCGTGCGCATACCAATTCCGCCGTTTACGCTCGTCGGGGCGACGACGAAAGCCGGTATGGTGTCGACTCCGCTCATAAGCAGGTTCGGCATTATTCAGCGGTTTAATTATTATACGCACGAAGAACTTGCGGAAATTATTAACCGTTCTGCAGGCATCCTGAACGTGAGCGTGGAGGAAGACGCGGCGCTGCTTATGGCAGCCTGTTCGCGTGGAACGCCGCGCGTGGCAAACCGGGTGCTGCGCCGCATGAGGGATTTCGCGCAGGTTGAAGGAAACGGACGCATAACGAAGCAAATCGTCACAGGCGGGCTTGATCGTCTGGAGATAGACAGTCTGGGACTTGAAAAATATGACAGGGAAATTCTGCTCTCGATCATACAGAATTTCGGCGGAGGACCTGTCGGAGCGGAAACGCTCGCCATTTCTATCGGAGAGTCTATCGACACTTTAGAAGATTATTACGAACCGTACCTGATACAATGCGGGTTAATTCAGCGGACTCCGCGCGGACGGGTAGTAACCGATAAAGCGTACACACATCTGGGAATTTCAGGAAGTATAAGAAATGTTGACGAAAGACTTTTATTTTGATTTACCGCAGGAACTTATCGCACAGCATCCATCAGGAGAACGCGGACAGGATAAGCTTATGGAACTTGGACGTACAGACGGTACTGTCGTTCATCACGCTATGTCTGAACTGCCTGATCTTATTGACGGCAGCACACTCATGATATTCAATAATTCACGCGTACGGCGTGCCAGGGTATACGGCGTTAAGCAGACGACGGGGCGCGAACAGGAGTTCATGTTCCTGAATCAGTCGGACACGGACGGATGCGTGTGGAATACCATGGTAAAGGGTGCGAAAAAACAGAAACCGGGCATGAAGTATACGTTCCCCGACGGGTCGGTCGGAACGATCATCGAAGATCCTGAGAAGGACGGGTCAGAATTCCGCGACATGAAATTCGACTTCCGGATCACCGAAGACTGGTTTGAAAAAAACGGTCACATTCCGCTTCCTCCGTATATTAAACGGGGGGATACCGACGAAGATTCCGAGCGGTATCAGAATGTGTACGCGAAGGAGACGGGAAGCGCGGCGTGCCCGACCGCCGGTCTTCATTTTACGGAAGACATGCTCAAACGCCTTTCCGGCAGGGGAATAGATATCGCGTGGGTGACTCTTCACGTGGGGCTCGGAACGTTCCTTCCCGTGCGGGAGGATGAGATTGAAAATCATAAAATGCACGAGGAAGTGTACACTGTACCCGAAGAAACGGCACGGAAAATAAACGAAGCACACCGTCAGGGAAGAAAAATTCTGGCCGTTGGAACAACGTCGGTGAGAACTCTCGAATCAGCTTGCGATGAAAACGGCGTTGTAAAAGCCGGTACGGGCAGTACACATATTTTTATGTACCCGGGATTTAAATTCAAAGTGGTCGACGAAATGTTCACGAATTTCCACACGCCCGAATCTACGCTTATCATGCTCGTCAGTGCGTTCGCCGGACGCGAGCACATTCTGAACGCGTATAAAAAGGCAGTCGAAAATAAGTACCGTTTTTTCTCCTACGGCGATGCAATGCTGATAAAATAAATGGTTATGTCAATTGTTCGAACGAATAACGGGTCAGGTTAAGAAACTGCCTGCGGAGAATGGGATTGCATGTTATTTCCTCGGCTGATCTGTCGAACTGCTTTCCCGCCGCTTCTACGAGCGCGCTTATATCCCTTGGTATGAGCGGCAGACGCGCGCCTATGAGCCTGTTTTCCAGTTCAAGGCTTCTGAACGCGACGGGGCCGGCGAATGCGATCTTTACGTTTGTGATCATGCTTTTATCATTGTCCGCAAGAAACGCGAAAGACGCGCTGGTGTCGGTGATCTTGTGTTCGGGACCGAGTCTGCGGAATACGGAAATATCCCAGTCGTTGAGCGGAATACGGATGTTAGAAAGAATAAATCCCGGAGGAACGCCTGTGAAATTGAGAAGCGGCACGTACATTGTGTCGGTCAGGCTGCGCAGTTCAAGGTGCGTGTCGAGGGCGAGCAGCGACGCGTAGAGCGAGAGTTTTATGCCCGGCGCGCAGATGTTGCCTCCGATCGTTCCGATATTCCGTACGATGGGATTTGCCACGCTTTGAACGGCATCAAGAAACACGTCAGGCACGCGCGTTCGTCCCAGTGCAAGAATGTCGGAAAGAACGACTCCTGGACCGCAGTCAAGGTACCGTTCGTGTTTCGTGATAACAGCAAGGTCTGGAATGCCCCGGATTGAAATAGCTTTGTCGGGAACCGTTTCTATGCGCGTACAGCCGCCGATTACCTGCAGTCCCGATACTGCTTTGAGCTGATAAAAGAGTTCCGGGATTGTTTTTGCAAAGAATACCGTATGTTCAGTTTTTTGCATTTATCTGTGCTCCCAGACGGCGTACTCTGAAGTCGAACGCGTATAGTATACCGTTAATAAGGATGTCCGTATTCGTACAGCAGGGTGAAAGGTGACGTATGTCTTCGTAGATCATCCTGCGGTCGGGTTTTGTAGACGTACTGAGTATGTGCCATGCGGAAAATATTTTACCCGCGTTGCAGTATCCGCACATCTGTATACCGGCTTTCTGAAAACCGCTGATGATATCACGATAGTCTTCCGACAGAGAAAAATGCTCAAGCGTTATTATCGTCGAGTCCCTTGTGAGCGCGACGGGAACAATGCAGCTCGGAACGGGTTTCCCGTCGAGCAGAACGGTGCATGCCCCGCAGTGCCCTTCGTTGCAGCCGCATTTCACGGAAAGAAAGTCCATTCTGCGCAGGACGTTGAGCAGTTTGTCCGAAGGATCTGATTCCAGCACCATCTTCAGGTCGTTAAGTGTTACAGGAATTTTCATTCTGTTCCTCCCTGCGAATAGATTGTTTCCGCGGTACAGGGAAGTCTGTGCACGCGTGTTCCCAGCGCCTGCGAAAGCGCTGCTGAAAAAGCAGCAGGGACAATGTTGTGCACGATTTCTCCTATCTGCCCCGGATTGTCGGAAGACTGAACGAAGGAAATATGAACGCTGTCGCACGAAATCGTTTCGTCTGCTACCAGCTGACTGAGTTCCTGCTGTATGGACAGCTGAATGGTGTTCTCAACAGCGCGCGTTGAAAGAATCTTTCCGCAGTCAACGGCGATCCAGATACCTTTTATCCGCTCTTTGTTTGTATACGGATCCAGCTCTATTTCGACGACAGCCGCACCGAATGAAGGCGTATGAAACGGTATGCCG
>Ga0183099_1001708_pt1 | contig 12191 bp, 6 predicted proteins | sample Biomet1_FD_127788 | JGI IMG/M metagenome (GOLD analysis project Ga0183099, IMG submission 127788) | Microbial communities from bioreactor (seeded with anoxic lake sediment) at LBNL, California, USA - Biofuel metagenome 1 | ecosystem: Engineered > Bioreactor > Anaerobic > Unclassified ... | reverse complement strand
AACCAATAAAACATTAATTACCATGGGCATTCCATATAAATTCAAGGAGATAAACGATAATCTGAGTAAAGACGTAAAGAAAAAAGGCGGCGTACACCCCATTGTGAAAAGTCGGGAACAACTAGACACCAAGGCACTGGCCGAATACATTGCTGGAAGCAATATGCCGCAAAGGCATGAGATAGAACAGGCTATTGCCAAAACATTCAATGCTATTGAAAAAGCTTTAAGTAATGGCTATACTGTTTCCATTACTGATTACGGTTCTTTTCAGCTTTCTGCACAGTTCCGTGAGGATTTTAATCCTGAAGAGCCTCATCGTGCTGAGAGTATTGAGGTGAAGAGTGTTAATTTTAGGGCTTCAACCAAGATGAAGAAGAGGATTGGGGTTAGCGGGTTTGAGAAGAGTGAGAAGTAATAATTCATCTCTCCAAACGGTTTTGTATTCTATGTTTTGAGTTTCAGGCATAATGATTGTTGTCATTTAATAAATTATGGAGCAACATTCAACAAAGCATAAAGTTGTTCAATAATTTGGATAGCATCTTTCAATTCTTGTTCATAATATGGCATTGATGTATTATGAGAACCCGGATTTAATATTCTGTCTTTTATTGATTTTAATTCATCAAGTTTTTCAGATATTTTTATTTCCTGTTGGCTTTGAGATATTAAAAAATTAATTAAATGAGTCTTTAGTGTTCTTAATTGTCCTTTTTCTACTGGAATTAACGTAGCATCTGATTCAAAATCTCCCAGTAATTTCTCCAAAGGCAAAGTCCCTTTTTGAAAAAGTTTATTAAACCTTGTAAGCCGTTCTGATTCAACCTGATTTTTGGCTTGATTGATTAAATTGGATAATGCTTCAAATTCACCATTTAATTCTTTATTCAGGTATTGTTTAAGAATTTTTTCCGCTTCTTTTCTCAGATAGTTTGCACAAACATCAAATTCGCTATGTTCCAAAAACTCTTTGGCTTTTTCTAATTCTGTTTTATTAATTTTTACATTAGGCTTTGAATCAATCTTTTTTTCGTCCTTACAAAACTCCAAATATTCCCATTCTGTAGCGTCGGTTTTTGATTTTAAGATATTAAAAAATCCGCGGTCGTGTGTAAGGATGATTTTTTGAAAATCTGCCAAATCTGTATCTTCCAGAATAATTTTTGATATAATCATTCTGTTGGACATATCCAAACTTATCAACATATCATCTAAAACCAATATTTTCCAATCGCTTTGTGCAAGGCGTGTAAGCAATGCACCCAAACGAATAGATATGGCAATCCGTGTTAATGCAGCTTCGTTCAAAAATGATTGGGGTCTGTGATTTGGAACAAAAGTATTTCCTTTTTTACGTCAATAAATAATTTTATACAAGGTTTATTGAATTGCCCAGACCATTTTAATTTAATATCATATTCTAATTTAATCACAATATCTTGTATGCCAAATTTCTCTATCAATACTTTGTTTACCTGAGTTGTAATTTTCCCAATTAGTTCTTCTAATTTGATATTAAATATTGCTATTTTTGACAGAAACGCAGAATATCCCCTTGTTCTACCATCATATTCAATATTCTTTTCAATATCATCTAATCGTTCTGAAAATGTTTTACCCCCTTCGGAAAAATACGTAAAAATATCGTGTTTAAATACAGTCCATACATTTAATCGACTTTTATGTGTTGAATTGTAAAAGTTATGCAATAGCTTATAATTGATAAAGTCGCTTGCTTTGTTGGCTTCTTTTACGCTGGAAGTTTGTGTATCGGCTATGTTTCCTTGTGAAATTCTGATAGGCGTTTCACCCTCCAACTCAATTTCGAGATACGATTCAGTTTCCGTCGAAAAGATATTGCGTAAACTTTGAAAAGTATTTTCGTTTGTTTCATCGTAAACAGCAAAATAATTATTAACCCTATCAACCGATTTTTCGCTGCTTTGCAACAGAGTGTACAATGCCCAATATAGGGAAGATTTTCCAGAACCGTTGTTGCCATAAACAAGCAAATTTTTCCCTTTCAAATCAAATTCCTGCAAATCAGGAAATGCTTTAAAGTTCTTTATTCTTATTTTATTAATTTTTTTCATTGATTTATTGACTTGATAATTTGTGCTACACTTCCACTTCTTGTTTCCTGCAAAATAATGCGGTTGCGAACTTCGTTTTTATATTCGTTCCATTCTTCGTACATGCGGAGTATTTGCTGTTCAACAGGCAATGTAGACACTTTATCGAGCGACTGACCAACAAGCCCCAGCACATCCACCTGCGCCGCTTTGATTTCCTCCTCAAAATATAGTTCGTAAACACAGGCATCAATTACTTTCTCAAAATAGGACGCAATCACTTCATTGTTTACCATATTTGAAACAGGAGGGTTTTCTGCATTTTTTAGGTAAAGAATGTAATCTACAAGTAAAATAATAATCGGCTGTTGTTTTTTGGAAAGTGAAGGGATAGGTATATTGTCTAAATCAATATTTTTTAATTGCGGAGTACTATCTTCATTAGTTACTAAACGATTACAATAATACCAATTAATCAATTTTGAATTTAATACTCCAAGTAAAAAAAGTGGATTATCTTTAATATCATATAAGAAATACAAAGATTGCTCAGGGTAAATGGCGTTATTGTCATATGTTGCAATTATTTCTGAACCAGTTTTTCTTAATAATATTTTCTCCTTTTTTCCTAACTTTATTTCATCTCGAGTTCTTCCTGTAATATTGTCATCTTGAAATTCAAAAAAATATTTTTTTAGCAAACAAAATTTTGCGATACTCCTACCTCTAACCACTTCAATTTGTGTGTTATTAATCCGAACATCTGTGATTAATTCAGATTTTCCTCCAAAACCTGAAGTTGATTTACAAAAGTTTGACAAAGGATTTCCTTGACGCATTATCGTGCTTACCAAATCTTGAATAGATACATTATCAAATCCTCTAAATTCAGATAATTGTGTTTGTAAAATGTCTTTATTTGAATAAAATAACACTTGATTTTCAGGTCTTGTTTTTATTCTAAAAGAATAATTATCTATAAGTTCTTTTTTTACAATAAAAGTCATTGTGTCAGCAATTATCATATCAAATTTCCACTTATATACAATTTCAATCAATCTAAATTTCGACAACATTTTTTTTCTTAATGAAGAAAAAGCAATATTAAAGCCCATTCTGTCTGGTACAATAAATGTAAGAATACCGCCTCTTTTTATTTCTTTTAATGAGAATAATATGAAAAATTCAAATAAATTTGGCATATATGTGTTGGCATCATTGTATTGCCGCATTAATACATTTAAGTTGTTTCGTTTTGTTTCTGTAATGCCTTGCTTTCCTTTTAGAGATACCCACGGCGGATTCCCAATAACAATATCAAAGCCATTATTTATATCAAACATCCATTCGGCATCAAACCATTCGGCGTGGGTGTTTTGATCGTATGGATTCCAAGCGACAATTTTTTTGGCGGTATCGTTGTTAAAACCTATTTCTTTCAGTTTTTCGGCTATCTGGGTACGCAGCTCGCAGTCGCGATCGCGGTATTTGCGTTTGGTTTCGGGCGTGCGTGCACTAAAGTGTTTGTGGCGCACTTCGGCAAGTTGTTTTTCGAGCGGTTCTATTTCACTCATTCCCAAAACCATTTGTTGTGGTTTGTCAAGTCCAATAAGGGTGTTTGCTGCAACAAATTTGGTTTCTAAGTTCGGCAAAGGACGTATGCCCAAATTCGGTTTTTCTGGATTGGGTATTTGTTCACATATCAGTGAGATAAAGAACCGTAATTTGGAGATTTGTACGGCAATAGGCTGTATATCTACTCCGAAAATACAGTTTTCAATCAAAAACAATTTTCGTCCATAATTGAGTTCGTTTTCTTCAAAAGCTTCTTCTATGTTAGCAATGGCAACTTCACGAGCCTGTGAGTCTTCAATTTTATCGGCAATATCGAGTTGTCTATGTTTCCAAAGTTTGTTGTTGGGGTCGAGCTTTTGCAACAGTTGCACCATACGGTGCAAAACGCCCATAGGGAAAGCTCCCGAACCGCAGGCAGGGTCAAATATTTTTATTTTATTAAGAACCGAAATGGTTTGAACATTATTTTCCCAATCGTCCCCGATTTTCTCTTGTAAATAGGCAGCCAAACTTTCGTTTACCATATAATCCACAATATCACGGGGTGTATAGAACGACCCTGTTTGTTTGCGGGCTGTGGTTTGTGTTTCAGGATTATAACTAGCCAAGAGGTTTTCGAACACTTTACCCAACAATTCGGGATCGAGAGCCACTTCCACATCATCAGGGGTATTTTCCTCAATGGTAAAATTGAAGGATTTCAGAATGTCTATTATCCCACGTACTTTATAGGTTTTACCCTTTGTGTCGTAAATTTTATTTAAATCAATTTTATTTTCTTCGGCAAAGAAAATAAAATCAGGTACTTTTAGCAGTTGTTCTTTGTCTATGCGGTTTGAAAAACAATCAATTCGCATTTCGTTTTCTTCGCCCACGTTTTTGTCTAGATTTTCAAACAATCCGCCGTTCAGGAAGGGAATATTTTTGGTTAGTTCAATAAACCGCTCTTTGTTTTTAAAAAAGCGTTCGTAACGGTAAAAGCCCTGAATACCGCTTTGACGGTTGATAAATCGGCGTTTTTCGCCCATTTCTGTATTCAATGTAGCAAAAAACAAGTTTTGCAAAATTGCCTTATAATATGTACTTCCCGTTTTGTCGTTGTAATTTAAAATGCCGGAAAGCTCCTGAGTATCGAACAATTCATCGCTAATGAGTTTTTTCTGTTTTAAAAACCAGACAAACATCAAGCGAGTAATCAAGCGAATGACGGAAGTAGAATTGTTTACCTCTTTATCTTGCTCAAAACTATTGGGAAAATCGACATTTTGCAACGTCCAAAAATACCAATTGGAAAGTTCGGCATAAAACTCTTTGGTAAGCGTTTCAACAGAGAAAGCTTCAGTAATATTTCGTAAAGAGATGTTTTGTTGAAGCTTATAAAGTTCGTTAAAACGTTCAGCGGCAGTACGATTTGGAAAATCTTTACCAAAAAGATAGGTATAGCGTTTAGCCGAGGTAGAATCGGTTGTCGAAGTCCGTTTTTCTACATACGAGAAACGCCAAGAACGATTTTCGGGATTTTTATAGTGAAATACCATAAAAGCCCCTTCGAAAGTTTCGACATAACGGCGGATAAGCTGTTGTATGTTAATGCGTGATCGTTCAATTTGGCAATGGTCGGATAAAACAATGTCAAAAAGTTTAATTTCAGCGGCCAAATCGGTAGAAAATGTACCTATGTGTCTAATTTCTTCGATATTGGCTTCGGCTGCTTTTTGTTTTATTTCGGGGTCTTGGGTTAATACATCGTAGCCTTTGGTAAAATTGTTTTCGCCAAAAACAGGAAATAATACTAAGTCGAGAAACGACGTATAATCGGTAAAATCGTTATTGAATATTTGTTGAAATTGATGTATCATATTTTCGATGTGTTATTTTGAAGATTTATATGCAGTTGCATAAATATATGGCTCACCAAAAGCTTTGGTGTTTTGTTCTCCGATATTGTTTAGTTCCTGCCTGATTATATAGTCAATTTCGGCTTGTGTAATTTGGAATAAAGTCTGTTGCGACGAGCCTAATTGAGCACCAATTTTAATTATTTTGTTTGCTACTCCCATATTCCCTTTTTTGATAAGACGAGCCGCATTGTTGAGCAGAGTTTTTGATTGTTTTGAAATATCTGCATTTATCCAACTATGAATAATAACCTGTGCCCGAATAATATGTTTGCTTTTTGTTTGTGATTTTTGAAGCTTTTGTACATAGGCATTGTAAGTCTGCAAAGCATATTCTTTGAATTGAACATTATTTTGAGGCATTATACCATTTTTGGTTTCTATTGTACATTTACACTTTTCCAAAATCTCAATTGCCGGAATTACTTTACCTGAAAGTTCATTATCTAAAGCAACATACAGTCCGCCCTTATCGTTATTTTTCGTTTTGATAACAAAAAGCGATTCATTGCAGTCCGCATTGAATGCAACTTGCAGATTTTCATTAAAATCTAGTAATTGATTGTATCGCTCGGGATTGTTTACTTTATATGCTTTTAATTCGGCTATGAATTTTTGATAAGGTGATTCATCTCCATCTAATAAGTGGCTGTATCCTGCTTCGGAAAGAGTTTCGTCTTCACTAAAAATCTGACTATCTTCGCCAAACAGTGTATGAAACGATTGCAATTTAGTAAACGCATTTTGTACCAGATTAATTTCGTGGTCACCTTCAGCAGAAGGATAGAAATTATATACATACACAAAATCTTCGGTAGAGCCGATACGGTTCACCCTTCCAATACGCTGAATCAATCTTGTTGCGTTCCAGGGTGTATCGTAATTCAAAATGGTATTGGCACGATGCAAGTTGATACCTTCAGCCAACACTTCTGTGGTAATAATAATGTCGTAATCGTTTTTCCATTCACCGGAATAGTTAGCATCGAAATTTTCTTTAATCACCTTCTCTTTGTCCTTACGATTAGCAGCCGTAATAAGCAGCGGTTTAAAACCTTTGTTCTTAACAGCCCGTTCGAGTGATTCGACAGTGTCAATAGCTTCGGAAAAAATAACCAGCTTTTGTGGTTTGTTTTTCTCTTTGCTAAACAGTTTAGTTTTCAAGCCCTCTTTAAATGTGTCCAATTTAGGGTCGTAATCGTTGTTTGCCCATCGTTTTACTAACTTATCAATAATCACTTTATCTTGTTTAAGCAATTCAATATAGGCAGCACTAAAATCAGAGGTTTTATACTCTGCATTTTGTTTTTTATCATTACGTTCTTCAGCGTTGAGTTTACTGATTTTATTTCGGATATCCTGAAAACAAGATTCTAATGTTGTTCCTGGATTTTTTTTCTTTTTTTCATCTAAATTGAGTTCGGCATTGACATCAATTTGGGGACAAACAAAAATGCTGTTATTTTCCCACATCGTAATCATATTTTGAGTATATCTTTGCAGGTTTTGCAAGGATTTTTTAAAAGCAGTAAAACTGCTTTCAAGGCGTTTCACGAGTAAAATCTGCATTATTTTAGCAAGGCGTTCAGAAGATGTTTCGGCTGTCATATTTTTACCTTTATATCTTTTTTTAAACTCTGAACTTAAATATTCAGTAGCACGATAACGGTAATAGCAGAGATAATTGGGATTGTTGAATTTAAACCTGGCAGAAGGCGCAATTAAATTCATTGTATCGTAAAAAAGCGTTGCCAATTCGGTATCTAACTTATATTCAAGCCTTACGGGACCAACAATCTCGGGGAACTTTAAATTGCTGTTCGAATATTTTTTCACATCGGTTCTGGTACGACGTACTAATATGTCAGCTAATACTTTATCTCTAATCTCGTTTGATATTTTTTGCAGTTCGTTTCTATTAGTTATTATATCTTCGGGCGTTTCACTCTTTTGTTTGATTAAGACTTTATATTTTCTGTTTATGTCAGCAAAAAAAGCCTCTAAATTTCTGCCTTCAATTTTCTCAAATGTACTTAGTTTCGGATTTCGTTGAAATAAATAGATCTGATTTTTAAGGTCATCCGGTCTGTTGTTTTGTGGGGTAGCAGATAATAAACCAATATAAGGATAATATCCTTTTTGCGAGAAAATATTATTAATCAAATCCTCGAGAGCAAGATACATTTCAGTGTTGTTATTCCGGAATTTATGGCTTTCGTCTATCAGGATTAAGCCATAATCGTTCATTGCAAGTTGATCGCTAAAAACGTCTGAATCAGCATCCATATCTTCCGATTCGGAAATGTCTTGTGTGAGGTTACCAATGCTTCCTGTGGTAATAAAATCAAGATTTGATTGTATTTTATCATTGTGCCCATCATCAAACTTGTCAATGGTATCTACCCAAGCACTCTTAATAGCCGGAGGAGTAATTATCAAGACTTTTGAGGAGCGACCTTCACTATCGGCAAATTCCATAAAGTATTTTAGTAATAGAACGCCAACAATCGTTTTTCCAAGCCCTACAACATCACCAAGGATAAAACCGCCGTGTTGTTGCATTATGGAATAGCACCATTGAACTGCTTCAATTTGATAATCGAGCGATTGAAAGCCCTGAGGAAGATAACTGTTTAATAACTCTTGAGCATTTGCATCGGCTAATGTACCAAATTTGTCTTGTAAGAGTTTTATATAAAATTCGTAGGGATTTAAAGCCTTTTGCCTTTCCTCTTCAATCTTAACCCCTATTGGCGATGGTTTTAATATTTCTTCAAGAAAAACTTTATTCCACGGCTCACTCTGTTCCCATTTCTCTTTATACCAACCAATATGTCCTTTTATGTTATCATCATTATTCTGATAATTAACAACATATCGTGATGTTTCCAAATAATTTAATTCTGCATTATCTTCAAGTCCTTTTTTAGTAAAATTAGAACTTCCAACAATCCCATAAGCTTGCTTTTTACCTGTGAAAATATAGCATTTAGCATGAAGGAATTGTTCTATTTCGCCTTGCCCATAAATTTTTATTTGCAGCTTCGACGATTCCAAATCATCGGAACAATATTGCAGAATCAAATCAACGACTTGTTGATATTCGGGCAACAAGTCAAGAGCATTAATATCGGTTTTAATATATTGGCCAGGGAATTTGTCACGTTTAAGAGGCTCTTTTTGCTGATAGGTTCGCACCAATGGTTCTTTGCCAATGAGAAGTCGTAACTTAGAGTCGTCTTTCTCTAAAAACGATTTCAAGCGACTATAAAGTAACGCCATACCAGGAATATCCCAATAACCGGTAGCAATCATGATTTCATTGAAGTTATCGTTATCGATACACTCCTCTACGATCCGAATCAGTTTCAACGCATCTGTCGAATTGTCAATCAGTGTGTTATTCATATTTTCATTTTGTTTATCTCATTCCAATAAAAGAATGCTTCGATATTTGACTTTTTGAGCTTATTGAGTTTCGTGTTTAAAGGCTCATTAATGACAGCATATCGCAATGGCTCGATATTTTGGGGGTCGAAATGTTCTGCGGCTGTAATGCCATTGGCTATTAAAGCAGAAAGATATGCTGCTTTAGAAGCGTTAGTAATGGCACTGTCAATATTGTATTTCTCGCTATGAATAAAGCTTTGTATTCTTTTTGTTCCTGTTTGAAGGAGTTTAAAAGTGTCGGAGTCTACCTGGCCTCTCAAGCATATACAAAGTGAGGTCTGATATATATCATCAAGTACCTGAGCTATGTTTTTAGGGTCAAGATTTCTGTATTGCAATTCAATAGCGGCGAATTTCTTGAATGTTTCTGCAACTACTGTTAGATCGTTCGTTACATCAAATAATGAAGCCACATCAAAAAGTTGCTTTATAATTTCCATTGAACAATCTTTTTCTCCTTTGAAATAAGGAATACCTGTGGTGTTTGGGGCAAAAGCAGTAAGCTTATCGCCCAACATATCAGCTTTACACGGTAAATATACCATTACCAGCTCTCCTTTTAGTTTCAAAAAACGACTTTGGATCGGTAATTGCACTATATCATGATAATGAATATCCTCGAACAATACATCAAGAAGAATACATTCCGTTTCGGTATTGGTAACGTAAGTAACCTGATAAAAGAATTTAGCATGTGTTTTTGGAATATTGTGAGGCGTAACCCGTTCCACTAATTTCACATCACCAAAACCATATTCCCAAGCATATTTCTGTATAAATTCTTCAATATTTGTGCCGGGAGGACAAATTATGTCAATATCAATAGAAAGCCGCTTCGCACTATCCAGATGAAGCATTAATGCCGTGCCACCTTTAAATACAAAAGGACAACCAGATAACACTAAGGATTCAAGCAATGAAAAAGCCCTAATTGATTTCTCAATGAGTGCTATATCTGAAAATTTATTTTCTGCTGCAGCCAACTTCATCCATTCAATCGTCCTACTATCGGGGTGAATCATAATTTATTAGCATTTAATAGTTGTTCAACTTCTTTTTTTCTTCCCCGTCGGGTGGCATAGCGCAAGAGCTTATTCTTATTTATGCCGTATCGTTCAAAAATCGTTGTATAAACATAATTTATCTCCGAGCCCTGTAAAAAAGAAAACTCTACATCTCCAACAATATCTACCAGAATCTTTTCTATTGTTGGGGTGTTTATTCCTTCCACCAATTGTAATGGCGATTCAGATATTAAAGGACGAATGATAATTGCTTCATTGGTATTTATATATCGTTCAAAGTCAGTGAGCGTAGGCATCAGAAAAACCCGCTTATTACTATCGACGTTTAAAAGATTAAAAATCGATTCAGCCACCTCACGTTCAACATCAACAAACAAAAGATTCAGATTTGGAATGTGGTGCATGTAAGGCATAAGAGTTGAAGCCGACCATAAACAATAATCAACAAAAGGAAACAGGGCTTTTATTTGCTGATTTATCCGTCTCATATCTTCGGTGCATGCTGTTAAGAAATCCTTACGGGAATCATCGAACAATTTATAAACCCCTCTTTCTATGCGAATTAATTGACCTGATTTTAAAAGGCGGTTTAGTTGTTCAGAAAGTGTTCCGGGTGAACCAACCTGATCTTTACTCTTCAAATTGGAAATTAATTCTTTGCGGGTAAACACCTTATGTGTAAATGCAAAATTTAATATGTCGTTCGTTGTTACCATATAACATACATAATAGGAGAGCAAATATATCACATTTTTGGCAATAAGCAATCTTTATTGCCAAAAATGTGATAAAAAATTATTTGGAAAAATTTACAGAGCTGAATATTAAACTTTTGGGTACACATCTAATCAATAACAGATTAATTCGCCTCAGCAATGACTTTATTTCAGAGTGCAAACAAAAGGGAGATCTGCACGTCAAAGACTTAACTACCCGGGAAGAATCGTCCACTTACTTTGGAGAATGGAAATCGTGCGCTCCTAAAAACATCTTATCATACTTAGAACAGGGAGAAAATGAGCGTGTCTAGTAAAAAGATTAATATCCGCCCTAAAGGTATAAAAAATTAATAAGCCCAATTTGTCGTACCAGTGGTGCGACAAATTGGGCTTATTGAAATAGAATGATTTTACTCTCTATTCACCAACCAAACTATTCAAATAAACTTCCAACGCAGTATAGCCATTCTTCATACGAACATTCCTGTCGTCTTTGTTCTTAGGATTAAGTCCATGAGCTTTTTCCCAAGCATCGTCCATACCGTCATGATCGTTATCAGTTATCTTGTTTCTGGTTACATAAGATGGATACCCTCCTACTGCCGATGGAGAATCGATTATTCCTAACGGTAGGCCAAAGTAGTGATTCTTACAGATGGTATCTGATTTAGAAGAAGTGTATTTTTCTACTGTACCTTTACCTGAAGCAGTGCCTTTGCGTGTTTCACTGATAATTCTCAGATCAACGGCATCACGAGGGAAAGCTCCGGCTCTTGCCAATACACTTTCATACGCCTTTTTAGCGGTTTCTGTCTTTACTGCATAAACAGGTTTTATAAAGAATGGGGTCTTTACAATCATTGTATCTCTGCTTGCTGCGGGATTCATGCTAAGATCTACACCTGTACTATTGTTCTTTGTCATGGCTGCATCTCCTTCCATCACATTTCCGGATAAATACCAGTTTGACACTTTAATGGCACCGCCATAATAGGGCTGAACGAAGTATGATTTGTTGCCTATTGGTCTGGCAGGTCCTGGCTTATAATAGTTACCCACCATATTTATGTGGCAAGATGTATTGTTATTTATATCGCCTCCGTAGCAAGAATTGGGCTTGCCCCAGTTATAGTTTACATTGTTCACATAATCTGTAAGAACATGCAGGTCATTTGCTCCTCTGGCTCCATTAAAACGAGGAGAACGAGTATTATTATGTGCTAACAAATTGTGATGATATGTAGAGAACACTCCTCCCCACTGGCTCGCATAGCTACGTTCTCCTTTGGCATGGCCGGAAGTATACAAACCTTCGTGGATTATACACCACTGAACGGTTGTTCTTTTATTATCATAAAAAGTCATATTTTCTTCTGCCGACCAGCCAAATGTGCAATGGTCAATAATAACATCGGAAGCATTTTCTACACCGATAGCACCACCCGGCAT
>Ga0183099_1001707_pt1 | contig 12194 bp, 10 predicted proteins | sample Biomet1_FD_127788 | JGI IMG/M metagenome (GOLD analysis project Ga0183099, IMG submission 127788) | Microbial communities from bioreactor (seeded with anoxic lake sediment) at LBNL, California, USA - Biofuel metagenome 1 | ecosystem: Engineered > Bioreactor > Anaerobic > Unclassified ... | reverse complement strand
GAGACACGGATAGAACCGCTCGTTACGTCGTAGAACCGCATCAAGAGACTGACGATCGTCGTTTTTCCGGAGCCGGTCGCGCCGATAAACGCCGTCGTCTCACCGGCCCGCGCGGTGAAGTTGATGTTTGTGAGCACATTGTCCTCGCCACCGGGATAACGAAAACCCACGTCGTGGAACTCGATCACAGGCTGAAACCCAGCGGGGAAGGATTCAGGGTCTTCCTTGTCCAGCACGGTTTCTTTGCGATTCATCACTTCCTGCACGCGGTTTGCGGAGACGACCGCGCGGGGGATGATGATGAACATCATCGCGAGGAACATAAACGACATGATAATCTGCATCGCGTACTGCATATAGGCCATCATGCTGCCGATGTTCATCGAAAAAGACGATACCGCGTGCGAACCGATCCAGACGATGAATACGGTGGTCAGGTTCATGATCAGCATGATCAGCGGCATCATGCTCGCCATCGAGCGGTTCACAAACAAGCTGGTATTCGCGAGGTTGCGGTTTGCGGTATTGAAACGGTCTTCTTCAAAGTTCTGCGTGTTAAAAGCCCGAATGACCAGAAGTCCATCCAGGTTTTCGCGGGAGACCAGATTGAGCCGGTCGATCAGCTTCTGCATGCTCTGCATCTTCGGCATCACGACGATGAACGCGGTGATGATGACAGCCAGCATGCAGAGTATTGCGACGCCGATGATCCACGTCATGGACGTGCTCTCGTTGAGTGCCTTAACGAGACCGCCGATGCCAAGAATTGGCGCATAGAACACCATGCGAATCGACATGACCAGCAGCATTTGAATCTGTGTGATGTCGTTGGTGGTGCGGGTGATCAGCGAGGCAGTGGAAAAGTGGTCAAACTCCGCGTTGGAAAACGACTGCACCTTGCTGAAGATGCCCATTCGCAGGTCTGCGCCCACGTTTGCCGCGACCTTGGCCGCAAAATAGCCCATCGCGATGGAACAGACGGTGCCCGCAAGCGAAACGAGCATCATCATGCCGCCGGTACGCCAAATATAGGCGATATCGCCGTTCATGACGCCGTTATTGATGATTTTTGACATGTAGTCAGGAAGCGCCAAGTCGCTTTGCGCCTGTAGATAAAGCAATGCAATTGCTAAAAGGATATACCCCCAATAAGCCTTGAGGGCTTTCATCAGAGTTTTCAACGATGCCTCCTAATACTTAACGAGTTACATAACGAGCGAATCTTGTCTAACCGTGTTTGGGTGCTTGACCCGGCAGCGGGTTAATCTTGCGCAGCAGGGTCGCTTTCCTGTTCTTTTTGAACATCGAGGTAGGTATCGATAAACTCGTTCAACAGGTCAAACATCTGCTGCACTTTTTCCTCGCCCATCCGCGCGGAAACATCCTCCGCGATCCGATTGGCGCGAACGTTGAATCGCTTCAGGATCTCTTTGCCGCTGGGGGTAATCGTGACGCACATACGCCTGCGGTCGTTGCTGTCGAGCTTGCGCTCCACATATCCCTTTTCGACAAGCGAATCCAACATCTGGGAGACCGCGGATTTTGTGACCTGCAGCTCTTCCTGAATATCCGTATTGCAGATTCCTGCTCCGCACCCGTCTGCTGTGTGATCGATTTTGCTCAACGCCCAGAGCTCGTTCATGCGAAGATCGTAGCCTACCGGATTATCGGATTTTAATTTTTTCAGGCGGATGCTCATGCGCATCCAGTTTTGAATGATTTCTGACGCCATTATTTCTCCTTCGCCTCCCGGAAATGAGAGGTGACGATGGTTCACAACTGAACAGTTCAGCTCTTAACAGTTTATCGATGGAAGTATAGCACGGATCAAATCGTTGATCCATATGATAATTTGCATATCGTATAGAGATAAAAAGCATACCCGAACGAAGACGTCTATGCATGAGGAGCGTGAAGGCACAAAAAGCGCGGACTGACGCCAAATCTGCACGTTTCGCGTGCAAAACAGGAGAAATACCGTACTGATATGGATAGATATAAACGCATATTGACGATGGCCGGGAAGGGGACTAGAATGACGGTATCATGTGTGCGATGAGGCGCACATACACGAAAACGGACAAGTCCAAAGCAACGATTCTTCTCGTGAGACAATCTGATAAATGAAAGAGGAAATAAAATGATCTACGTCTTTATGGTTATTGTGTTAGTCGTCATCATCTTTCTGGCAGGGATTCGAATCGTGCGGCCGACCAGCCGGGGATTGATTGAAACCTTGGGCAAGTATACGAAATATGCACAACCGGGATTCCATTGGATCATTCCGATCATACAGAAAATCTACCTCGTGAACATTACGGAGCAGATGTTCAGCGCCGAACCGCAGATCATCATCACCAACGATAACCTGAATGCAACCGTCGATGCGCAGGTGTATTTCCGCGTGAAAGCGGATGAGGAGAGCGTGAAGAGCTCCATCTACAATGTGAACGACTACAAGTTTCAGATCATCAACCTTGCGCGTACGACGCTTCGTAATATCATCGGCACGCTGACCCTGAAATCGGCAAACAGTGAAAGAGGAAAGATCAACAACGAATTGTTGAATACTTTAAAGGAAGAAACAGGCAAATGGGGCATCGACATCGTCCGGACGGAACTGCGGGAAATCGATCCGCCGAAGGATGTTCAGGAGACCATGAACAAAGTGGTCAAGGCCGAGAATGAAAAGGTTGCAGCCATAGACTTTGCGACCGCGGCGGAGACGACCGCAGACGGCATCAAACGCGCGGAGATCAAGAAGGCGGAAGGCAGCAAGCAGGCGAAAATTCTGGAAGCAGAGGGCGAAGCGCTGGCCATCAAACTGGTGAACGAGGCTGCTGATCAGTATTTTGTCGGCAATGCACAGATCTTACGGAAACTGGAAGCACTGGAGACCTCGCTCAAGAACAACGCGAAGATCGTTGTCCCGAGCAATAACGAATTGATCAACGTAATCGGAGATATGGCGGGGGTTCTGCCGGTGAGCCATAAACCGGAGAAAACCACTGAACGGTAGATTTCGTTTGCGCTGTAAGGGAAGAATACCCGGATTTGTCGGAACAGTATTCGAAAAGTCATCATGACTGTGCCACTTGCGGAGGCACAATGTAGATGTTCTTCCGTATCGGCGCGCCAACGCAGGCGTTTCCGAACAGCATGAGACGAGAACTGATGGACTTGATCATCCCATCTTGAGCGTGCGGTCGGAGACCGTAAATGAAACAAAAATGAGAATAGGGGCTGTCCGGAGAGATGCTTTCTTTCCAGGGCAGCCCCTTTTTCGGTACAACTGGCATAATCCAGCCGGAAAAAGAAGGATTGGTTACAGATTCTTCACGATTCGCTTCACGTGAATTTCACACAAGCACTCTATCCTAGGTGTCGCAAGGAACACTTGCAAACTCGTGTTGGAGGGGGAATTCGAAGAAGATGCGCAGAACCGATAGGGTGATTTTTCAAGGAACGATGCTCGTCATGTCAATGCTGATGCTAATTGGCTGCGGGAGAAGAGAACTGCCGGGCAGCAAGCAGGAAACGGATATCGTACGGTTTCAGTTGGACGCGCAGCAGACGCAGAGGCCGCAACTGACGCCTACGCCGAGACAAAGTGCGAGTATACCCGCCGCAACACCGCAGACCGCGGGAAAGTCTGCATCGGAGAAACCCGAATCGGACGCGGACACCGACACGTTGATGGATGAGCTGGAAACCACGCTCAACGAACTGGAAGAGACGATCGCGGCAGCGGATCGGGACACGATGACCGACTCCGACCTGATCGCACTCGGACAATGACCCAGCCAGAACGCACTTGGAGAACGAAAGGAAGGAATATTATGAAAAAGACACTGGTATTGATTGGGGCCCTGCTCCTGCTGCTGATCCCGACCGTAGCATTCGCGGAAGGCGAGGATGCAACCCCGACGCCTGCTCCCGTTACCGCGACGCCCGCGCCTTCGGCACGCCCGAAAACCACGCTGACCCCGGAGCAAAAGGCGCTTCGCGAAGAGATTGCAGCCGACAGGCAGACGCTTAAAACCCTGCAAACGCAGGCAAACACATTGACGCAGGAGAATAAATCTCTTGGTCAGCAGGTGAAGACCAGCTTGCAGGCGGTCAAGGCGGGCACAAAGACGCCCACCTCGCCGGAGCGCATCGCAGAACTACAGCAAACGCTCAAGCAGCAAAGAGCGTCGATCCAGGCGACGGAGGGTCAGGTTCGCGCAAGCGTGCAGGCCGCGCATGCGAGCATCGCCGCAAAGGACTATGCCGCCGCGAAAGCGTCGTTCGATCAGGCAATCTCCATACTGGAATCGAGAATCGCCCTCAAGCAACAGGTCAACACCACGCTCAAGGAACTGGTCAGCCTACTCGGATGAGGCAAAAGTCATCCGCATGTAAGCAGTAGAACCGGAAGAGCCTGCGAAACAACCTCGCAGGTTTTTTCCGTGCAATGCGGCGCAATGGGCGAACATTTCGCTTGCAGGCGCGGTAGGATTTGGGTTCGGAAATGCTGTATGGTATACTGAATTGACAAAGATGGTTTAATTCTTCCAACGGAAAACGACTCGATGCGGAGGTGGTAAGCGTGCAAATTCGGGTTTTGGTTGCGGACGACGACCCTGCGCTTCGCGCGCTCATCTGCGACATCGTCCGCCAGCAGGGGTATGAGCCGATCGAAGCCGCAGACGGCAAGCAGGCAATCGACCGCTTTTTCTCCGGCGCGGAACCCGCGTTGGTGATTCTGGATGTGATGATGCCGATCTTCGACGGCTGGGACGTGCTCAAAGAGATCCGCGCGCACTCCGAAACGCCCGTCATGATGCTGACCGCGCTGGACGATGAAAAGAGCGAGGTTGACGGGCTCAAGCACGGCGCGGACGATTACCTTGCAAAGCCGTTTCGCTATGCTGTGTTTGTGGCCCGACTCAATGCGCTCTTGCGGCGAACAACGCGCGAACTCGGCGGCACGCAGAGCTTCGGCGCACTCATCATTGATCCGGAAAAGCACCGCGTGCTGGTTTCGGGAAACGAAATCATACTGAGCAACAAGGAGTTCTTGCTGCTGATGCTACTGACCCAAAATCGCGGCATCGTGTTTTCTCGCGAAAAGCTCCTGACCAAGATTTGGGGATTCGATTTTGAAGGCGATGAGCGGACGGTGGACACACACGTCAAGACGCTCCGGCAAAAGCTCGCTTCCTGCGGCGCGATGATTCAAACCGTGCGTGGTGCGGGATACCGATTTGAAGAAACGCCATGAAACTGACCATCCGGCGGAACGCGTTTTTGCTGCTCAGCGACCATTGTGAGGGTACGCCATGAAACTAACCATTCGTAAAAAGGTGTTTCTGCTGCTCAGCGGCTTTATCGTGCTGCTCGTTTTGATCGGGCTACTGTGTAACTTCCTATTGTTGCGGCAGTTTTACGTCGCGCGAAGCAGGGTTCAGCTGCGCACGCTCGGCAACGAAGTGGTGGCGGCGCTGCAACAATCGGGCGGGGATCTGGATGAGACGATTTCGCAGATCGATTGGGACAATAACGTTGGCATTCGCATCGTCGACGAAAACGGATCGATACTAGCCTCTTCGTTTACCGGCAAGAAAAAAGCCGCGGCGTTGGCGGACGAAATTCGAGCCATGATCTCACTGGATAGAGGGATAAGGGCGCAGTTTGCGTTTAGCAAGGTCGTGACCGAAAATGGTAATCCGAACCTGGTGCATATCCGAAGGATATCAAACGGGCAATACCTGGTGCTCAACAAGAGCATCAAGGGAATCGAGGATAGCGCGGGCATCGCAAGCCGCTTTTACCTGATCGTTGGCGTTGGGCTGATCCTGCTTGGCGGCGGAGCAACGCTGCTGTTTTCCAAAGTGATCACGAAACCAATCGTGGAGATGAGCCGCGTAACCGGGCGGATTGCCGAACTGGATTTTTCGGAGCGGGTGCAGGTTGAAACCCATGACGAGCTTGGCGCGCTGGGAGAGAGCATCAACGAAATCTCAGAAAAGCTCAGCCGCAGCATCGACCGGCTCAGAGGAGACATCGCGCGCAGAAAGCGACTGGTTCGTGACCTGTCGCACGAGCTGAAAACGCCGATTGCGGTGATCAAGGGCTACGCGGAGGGGTTACAGTACGGTGTTGCGCAGGATGCGGAGCAAACCGCGCGCTATTGCGCGGTCATCTCGGCGGAGTGCGACCGCATGGACGCGCAGATTCAGCAACTGCTGGAGCTCTCCCGATTGGAAAACGCGCAAATGAAGCCGGAAATGCTGGCGCTTTCCATTCGCGGGGTGTTTGATTCGCTCTCGGAGCGGTTTGCGCGGGAGGCGGAGCAGAAGAACGTCCGCCTTCGCTTTGAATCGCCGGAGACACTAAGCATTCGCGCCGATGAAAAGATGATCAGTCGAGCGGTCGAAAACTTCCTGACCAACGCGCTGCGGCATACGCCCGATTCGGGCGAAATCCGCGCGTATGCAATCGTGAAGGGCGCAAATCTGCACATCTGCGTGTACAATTCCGGCTCGCATCTATCGCAGGAGCAGCTTGAGCGCATCTGGGATGTGTTTTATACGGGCGAAAACGGTGACCGCGGGAACGGTCACGGAATCGGGCTTGCGATTGTCAAGTCGATTGCGCAACTGCACGGCGGCAGTGTCTCTGCGGAGAACCGGCTGGATGGCGTTGAATTTTGTTTGCGATTACCGCTCTAGCGGTTTTCATCCAAACCCGGCGCGCGGGTTGCGTTGCGTCGGGCTGAGATCGGTTCGCTGGCGTGAACCCGCAAGCAAGTTACCAAAAACAAATGGGCACCGGTTGGTACCCATTTGTTTTTTTATTTACACGCTTATGTCTACGTTGTTAAGATGACGACGATTCTACGTTGAGACTCTTGACCCACTTAAAATCATCCGCATGCAAAAAGTCGTCAAATATCACGGCGGCTGCGCCAAGCGGAAGATCATCTTCTAGAGTTGAGGAGAGAATTTTGATATCGACGTTGCTAAACACCATCATGCAGTTTTCACGAATGGCGTCTTCCAAATTTTGAAGAAAGAAATCTCCCAACCCGATCATATACCCATGCAAAAACACGCACTGTGGATTCAGCAGATTGACGGCGTTGGCAATCGCCAGACCCAGCAACTGCGTCGACTCTTTGATGTAATGACAACACAGCTTGTCACCGCTGTCCAACGCGCGGGCGACATCCTGAACGGTCAACTCCTGCTGCAGTCGTAATAGCTGTTGAGCACCGAGAAAACACCGCGATCCAAAGCGCCGAGGATGTTCGCGCGCACGGCGGGAAACGCCGCGGAAGCCTCGACACAACCGACCTTGCCGCAGCTACAGATGCGGTCGTTTGTATGCACCACCGTGTCGCCAATTTGCCCCGCGACATGGTTTGCCCCGCGGACAACACCGCCGTTGACATAAAAACTCATGCCAATACCGTTGCATAGATCGAGACAGATGAAGTCTTTCAGCCCTTTTGCCGCCCCAAACTTTTCTTCGGCGATCGAGGTGAGAATGCCGCGCGCGAAAACGGCGACAGGCAGATCAAACCGCGCTTGAAGGATGGATTTCAGGTCGTGATTCACCCAATCGTTAAACGCAATCAGGGTTGGAAAGAGATTGCCTGCCTCGTCCCAGTGTCCCGGCGCGGGACCGGGGTCACAAATGCCGATGCCCAATATTTTGCGATTGGAGAACTGCTTGAGTATGCCTTGAATCGGCTCGATGATCTGCCGCACCAGTTCGTCGACCGAACCGCTGGAGTGAATGCGGCTTGAGACGGACTCGCGAACGGTGCCATCGATCGTGAGCAGGTTCGTGATGATGGTAGAGGCGTTGATCGAAATGCCGATTGCGCAGATATAGTCCGAGTTGAGGCCCAGCAGCGTGCGGTGACGGCCCTGACCACTGGCGGCAGAGCCCGTTTCGATCAATAAATTTTCATCCATGAGTTCGTTGATGATGTCCCCGATTGCGGCGGGACGATAATCGGTAATCTCGGCCAGCTTGGTGCGACTGATCGGGCCAAGGGAGTGAATGAGATTGAGAACGAGATATCGTCGATACTCTTTATAATTCAAGAAATTCATAGAATTTACCACCTTTTGTTCCATTTTATCACAAGCACGGAAAACTGCAACCGAAAGAGAGTCTCAAAAGCTTCAAATAACGAAATAAGTAGCAATTCGAATGCAAACGACGAATACTCGAAAAATATGGCAACAATAATAACGCAAAAAGAAATAAATATGTACGCATAAACGCGGAAACCGTTTCAATACGCGAAATAAAATTACGAAAACAACAAAATCATGTTGCAATCAGCCGAACGGAGTGGTATTCTGTGAATAGAAAATTACGAAAAACAAATCAAAGACGATTTCATAATAATTACGAAAATGAAATTAATTCTATTAGCAGAAACAAACACCCGGAAAGCGGGAAGTCACCCGCTTCGCCCATGACGGGATCAGCAGTATCTTTTTTCACGGATTTCAAAAAATAATTCGATAATCACACAGCAACTAAAAACGATTTTACTTGATTGTTTCAAACGACTCTTCCGATAAACAAATAAGTTGAACGGAAAAATGGATTTATCGCCGCCGCGAGCGGCAGCGCATAAAGAAACAAAACGAGGAGGAAAGAACACCACATGAAAAAGACCATTGCAATGCTTCTGGTAGCTTTGATGGCGGTTGGTGTGTTTGCAGGATGCACGGCAACGGCGCCGGTTGCAGCAACCACCACAGAGGCCCCAGCCGAAGCAACCGCGGAAGCGACCGCCGCACCTGTGGCGGAAGATCTAAGCGAAACTGGCACGCTGAAGCTGGCGTGGATTGCCGGAATCGGCACGAACTCCATCTTCGAGTGCCCGTATACGGACATCAAGTGTCTCTATCCGAATATGCTCTTCAGCACGCTGGTCAAAGCGCAGCCCAACAGCACGTTTACCGGCGACCTTGCGACGGACTACACCGTTTCGGATGACGGTCTCGTCTACACCTTCAAGCTCAACCCCGCTGCAACTTTCTCGGATGGCACCGCCGTCACGGCGGACGACGTGGTGTTCTCTATCAACACTGCGATCGCATATGAGAAGTCCTGGGTCAAGCAGTTTATGAAGAACATCGCTGGTGTTGCGGACGTTACCGCGGGCACCGCGACGGAACTCACCGGCGTGAAAGCCATCGACGCGAACACGGTTGAGATCACGGAAAACATTGCAGACAACGCGCTTCTCTATGGCCTCGCGTTGACGTCGATCCTGCCTGCGCATGCGTTTGAAGGCGTTGCCTACAACGATGTGCCGACATACGAATCCTTCTGGAGCAAACCTTTTGGTTCCGGCCAGTATGTCATCGACCAGGTTTCCTTCCCGAACTATTTCACGATGGTTCGCAACGACAGCTACTTTGGCGAACCCGCCGGCATCAAGAACGTTCTCTTCACCAGCTATGATGCGGGCGGCAACGACGCCATCGTCAGCGCGGCGATTGCGGGCGATCTCGACTTCATCTTCGGTGACGCGGTCAACGACAGCAACACCATGAAGAACATCTGCGCGCAGAATGCGGATATGACCAGCGTGGTCGTGCCGTCTTCCTACACGCGTCAGTTCCGCTTCAACCTCACCGGCTCGACGGATGATCAGTACAACTCGTTCGTGCAGGATGTTCGCGTCCGCACCGCGTTTGAGCTGCTGATGGACAAGGCCACCTGCGCCGCGTTCTACGGCGATCAGGCGAATGCCGCGATCACGATGATCAACCCGAACGACTCGCTCTTTGATACCTCGCTCACGCTGACGCCCTTCGATGTGGCGGCGGCAAAGGCGCTGCTCGATGAAGCGGGCTATGACTACACCAAGTCGGTTCGCGTACTCTATTACTACAGTGATCAGACCACGGCGGACATCATGGAAGTGCTGCGTCAGGGTTTTGAGCAGGCGGGCGTGAAGTTTGAGTCCTTCCTGGCCACCGGAGATTTGGCAAGCATCATCTACACCCAGCGCAACTGGGACATGATCTACTCGGGCGGCGGCTCGGTTGCCGTTCCCGCTTACGGTTATGCTCTGCTGGCGCCGGATGGCGGCAACTGGGATTCTCTCTTTGGCAACGTGGATGAGCGCGCAACAACCTACGGCGCTTCGTACAATCAGTTCCTCAGCGCGAAGGACGAAGCCACCGCGAAAGCCGCAGTCATTGCGCTGCAAGAGCAGCAAGTCAAAGACAAGTACGATATCGATCTGTACAACCTGAGCAAGATGGTCGCTTACAACAGCGCACACGTTCAGCTGGACACCTCGATCTTTGCGGGAGACTATCAGCAGTCCAAGGACTATAAGTTTGCGGATTGGAAGCTGATCGGTTGATTTTCTAGCAATAGAACACTAACATGGTAATGGCGGGCGCTGGTGAGTGTACCGGCCCCGCCATCACCATGAACAGATGTTAGGGGGATGCGCATGCTCAAGTATTTTGGAAAACGCATGCTTTCGTTGCTGCCAAAGCTGCTGGTCATTTCCATCATTATCTTTGTTGGCCTACAGCTCTTGCCCGGTGACGCGATCACAAGGACGGTTTCACCCGATATCTACGCGCAGATGACGCCGGAACAGCTGGACGCGCTGCGCGAGAGCCTGGGATTAAATGCGCCTCTGCCGATTCAGTATTTTCGCTGGTTGGGCAAAATGCTGCAAGGCGACCTCGGCTACAGCCTCGTTTCCGGCAGCAATATCTCCGTTATGCTGGCGGCGCGCCTGCCCGCAACGCTGGAGCTCGTCGGCCTCGGCCTGCTGGTTGCAACCGTGCTGGGCCTCATTCTCGGCTACTTTTCCGCGGGCAAGCAGAACACCCCGTTTGACTACCTTTGCACCACGTTTGGCATGCTCGGCGTTTCCGTGCCGGAGTTTTTCCTCGGCATGGTGGTGATCGTCCTCTTTGCCATTCAACTCAAGTGGTTTCCAACCGGCGGCCGGACGGCACCGGGTAAGGAAGCGTTTTTCGACCGGATTCAATACCTTGTGCTGCCGGTTTTGTGCCTGGGCACCGCGTATATTGCAACGATTATGCGCTATACGAGAGGCTCCATGCTCGATGTGCTCAACAAAGACTACATCACGACCGCGCGGAGCAAGGGATTATCCGAAAACAAGGTCAATTTTCGACATGGATTTCGCAATGCGATTATCCCCGTCGTCGTCACCATCGTGTTTCGTCTGCCGATGCTGGTTGGCGGCACGGTGGTCATCGAGAGCGTGTTCAATTATCCCGGGATGGGCAACATGCTGCTTTCCGCAATATCCGGCGGGGACATGCCGGTCGTGATGATCTCGACGTTTATCATTGCGATTGTCGTGCTACTCTCCAGCGTATTGGCGGATTTGATTACGGCAATGCTGGATCCGCGCATCAGGCTGAGCTGACAGGAGGAATGCGAAAATGAGACTTACGAAACATTCAACCCGTCCAAACGTACAAAAATCGAGCCTGGCAAAGCGGAACCTGTATAAATTTCTCACCAATAAGATGGCGGTGCTGGGCCTCGCGATCATTTTACTGATGATTCTCTCTGCGGCGCTCGCACCGTTGCTTTCGCCTTATTCACCGACGACGGTGGATCCTGCAAACCGGTATTTGCCTAGCTCCGCCGAGCACTGGCTGGGCACAGATCAGCTGGGGCGCGATCTTTTGACCCGGCTGCTCTACGGCGGGCGTGTGTCGATCTTCGTGGGTATGGTTGGCGCGATCTGCGCGGCGCTCGTCGGCAGCGTGCTCGGCTGCATCGCGGGTTACTTTGGCGGCAAGGTCGATAGCATCATCGTGTATATCTCCGAGATATTCATGGTGTTCCCGCAGATACTATTGGTGTTGATTCTAGTTGGGTTCGTTGGCCAAAGCTTAAAGAACCTAATCATCATATTCACGGTCACCGGTTGGGCGAGCGTTTGCCGCATTGTGCGCAGCAGAATTCTCTCGCTCAAGGAGGAGACCTTTGTCGAGAGCTGCCGTGCAAACGGAATCAGCGGGGCGTCGATCATGTTTCGGCAGATGCTGCCGAACACGATGGGGCCGATCGTGGTCAACATTACGCTTGCAACCGCGGGGTTCCTGCTGCAGGAATCCGCGCTGAGCTTTCTGAATATGGGCGTGCCAACCAGTATACCGACTTGG
>Ga0183099_1001706_pt1 | contig 12208 bp, 12 predicted proteins | sample Biomet1_FD_127788 | JGI IMG/M metagenome (GOLD analysis project Ga0183099, IMG submission 127788) | Microbial communities from bioreactor (seeded with anoxic lake sediment) at LBNL, California, USA - Biofuel metagenome 1 | ecosystem: Engineered > Bioreactor > Anaerobic > Unclassified ... | reverse complement strand
ATCACTAGGATAAGGAAGTCTTTGAGATCGTTTTGACATTAACGAACAATTAAGGTACACGGATTATTTAATTTTAAGACACGCTCTAAGAGATGTCATCACTGGAGGCACCCCCACTGGGATGCCACAGCGATGCCCACGCCGGATCAGAAATCGTATAATTAATTTCCGGCACTGTATCCAACACCGTATCCGTCTCTAAATCCGTTAAAATATCCGCCATTGTATCCGGACTCTGGCCCGTAGTAGATCATGAGGAACATGCGCGGATTTTTACCGGCTACGCCGTCTGTAAACCCGGCATCGTATCCTTTAAAGTATCCTTCTCGGTAGCCACGAGCATAACTATCATGCTTTTGTCTCCATGTTTCACAGACGCAGCTGCACTTACGGACGAAGCCGCCAGTGAAGCTACAAAAAGGACTAATAGGAGAATGCTCAGCGTCTTTCTTATTCTTTCAGATATTTGTTTTCCCATTCTTTACCCCCCAACTCTTTGTTTAATTTAATCTGGATTTTGTGGTCATCCATTTTACTACAATTGGTATTTTAAACCTTTGAATATTTATTGCGTTCACAGCAATTTTTTAAGCTGCATCGGTTAGATTAGCCCTACTTTGAGATTAATAAACCTGAATTTCAATTGCTGCTCAACTATATGCATATAACTGGGAGATATATAAGGAGAATAGAAAAAATTCTCCTTATCGTTATTAATTATAGAAAAAGAGGACAATAAATATCTAAATGGATCAAAAAAGGAGAATTGATCGCTTAATATCACAAAAGTGCTGTTGAGCCACGCTGTTGGGCCGATGGTTATGAAACTCTTTTGCCCGCCAATATCAGTGAAGAGGAACTACAGGAAACAGTATAATAATAGTAAGAAAATATACTACAGAAAACAGTATAATTTTAATTTATAACTAATAAATATGAGGGGATTAAGATGATGATAGGTGGCTCTGAAACAATATTTGCGCTCAGCATAATAATATCTGTTATATTCTTTGTATTAATTTTGAGACTGCTTTTTAAATTAAAATGGAAATGAGAATTAAGTGGGAGGCTGTAAGATGATGGGAATCAATGAAATAATAGCGATTGCATTCAATGTAATAATACCTATCATATTTGTGGTGATAATTGTGAAATTACTCCGTAAGTTGAAGTGGGACTGACAGTAAACAATCGTAAGGAAATTGCAATCCCGCTAAGGCTCCAGACATGCTAAAGTTTTTTTTTGAATCCCTCAGGCTTTACGAAACAGTTTTTTCTTAATTTTTCGCCTGGCACTGCCTGACATCTGTTTAAGAATAATGGGCGTGGGCGTGTTTTTTCCCGCAGGGGCAACTTTTCCTTCCCGGATGGCTTTCAGTACGGCTTCTAGGGTATTTTCCGACGCGTCGATCTCGGTGTATGCCTGGCCTACCATTTCAGGAATATGAGAATCACTTCCTGCGACACCCGGGATTCCAAGCCTCTTTGCCTCAGTTGCGGCTTTCCGGTTGGCGTTATTGAAAAGGCAGCGGGAATTGAATACTTCAACGGCATCAATATCAAGCCCTTTGAAACTCCCTATCCCATGAGAACTGCGCTTGAAGGGGTGAGGGATAATAACCGTGCCTCCAAGTTTCCTGGCTCTCTCGATCGTCTTTTCCGGACTCAGAAAAGGCTCGATATTCTGGTTAATTCCGAGAACGAGGATATGCCCTTTCGAAGAAGTAACCTCCACGCCTGGAATGACCGTAAGCCCAAAGCCAAGTTCCATGGCTCTTTTTTCACAGGCAAGCCCACCTTCCACAGTATCGTGGTCACAGATAGCAAACCCGTCAAGCCCCTTTTTACGCGCGACTTCAAGGATGTCGTCGTGGCTCGATTTGCTATCTTTTGAATGCTTAGAATGTACGTGCAGATCGAATTTCATGCTAATAAGAGAATGAGAGATGAATTTATATAAATTTTGAAACGGAAACAAAAAGAGCTAAAGAAGAAATTAGAAGAAATCTTTCCAGAATCCATCTCCACCCGCGTTTACGAGAAGGCATGGATATGGCAAACGTTCGTGTATTTACGAATAACCACGGTCTTAAAAATAAGAGTAAAATACAAGGAGGAATTGCGAACGGGCAGAAACATAGCAAAAATCTGGTTTTAAGGGTATAGTTTAGGATATTAGGAGGGTCTGATGTTTTCAGTAGACACCCGTTCGCATAAAAACAAACGACTTCTGGATATAAATACCTTTCGTAGTTATACGAACAGTGTTCAAGCCATGCAAAAAACTCCCTGAGAAAAAGATATTGGAAAATACTCTGTCAATATTCCAACAGCTTTTATAAAATTCAACAGGCTTTGTACTCTTCAGAAAGACTTGGGAATGATACAGGCACCCTCAGGCTTCTAAATATTTTAGAAAAGTTTGATCAAAATCCAAACTTTCTGGAAATGTTTATCAAAATCCAGGATTTTTGGAAATGTTTGATCAAAATAATTCTTATCTTCAGGCTTCTCGGGGTTCAAGGAGAGCATATGCCCTGTTAATAATTTCTGTCCTGGCTTCATAATCCACAAGGATCCGTTCTCCGAATTCAACCCTGTGCACGATTCCCTCTTCATACAGCCAGGAGAGGATCGACATCCCTTTTTCCGAATTCGGAAGGGAAAGGGAGCAAAAACACCAGGGAGGCAGATGCTTGATTACCTCGGCTTTTAGCGCAGTCATGCCGGTGCCTTTCTTTGCGGAAACAAACACAGGATTCGGGGCCATATAGCCTATCTGCTCCATAATACCGTCAAGTTCGGATTCATCAACCAAATCGACCTTGTTAAGCACAGTAATGATAGGAACTCCCTGAATCCGGTCCCAGAGAGTATCGTGAGATGTCGAAAGTTTCTGCAGGATCATCTCGGGTTTTTCGCTTACGTCCACGACCAGGAGTATAAGATCCGAGAGAAAAATCTCGTCCAGGGTGGACTGGAAGGCATCAACCAGCCAATGAGGAAGATCCTCTATAAACCCCACAGTATCGGTCAAAAGAGCTTTTCGTCCCCCAAGGTCCAGAGCGCGGGTCATAGGCACAAGCGTTGTAAAAAGCATATCCTTTACCTCAACACTTTCATTGACAATAGCATTGAAAAGCGTACTTTTTCCGGCATTTGTATATCCTGCAAGGGAAATTAAGGAAAAGCCTTTCCTGTGCCTTAAAGCGCGCAGGGACTCATCGTCTCTTTCTGCAGATTCGAGTTCACTCTGAATTCTTGCGATTCTCTTCTTCAAGTCCTGTTCATAAGAATCCTCGTAGTCTCCAAGCCCCATGAATCCCGCCCTTTCCTCTTTTTTAAGGAGAGAAACAATAGCTCTTGCCCTCGGGACCTCGTATCTCAATCTTGCCAGTTCTACCTGGAGTTTTGAGCGGTGGGTAGTTGCCCTTTTTGCAAAGATCTCAAGAATAAGCTGGAATTTATCGATAACCGGACATCTGCAAATTTCCGAAATATTGAAGAGCTGGGTTGTAGAAAGCTTGTTATAGAAAATTACTTTATCTGCACCCATGCTCTTCACAAGCTCGGCAAGTTCCTCGATTTTTCCCCGGCCGAGCTGATACTTTGAGTCGGGATACCTGATCTGTTTAAGCTCACCAACCGGCAGGTAACCTGCAGCTTTTGCAAGTTCTCTGAGTTCCTGAAAAAGGTATTCCTCACGTTCAGGATCCGAATTGGGAATTGTTCTTTTAACGAGAATTACTCTTCTCCCGTTACCGAATTTCTGTTCTGCTGAAATTTTCATGCCTCGATTTGAAGTTCTTTTATCAATAAATTACGGGAGCTCAGGGAAATATGGTGCACGAGTTCAATCGACCGTCTCTCGGCAATTGATTCCTGATACTTGAAAGCTCTGGAAAACATACTTTCAGTCACCCATTTGGGTTTATTATACATATCTCCCTTTTCTGCAACAATCGTACCCTCAAAGGAAAGCTGGTCAGCCGTATCTTCAATTAGCTGCACAATATCCAGCAGGCTAGGAGATCTTTTTAACCAGAGAGGCAGGATTTTGATTTGATTAATCTTTTCAATATAGTTAGCCGAAACAGTAACCGCTGCTGCTGCACATACCATATAATAGCCTCCTTTAATCCTGTGCCTGCCAGAAATGTCTACTGCAATAATATCCCACATATGCTCCACCCCTAGGCTGAAGATCCGATTTTCATGAAATTAAGAAGCGTTAAAAGGAGGGAAAAATACCTCAAATATCAGATCAGAATATCACATTTTCGTTCGGCTGATGTCCAGGTATTCGATTTCTGCCCCTTTCTCGACTGCAAAAAGCATCGTTTTCCTTACACTGTTTGCAAGCCTGACCGCTCCGGACATAACCGGAAGCCTGAACTCGAAATCTTCAGGGATGGCATTTACAAGATATTCCGAATGCGGAATTTTTTCTATTGACTCGACTTTTCGGTATACCCTGAAATTCGTCCCGAATTTAAAGCCTGTTTTGACCACATGCCCCGAATCCCTGAGATTTTTATATGCCCCGTACTTTCTCAGGAAAGAACCCTCAATTTCTGAGGCTTTCTCGATAAACTCGTTGAATGAAAACACTTTACCTTTCCTGTCCTTAACCGTAATTACACCTCTGGAAAAGAGGTAAAGGGATTCTACAAGGGAGAGCTGCAGCCTTTCGGAGTCCAGCATTTTCCCGTAAAAGCCCCTCGAATACAGAGTTTCCGAGATCTGAGCATCCCAGACTATTACCCTGTCTTCGAGGAAAGTGGCATCGGTTTTGACTGCAGGATACGGCTCAGGCATGTCTCCTTCAGGAACTGCAGTTTTAACCTCATAGAAGGTAAGGTCACTTTCCTCATCTACCACAGCAAGGATAAATTGTTTGTGCACATTCTCTGCCGAGGTGACTGATTCCTGAATGAGTTTTACAGGAAGGAGCTGCCTTTCCGACTGGACATGGACAAAAATTTTTGCTGAACTTTTGCCTGGATGGCTGCCTCTAGGATACACCCGGAAATCCGCAGTTGAAGGCTGGACATAATACCCTCTCTCTTTAAGGTCCTTATATACTATATATTTCAGCTCAAAATTCGGCTGCCTCAAAGAAGCCTGTTCGAAAAAGGCTCTGAAATCAAGCAGTGTACCTTCGAGTTCGATCTCGAGCTTTCCTCTGGACAGAAGGAAGGCAGCTTCTACGAGTGAAAGTTCAAGCCCGTCACCTTTGGGGCGCCCGAAATAACCAGTTTTGTAAAGTTCAGCTACCGCTTCCTTTCCGGCAAGGACCCGGTCTTCTTTAAGTTGCGTTTTCAATAGATTCACCTGAAAGAAAATGAAATAAAAATAAGTTATTTTAACAATTTGACTTACTATAATCTGGCCTGTTGTTGTCTAGCCTACTATCGCCTAATTTGTTACAAGCTGACTTGTGTTGTGATCTGGCTACTGTAGTCTAATTTGTTATAACGTGATTTATCTTAATCTGGATTCTCACAATATAATTTGTTATAATCCAGTTTGTTGCAATCTAACCTGTTATAATCAGATTTAATATAATATTGCTTTTTCGACCTACAAAGGCTTAGACCTTCAAGATTTAGACCTGCAATCTGGAGTGTTCCATGCGGACAATTGTCTACAGACGCATCTTCGTTTGATTCTCTGCATACTTTATAGAAGCATATACACATTACAGAGGAGCCTGCACACATTAAGGAAGAATCCTGGATTCCCGAAACTTCCTTGCAGCTTCTACAAGTGAGCCTGCAAGCTCCCTGTACGCAACCCCATGCAGGTGAGCGTAAGAGCCAAGGGTATTTCCAGAAAGAAGCCCGTCCCTGTCATTCTTTATGCCTGTTCCCCTAGACAGAGTTATCGCAAATTCAGCGTCCTCAGGAATTTCTCTTATTTCAGAGTGATGGAATTCGTGCCCCTTGAAGTTGTTGCCTTTTTTCCCAATAAGGCAGTCCTTATTAAGGGTTCCTATATTGTAGCTGACCACTCTTGTCTGTCCCATAATGGTATGCCCGGGGAGAGCCCCGACCATTGAGTATGTGGATTCCGGCATTGAGGCTTTGTGATAGGTACCTTTTCCAGGGACGCCTGTACTTATTTTTTCTGTAAGGTACATAAGCCCCCCGCACTCGGCATAAATAGGCATGCCTGCGACAGAAGCCGTTTTGATCTCCTGGCGCATGGACTCGTTAGCTTCAAGTTCAGCTGCAAAAAGTTCGGGATAACCGCCCCCGATATAGAGCCCGTCAACCTCAGGAAGTACGGCGTCTTTAACAGGGCTAAAGTAAATGATTTCTGCGCCTGCAAGTTTAAGGAGATCGATGTTATCGCGATAGTAGAAGTTGAAAGCCTCGTCCAGGGCAACACCTATTTTTGGCTTATGTACTCCGGCATTGGAAGAAGAAGAAAAAACGCTATCCTCAGGACTTTTCAGGGGTTTTACACTGTTCGCGATTTCCAGAAAGCGGTCAATATTAACTCCTTTATTGATAATTTCTTCAATGCCGTGAAGGCGAGCTTCAAATTCTCTGTCCCCAAGCCGTCTTCGGCCTTCGAGAGCTGGCATAAGCCCGAGATGACGCATGGAAATCTGCATAGAGGGATCTCTTGGAACAATTCCTATAACCGGAACGCCTGTGTAATACTCGATGGCCTCTTTTGCTTTTTCGGCATGGCGGCGGCTTCCTATGTTATTAAGGATAACTCCTGCAATTTCCACATCAGGGTCGAAGTTCCTGTATCCGTTGACAAGGGCAGCACTCGAACGGGTAATGCTCCTGGCATTGATTACGAAGATTACAGGGCAGTTGAGGATCTTTGCGATCTGGGCAGTGCTTCCAAGGTCGCTTAAGCTTTCAAAACCTTCGTAAAGCCCTCGAACGCCTTCGATAATCGCAATATCAGCCTTATCGCCGGCCTCGCAGGCATGGGTATAAACATCCAGAATCCCGTTGTCATCCATAAGGTAGCCGTCAAGATTCCGGCAGAACCTGCCAGTTATCTCAGTATGATAACTCGGGTCGATATAATCCAGGGCGACCTTGAAGGGCTGGACATTATATCCTCTTGAAACGAGGGCAGCCATCAGGCCCATGGAGATTGTTGTCTTGCCTGAAGAGGAACGGTCTGCGGAGATAAGGACCCTGGGAATACTCCCTGTTGCGGATTGCTTGTCATTAAGCATTTTTTCGATACCCCTGATTTACTTTGCGCAGCAATTATATAGTTAATTTACTTTTGCATTTTATTGTGATTACAGCTTATATCGCAACTTAGCTGGCACTGCGGTTTATTCTGTCAATTTCCTCAACCATCTGTCGCTTTAGTTTATTTTGTCAATTCCCTCAACCGCTCATCACTCAAGGAATCGGCTGTAACTCTTTTTTCGTTTTCAAGGATTGCTTTCCCAAGCTTGCGGTATATTTCCGCAATATCGGATTCGGGTGCCTTCTCCATCACAGAGTAACCTTCCCTTTCACACTCCTGAACTGCCTGCCTCTTCGGGATAAAAGCCATAAGCTGGCTTCCGATCTCCTCAGAAAACTTCGCAACAATTTCCTCTTCCCTGCTCACATTTCTGGAATTGCAGATTACCCCGCTTAGTGGCATTCCTATCTTGGATAGGCCTTTGCAGATATTGTTTGCTGCATAAAGGGGCATGTACTCTCCTGAGGTAAGGACATAAGCCTCATTTACAAACCCTTTCCTGACAGGGGCAACAAACCCTCCGCAGACTATATCTCCGGGCACATCGTAAATAATAAAATCCTGCTCTTTTAAGAGATCGCCTGAAATGCTTTTCAGTTTCTGGATGGCAACAATAATCCCTCGTCCTGCACACCCTATACCAGGTTCAGGACCGCCTGCTTCCACGCATTTGACGCCTGCATATCCTTCAAAGACCACGTCTTCTTCCCTTACATCCACACCCTCACGCAGGAGGTCGAGAATGGTTGGAATTCTCCTGCCTCCAAGCAGGGTGATTGATGAGTCGCTTTTAGGATCGCAGCCTATGATCATGACCTTCTTTCCTGCCTCGGCACAGGCGGCAGCAACGTTTGAGGCTGTACTCGATTTTCCTATGCCGCCTTTCCCATAGATCGCTATGATCTTTTGTTTTTTCAAAAGGTCTTCCTCCTGATTTTGTCTTGTTTCTTCTTGCTCAGGCTTCCTTTGCAACTTCCCTTAAGGTAGCCCCAAACTCGGATTCCACGATCTTACTAACTCCCAGAGTTTTCGGGTGAAGATCAATTTCAACCAGCACATATTCATGCCCCATCTCCTTTAAAGGCAAAACCTGCCTCGGGCCGTTAGTAATCGAAATAAGCTCCATACCTTTTATGTGTTCCATAGGGATTGCATGCGGAACACCCGTAATGACCGCAAAGTCGAAGTCACTGTATTTTTCCTTTATCAATTCGCTGACCTTTTCCCCTGCAATCGGGTACTCGTCCATACCGCCAATGATTTCATGCATTTCAATCCCGTGTGCTTTCAGGTCTCTCATTATATACTCGGCATGTTGCCTTACTCTGGGAAGCCCGAGCTTTGGGTCGAGATTTGCCATATTGATAAGGTTTTCTTTTTTCCCGAGAGCTGCTGCAACCTCATTGACTGCAAGGGTAATATCTGCAAACATGTAGCCGGTTTCTTTTTTGGCATTCATGATGACAAGGCCCTTCTTGCCTTCCTTGAGAAGTTGAATCACACGCTTTGCTGCTTTATATTTGACATCCCCACGGGAGGGGGCAAGGTATTCCCTGCTTGCAGCCCCAAATCTTTTTTCCACGTCTGTGGCTTTTGCAAGGAGGTGTTCCTGGCGCTTAAACTCTTTATGGTCGATAATCCCTGCATCGAGTGCGGATTCCAGGGCAAAGAGCACTCCTTTTGTGTTATTGTGATAGCCTGCGTGCACTTCAACTTCGATTACAGGGACATCAGGATTTGCCTCGAGCACGGCTTCATGCATTTCTTCCCCGATAATCATGCTGGCGCAAGTTCCTACAATACCGATAACCTTAGGGTTAAAAAGTTTCACTGATTTGTTTATCAGTTCTACAAGCCTGTCATGCCCTCCGAAAACGAAACAGTTCTCATCAAGCCCTGTGGTAACGACATGTATACCGTCTTCTTCGAGCAGCCTTGCATGTTTAAAGGAACACCCGGGAGGTCCGTGCAGGATAGCTACATCGACATTTAAGTCTCTTAGAGTGTAAAGAGCCGCAACTATGGAGCTCGGGCGGGGATGAATGATTGAAATCTCTTTTCCAGCCATGACAAATCCTCTTATTTAGATAAAATAGGGATACTGATAAGAATGATAGAACGCATTTCCTTCAGAAAACTTCTGTATTCCACGGGATCTGGACTACCGCCTGTACCGCAAACGGGATCTAGAAACACGATTAGTTGAAATTCAAACGGGTAATGGAAACGAATACAGATTGGAAGAGCCTGTATAAAACTGTATCATAAAAATTCCGGCAAAAAGCCTGCAGCCTGACTTTAGCCTGCATCTGACTGATATGATCATATTCAATATTGTTATCCCGGACAGAAATTCCTCGATAATTCTCTGTAATTCTTTGGTAATCCCCTGATTCCTCGCAATTCCTCAACAATTCCTCAGTGAAAACACTCCGTAAAAGAAATCTTTAACGGAAGCATTTTACCGAAGAGAGTATTATATCGTCGCCCTCTGCAAATTCAGATGCTTTTGAGAGCCCTTCAGGAAGATTCCGTACATAAGAAACGTTTTTGCCAGCTACTGCCTTCATCCGTTCTCCTACCAGAATAACCTGCCTGCATTTTGTACTGAACTTTTCTACAAAGCCCTGCACGGATTCAGGTGGCAGTCCTTCACAGACCTGAGAGGCTTCTTCTCCCAGCACAAGGATGATACCTTCCTTTTTTTCGTCCTTTTTCTTAAGTAGGGCATACTCAAGGGCTTTCTCTGCCGAGAGGATATCCATGCCGGAATTGGAATTATCTATCAGGGAGATGCCGTTCATTTCCCTTTCCTGCATCCTGCCTGAAAGCCCCCCGAATTCCTCAATTACCGAAATAACAGCTTCACGTTCAATTCCAAGTTCAAGGGCGGCTGCTGACGCTGCAATAAAGGCAGTCCGGTAAGCCGAAATATTATATCCTGGAAGCAGGGAAGCTGAAAAAATTTCCTTTCCCCTGTGCATAAGGCGAATACCAGAACCTGAAGATGTCGGGGAAGCCTGGAGCTCTGGTAAGCCTGCTGGAATTGTTGAATCTGATGATCCTGTTAATATTGATGAATCTGATAAGCCTGAAGACATTGGCAACTCTGAAAGGACTGATAGTGCTGCAGGCTTGCATCCAGTTTCCAGCACAAAGTCAGCTACCTGGCCTGGGATTTCGGGAAGTTGTGCATTGAAGGGGTCTTTGAAGGTTAAAACCTTTACCTGTCTCGCTTTTGCAGCTTTAAGGGCTTTTTCGGCTACTGTATTAATGAGGAGGGTGCTTCCGGGTTTTGCGTTTCTGATGAGCTGGAGCTTTGCCTCGCTTGCAAGGGCGGTATTATTTGCAATCCCGTAGTCCGGCGAAAGGGTTGTAAGAATCCCGAAATCAGCAGTCCCTGTGCCTCCTATTGAGATTTCGAAGATAAAAAAATCCGGCCTGAACCCGGCCTCAAAAACTTTCTCAACTGCAACCAGAATACTTCCGGGAGTTATGCTCAGGCCCCTGTAAATAAAAGAAGAAGTACCTGCTTTCCAGTATTCAAGCCCCCGTGAAGTGTGCAGCACTACTTCAAACTGTCTGGAAAGCATATCGGCAAGGAGGGATGCAGTACTTGTTTTTGCTTTTACTCCCGTAACCTCGACTGTTTTTATACAGGAAAGCCTTGAATCGCCTTTGAGGATTTCTCCAACAATTTCATGGTGGGAAAAAACGCTTTTTCCCTGTACTCTGGCTTCTACGAGCATCGGATAGGCAGAGTCCAAGTGTACGGGCGCGACCAGGAGATCAAATCCGGAAGCAGGAAGAGGAGTTTTTGAGCAGCGTATCCCATGTTTTTCTTCAAGTTCAAGCAGCATTCCAGGCTCGACTGTCCTGTAGACATCTATTCCGGTTACTTCGCTTCCAGCAGCTGCAAGGCTTTTTGCGATGGGAATGCCACCGTGGGTCAGATCGAGCACGGCGAGCTTCTTCCGATACAGGTCCATGATAAAACCGGACCCCGATATGAATTTAAAGGGCTTCCTGAGCCCTTTTGAACACAAGTTCAGCGATAAGCTCATCGGCCCCGAGAGGCTTTGCATAGCACACAGGAATTGTTTTTCCGTCAATCTCCAGGGTACCACAGCCCTTTTCATCCAGGCTCAGGATCTCCGGGATATCCTTTGTGATATGAACTCCCGAAGCCAAGAAAACCGGTACTGCTGCAACTTTTGTCACACCAGTCCCTGAGAAGCCTTCAATTGCCTTCTTAAGGGTTGGCTCACTATTTTCCATAAAGCCGGCTCTAACAATAACATCAGAGTGCTTCTCTGCGATATAATCTGCGATCTGAGTGACTACTTCCTTGTTGTAAGGCAGCTTGCTCCCGTGGCCTATAGCCAGAATTCCGAGTTTTTCTGTCATTTTTAAAACCTCAATTTCTGTTCGGGCTTAACACAATTATTTGGATTTGTAACAATGAAGAGTTTAACATAGTTAGGATTTATATGATATAATTCCTTTGTTTAAAAAAGGTTATATTCAGTAATTCATTTAGACAGTTGCCAATTTTCGATCATTGAAAAGCGGGAAAATATAAAGGAAATGGGAGTTAACTTGAAGTTAACTTTATATTTATTATTTAATTGTATATGTTTTGTATGTTAAACCAGTTGATTCTGTCAAAATAAAATATAAAACACTGGATTCTGGTCTCGGGTTTTCAGAGTTTTTAAAAAGTCGACAAATTTCTATTATCCTGGTTATAATTTCTACAATATTCGTTAGAATAGATCGTAGGCTTAATAGTTATATTATTTTTTGATGCATAATCTGAGCGCGCTAAAGGGCTATCTACCTGCCCAGAAAATAGATGCGGAGGCCGCTTTCAATCAAGTGTAAAGGCTCTATGTGAGTTGTAAGTTCATATCAGATGACCCTGCCCTTGTTTTAGTAGAATATTTTGCAGCTTTCTACTGGGATGGAAACTTCC
>Ga0183099_1001705_pt1 | contig 12221 bp, 9 predicted proteins | sample Biomet1_FD_127788 | JGI IMG/M metagenome (GOLD analysis project Ga0183099, IMG submission 127788) | Microbial communities from bioreactor (seeded with anoxic lake sediment) at LBNL, California, USA - Biofuel metagenome 1 | ecosystem: Engineered > Bioreactor > Anaerobic > Unclassified ... | reverse complement strand
TTGAATCAGAGTTGTTCGGATATGCTTCGGGTGCTTTTTCAGGCGCCTCAAAGATGGGTCAGAAAGGACGAATCGAGGCTGCCCGCGCTGAACGGCGAGAGGTCCGAGTTCTTCGGAATCATTACAAACAATAGGGCAATGAAGAACGTATACTCCCTAATTGAAAAAATATCCGAGAGTGAGATCAATGTCATGATCACCGGAGAGACAGGCGTAGGTAAAAACCTGATTGGCAGACTGATCCACGACCAGAGTACCAGGTGGAACCGGCCTTTCGTGGAAATAAACTGTGCTACAATTCCAGAAAATTTGATTGAATCAGAGTTGTTCGGATATGCTTCGGGTGCTTTTTCAGGCGCCTCAAAGATGGGTCAGAAAGGACGAATCGAGGCTGCCCGCGGCGGGACCTTATTCTTGGATGAAATCGCGGAGATTCCCATGGATATGCAAAAAAAATTGCTGCAGGTTGTTCAGGATAAACATTTTTACGCAGTGGGAGGAACGGAGTATGTCGATATCGATTTTCGTCTGATGACGGCGACGAATCGTGATCTGGAGCAGAGGATTAAGGAAGGCAAATTCAGGGAGGATTTATATTACCGTATCAATGTGGTTCCGATCCATATCCCGCCGCTGCGGGAGCGAAAAGAAGATATTTTTATACTTATTATGCAGTTTCTTGATAAATTCAATACTATGTACAATAAAAGCAAGATGCTGACGCAAGATAGCATCAGATTACTGAAGAATTACAAATGGCCGGGTAATATCCGGGAATTGCAGAATGTGATCTAAAGGATCGTCATCATGTCTAAAAGCGATATGGTGGAAAAGTCCGACGTCCTTCTCCTGTTTCCAGAGTTGAATACATTATTAAAAGGAGAGAAATATACACTGAAGCAGAAAATAGCGGAATATGAAAAAGAAATCATTTTAGAAGCCCATATCAGAGGACTTTCGACGACCAAAATAGCAAAAGAATTGGGGATTGGGCAATCAAGCGTGGTAAGAAAGCTGAAGAAATATCTGGTTGATGAAATATAGTCTGTCAGGCGATGGAAAGAAGGTGACTTGCTTAGAATACAATGGAAGAGAAGAATAAAATGTGTGAAAACTGTGCCCGATACGAAGAGCAAAAAATGGACATTCTATTTCGAGTCATGGATGATGAAAACGATGTTACCTTGACGGATCGAAAAGGTATCGTTCTAAGGGTAAGTGATTCCTATGAAAAGCATTACGCCGTATCAATGGACGAAATTGTAGGCAAGTCCGTCTATGACCTTGAAAAACAAGGGATCTTTAAACCATCCGTTACGGCAATCGTGCTGCAAAAAAAAAGAAAAGTCACTATTATGCAAAAAAATAAGACTGGAGACAATATTTTAACGACAGGTGTTCCCGTTTTTGACGACTCTGCAAACATTCAGTATGTCATTAGTTTTAATGCGATCGATATTGCGGGTATGACAACTTTGCTCGAGAAGTACGAAAAGCTCAGCGAACTGTTGCAAAAATACAATACGGAGATCAATTACCTGCGCATGAAGGATCTCAAGGATAAGGAACTGGTGAGCAAAAGCAAGCCGATGGCTGATATTAGACAACTTGTGTCGCAGGTCGCGGATACCAATGCTAACGTCTTGATTACCGGGGAAACCGGTGTGGGCAAAAGCATGATCGCGAAGATGATTCATCGGTACAGTGGACGTGTTAAAGGACCATTTGTTGAGATCAACTGTGGAACGATTCCTACAAGTCTGATCGAATCAGAACTCTTCGGGTATGAGAAAGGGGCTTTTACCGGTGCGGACAATAAGGGAAAACACGGAAAAATCGAATTAGCCAACAATGGAACGCTGTTCCTCGATGAAATAGGTGAACTGTCTGTCAACATGCAGATCAAGCTATTGCAGGTGATCCAGGAGAAGGTCATTATAAGGATCGGAGGACTGGAAAAGACCAATGTGGATTTCAGGCTAATCGCTGCCACAAACCGCGATTTAAAAAAAGATATCAAAGCAAACCTCTTCAGAGAGGATCTGTATTACAGATTGAACGTGATCCCGCTTCACATTCCGCCGCTCAGGGAGCGGAAGGAGGATGTTACCCCTCTGGTTCTCAATTTTCTGGAGCAGTTCAATAAGAAGTACAAGAAAGATATTTCCCTATCAGTAGAGGTCTATGAGGTGCTTGAGCAGCAAAAATGGCCGGGGAACATCAGGCAGGTGGAAAATTTGATAGAGCGCCTTGTTGTAACAGCCAAAGAAAATTTTTTAAAGCTTGAGGATCTGCCGGGGGATATAGAAGTTGGGAACCTGAAAGAGAATATCCGTACGGAAGGATTACTTTGTGAAATGATAAACGAGTATGAAAAGGTGATTTTTATAAACGCATTCAAAAAGTATAAAACCAGTATTGCTGTGGGAAAAGCACTGGGCATCAGCCAATCGACCGCCGCCAGAAAACTTCGGGAATACATACCGGGCTATGCATTCGAAAACAGAAAAATATGAAGGAGAGACTCTTGGATAACATATAAGGATGTGACTTGGAGTTAGTCAAGGATGATTAGTAGTCAAAAATGACATAACCTCTGGATACGGGTAAATCATAAGAGTTTGAATTTTACTAATCAAAACATTAAGAAGATCAGAACAACAAAATACGGCTGCATCAGTCCTTAAAAAATGGATGATGCAGCCGTTTTTTTAAGTATCTTCAACGTTCATAAGCATTTTTTCGGAATCCCAAAAATTGGCATAAATATTGCTAAATATAATAGTATATAGACATGCGCTATCCAAACATTTTGGCAGCGCAATTCAAAAAGGAAATCAAAAGGGAGGAAGAAAAATGTCATTAGGAACAAGTCTACCGAAAATCGTAACAGGAACTATCCCGGGTCCTAAATCAACAGAGCTGTTGAAGTTGAGAAAAGATAACGTAACTGATGCAGTAGGGATGTTAGCGCCAGTATTTGTTGATAAGGCAGAAGGCGCTATGGTACAGGATGTAGATGGTAATGTCTTCGTTGACTTCGTTGCAGGCATCGGTGTACTGAATATTGGCCATTCTCATCCAGAAGTGGTAGAAGCTGTTAAAGCACAGTGCGATAAGTATTTTGCCCCAACCATTACCGTATTTAATTACGAACAATACCCAAGATTAGCTTAAAAAATTAAATGAAAATCATACCAATTTATGGTGAAAAGGAACAATTTTATTAAATACAGGTGCTGAAGCTGATGAAAATGCTATAAAGCTAGCAAGAAGATTTACAGGAAGAGACGAAATTATTTGTTTCGCTGGTGCTTTCCATGGAAGATCCTATATGACAATGGCAATGACAAGTAAATGCCATCCATATAAAACTGGATTTGGTCCGCTTCCTTCGGGTGTAAATAGATTTCCATTCCCATACTGTTATAGATGCCCTTATGGATTAGAAAAGGAAACTTGCGGCATGCACTGTGCAAAGATGTTTGAAGATAGCTTTTTCTTAGAATATGTTGCTCCGGAACAGGTCGCGGCAATTATTCTGGAACCAATTCTAGGTGAAGGTGGATTCGTTGTACCGCCAGATGAGTTTATTAAGGAGTTAAGACGTCTTTGCGATAAGTATGGAATTCTTTTAATTGCAGATGAAATTCAGGCTGGTTATGCTAGAACAGGTAAAATGTTCGCTTGTGAATATTGGAGTGTAAGACCTGACATTGTAGTAAGTGCGAAGTCAGTAGCAGGCGGTATTCCAGTTGCTTGTGTGACAGCTAGAAAGGATATTATGGAATCTGTAAAACCTGGAGAATTAGGCGGAACATATTGTGGCAATGCGCTTGCAACAGCATCTGCACTCAAGGTTCTTGAAATTATGGAACGAGATGATTACTGCGCTAAGGCAAACCACATTGGGGATATCACGTTCAAGAGATTGAATGAGATGAAAGATAAATACAGCATTGTTGGTGATGTAAGAGGTAGAGGTGCAATGCTTGCAATCGAATTAGTAAAAGACAGAGCGACCAAAGAACCTGCCAAAGCAGAATCAAAGGCGATCATCAACGAATGTATGACCAATGGACTTGTTGTCTTGGGAGCTGGTGTAAGAGATAACAACATTAGATTTTTGATGCCGCTTGTAATCACCGATGAGCAGGCAAATGCAGGTTTGGATATTTTAGATAATGCAATCGCCAAGATCCAAAACGGCATGGATACAGAATTGGTTTCAAAATAATATCGTGAAGGATGTACCCCTTATATCACTATTAATGTATCGCTTCAAAAGCAAAAGGTCACAATTTGATCTTTCACAATATTTCGGAATTGCTAATTATCAAAAAAAGGAGGGGAAGAAAATGAGAAAAGTATTAGTAGTAGGATATGGTACAATCGGTCAAAGATTAGCAGATGCAGTAGACAAACAGGGAGATATGAAACTAATTGGTGTTGTAGATGCAATGCCATCCTTGGGTTTAATGGCTTTAAGAGAAAAGGGGATGCCCTACAAGCTATATTCATCAAATGAGGATTTCAAGAAAGATCTAGAGGGAAAGGGTTATGTGATATCAGGTACACTGGAAGAAATCCTTCCATCAGCGGATATTGTACTGGATGCTACTGGTGCAGGGATTGGGGCTAAAAACAAAGAAATTTATCAAAAGTACAGCAAGAAAGCAATTTTTCAGGGAGGAGAAAGTAACCAGGTTGCAGATGTTTTCTTCCATGGTTATGCAAATTATGAAAAGGGCATTGGAAAAGATTACTTAAAACTTACATCCTGCAATACCACAGGACTGATTAGAGCAGTTGACTGTCTGGACAAAGCAGTAGGTGTTGAGAAAGTTGCAATTACTATTGTTAGAAGAGTGGCAGACCCAGGAGATTATCATAGAGGGCTTACGAATGCGCTACAAGTTGATAAGGCTCCAAGTCATCAGGCTTTAGATTTAATGACTATTATGCCACATGTGGATGCTACTGGTATTTTGGTGCATGTACCGGTTACTCATGGCCACTTTATTACCGTAGTTGCAACACCAAAGAAAGATATCTCTGTTGAAGAAGTGAAGAAAGTATTTGAATCTCACGACAGAATCAGAATCGTAAAACTTGAAGACGGTTTCTTGGGAAATGCCTCCATCTTCAAATATGCGAGAGATTTAGGCAGAGTAAGAGGCGACTTATATGAAATCTGTATATGGGAAGATACCATTGTAAAATCGGGTAAGGATATTATGTTTGGAATTCACATTCCGCAGGAATCTGTAACCATTCCGGAAACCATCGATGGAATCAGAGCAGCATTAAAAATGCAGGATAACTCTGCTGAAGCCGTTGCTGAAACCAATAGATACCTTGGTCTGCCATCATGGAGATAGATAAAATAGTAAACATCAAACATATGGACGAAATGGACGTTGAAGGAAAGACAGTTCTTCTTCGCGTAGACATCAATTCACCAATTAATGATGTAACGAAAAAAATCGTAAATGAGAACAGGATAAAGAAAAGTATTCCAACCATCAAAACTTTGATGAATAGGAGAGCAAAGCTAGCAATCATTGCACATCAGGGGGATACCCTAGACTATTCAAACTTGATTTCAATGGAAGAGCATGCACAAAAATTAAGCTATTATCTAGGGGAAAAAGTGAAGTATGTTGATGATGTTGCTGGACCTGCTGCCCAGCAGGCTGTTAAAGATCTAAAGCCGGGTGAAGCGGTTCTACTGGGGAATCTAAGATATTTGACGGAAGAGGTTTCGACTTTTGAAAATGCTGTGAAACTGAATGCTGCTGAAATGGCGCACACTTATCTGGTGAGAAATTTGGCTCCACTGATGGATTGTTACATCAATGATGCTTTTGCAGCAGCTCATCGAAATGCACCTTCTATGGTTGCATTTCAACAGGTGCTACCATATGCCGGCGGCCTGCTGCTGATGGAGGAAGTGACCTCACTTGCAAAAGTGTTGGAAAGCCCAACAAAACCTTGCATTTTCGTTTTAGGAGGTGCAAAGATCTCTGATGCCTTTGGTATGATGGAACGAGTATTAGAATCTGGTATAGCTGACAAAATACTGACCTGTGGAATTACTGGAGAAATCATGCTTATGGCCCAGGGTATTTCCCTAGGTAAGAAAAAAGAAGTCTTCATTAAAGACAGAGGACTGGATGTATTTATTAACGACGCAAAAAAATATCTTAATAATTTTAACGAAAAAATTTGCTATCCAAAGGATCTAGCATATGAGGACGCAGGATTCAGAAAAGAAATGGCAATTCAAGATCTTCCCGCTGAAGAAATGTTCATGGATATTGGAAAAATAACGATAGCCGAATACGAAAATATTCTGTCCTCAGCGAAGACCATTTTTTGTGAATGGACCAGCAGGAGTATATGAAAATGCATTATTTGACATGGGAACTAGAGCGATTTGGGAGGCCATTACTGAATCGAGCGCCTATTCTGTAATCGGTGGCGGAGATACCGTTGCTGCAGCACAGAAGTTTATCGACACTAGTAAAATAAGCTATGTAAGCACAGCAGGTGGCGCAATGATAAATTTCATGTCAGGAAAGAAACTCCCATTAATGGCAGCGATGGAAAGGGAAAAATAGCATGAATATACAAGAAAAATCATTGAAACTTCATGAAGAATGGAGAGGGAAGATTGAAGTAACCAGTAAAGTACCGGTGAACACAACTGAAGATTTGTCGTTGGCCTATACTCCAGGTGTGGCAGAACCTTGCAGAGAGATCAACAAGGATGTAAACAAGGTTTACGACTATACCGCAAAGGGTAACATGGTAGCAATTGTTACAGATGGAACCGCTGTACTAGGGCTTGGTGATATCGGGCCAGAAGCTGCATTGCCAGTTATGGAAGGAAAAGCAGTGCTTTTTAAATCTTTTGGGAATGTAGATGCTTTTCCGATTTGCGTTGCATCGAAAGATGTTAATGATATTATACAAACAGTAAAAATGATTGAACCCACATTTGGTGGAATCAACCTCGAAGATATATCCTCACCTAGGTGCGTGGAAATCGAAAATCGTCTAAAGAGGGAATTGAATATTCCGGTTTTTCATGATGATCAGCATGGAACCGCAGTAGTTGTCACTGCGGGACTAATTAACGCTCTGAAAATCGTGGGAAAAGAATGGAGAGATGTAACGGTTGCCATCAGTGGTGCTGGAGCCGCAGGATTTGCGATTGTGAAGATGCTTCTGAATATGGGCGTTAAAGACGTCTATTCATGTACTAGAAAAGGGATTTTAATTGAAACAGAAAAGTATGATAACCCTGTTCATCAAATGATTGCGGATATGACAAATAAGGAACTTAAGAAAGGGACCCTGGCAGACGCTATGAAGGGTGCCGACATACTTGTAGGCGTTTCAGCCAAAGGTTTAGTTACTGCAGAAATGGTAAAATCCATGGCAAAGGATTCAATTATCTTTGCAATGGCAAATCCAGATCCAGAGATCATGCCAGATGTGGCTATTAAAGCAGGAGCTAAAGTAGTCGGTACAGGTAGATCTGACTTCCCGAATCAAGTCAACAATGTATTAGCGTTTCCTGGGATTTTCAGAGGAGCCTTGGATGCCAGAGCCAGTGACATAAATGAAGAAATGAAAATTGCAGCAGCGAAGGCAATTGCAAGACTGATTTCAGATGAAGAATTAAAAGAAAATTACGTTATTGTTCCCGCTTTTGATGAAAGGGTAGGGAAAGAAGTAGCAAAAAGAGTTTATGAAGCAGCAATACAAACCGGTGTTGCAAGAGTTTAATTAAAATAGCGATAATGCCTTGCTGTAATTCTATCGACTACGGCCAGGCATTATCTATAGGGGAGTGGATTGTGTCGACTTTTGAATTGAAATATGGAAAAAACAAACTGAACTTTCATATGGATGATAAAATTTCAAGGAGTCGTTTTGCCAAATGAAGTCAATTACCAATATACGGGCGAAGAGGAAATACAGAGAGCGCTGGAAAATCCCATCAGCAGTCAGCGATTGAAAGAAATCGTGAAAGAGGGTGAACGTGTTGTGATCATTACCAGCGATATCACCCGGCCTATGCCGAGTGCAATCGTACTTCCTTATGTCATCCATGAACTCAAACAGGGGGGCGTCCGGGAACAGGATATGACCATTGTTTTGGCACTGGGAAGCCATCGGAAGCATACCAACAATGAAAAACGCGTGCTGGTTGGGGAAGCCGTTTTCAATAGCGCCGTGTCAGTGATCGACAGCGATATGAAACAGTGTGTGAACCTTGGAATATGCAGGAATGGGACGCCGGTGGACGTATTTGAACCGGTAGCCGATGCAGACCGTGTTGTCTGTATCGGAAATATCGAATTTCATTATTTTGCAGGGTATTCAGGGGGGATGAAAGCGATCATGCCCGGCGTATCGAGCCATGCAGCGATTCAGGCGAATCATTCTAACATGGTAAAACTGGGAGCTTTTGCCGGGAATATAGAAACCAATCCGGTAAGACAGGATATAGACGAAGTATTGGACTATATCAAGGTTGATTTTATTTTAAATATTGTACTGGATGATCACAAAGAAATCGTTAAGGCTGTCGCTGGTCATCCAATCGATGCACATCGTTCCGGTTGCAAGTTTCTGGACAGTTTGTATAAGATACCTCTAAAGGAAAAAGCAGATATAGTTGTATTATCTCCTGGAGGATTTCCAAAAGACATCAACCTCTATCAATCTCAAAAAGGCCTAGATAATGCACAGTATGCCCTGAAAGACGGAGGTGTCATCATCTGGTGTGCTTCTGCTTCAGAGGGATTCGGAGAAAAAACTTTTGAAGAATGGATGCTCACCAAAAGGCCGGAGGAGATGATCAAAGAGATTCGAGAACATTTCAAGCTAGGAGGGCATAAGGCTGCCGCCATCGCCATGCTGCTGCAAAAAGCTAAGATCTACTTGGTTTCCGACCTTTCTGAGGAGTTGGTGAAAAGGATTAATTTCGTACCGTTTCAGACGGTACAGGAGGCGCTGAATACAGCTTTGGCAGTGCAGGGACCGGATTCCAGGGTGCTTGTCATGCCGCATGCAGGCTCCACTCTACCTTATTTGTGTACGTCATAAGCTTTAGATCTTTTTTACATAAGACCAAAAAACACCTCACTAAATCAAATGGTTGCGTGAGGTGTTTTTTGTTAAAATTGGAGGAAGATTAAACTGAAAAAATCTGCTCAAGCAGCTTGGAAATTTTCTGTATGGCACCTACCAAAATTCCAATAATGAATTGGTTAGGTGCGCTGCTGCAAATGCTCCATCAAATAATCACGCAATAAGAACCATTTATAACTAACATTTTTGAATATAGTAAAGAATAGATAAGGATTATGGAAGATATTAGTGTATAATTGAAATTAATATAGGATATAGGAACAGATTTAGCAGTAGATATAGCGAGGGATGGGATTATGAATAAGAAAAAGAGTCATTGGATTGGTACAAAGATTACATTGGGGATTGTAGCTGTGCTGGTGATTGCGGCAGTTTGTTTTATTCCATGGGGGATGACATCGGTAATTGCGGCGTCAGACATAGGAGTTACTATTGATGGAAATTCTGTTGTATTCCAAAGCGGGTACGGTGAGCCTTTTATAGATTCAAACAACAGAACATTGGTGCCGCTTCGCGGTGTAATGGAGGCCTTCGGGGCTACTGTTTCCTGGGACAATGATACCAGCACGGCTAGTGTTGTAAAAAATGGAACCACAGTACAGGTGACGATCGGACAGGCATATATTCTTGTAAATGGTGTACCGGTGACAAATGATACATCTGCAGTAATCAAGGATGAACGAACGTATCTGCCTATCAGAGCCGTACTTGAAGCCTTTGGAGCAGGCGTTTCATGGGATAATGATAATAGAACTGTTGTTGTCAGAACTGATGGGACTGTTACGGGAAATCCCGCTGAACCCAGTCGAGGTGAGAGTGAATCACGTAACGGTGAACTTGATGCTATGTGGATTTCATACCTTGAGTACATGGAAATGCCAAAAGACGAAGCCGGGTTTAAGGCGGCTATAGATAAAATGTTTGACCGTTGTGTAGATTTGGGTATGAATGCTGTTATTGTTCACGTTCGTTCACACTGCGATGCAATGTATCCATCCCAGTATTATCCTTGGTCTTCTTTTGCCAGCGGAACACAGGGCGTTGATCCGGGGTACGATCCTCTCAAATACATGATTTCGGCAGCTCACAGCCGGGGTCTTGAATTCCATGCATGGCTGAATCCGTACAGGGTGACGGGATACGGCAACTATTGGAATCAGGTGGCAGCAAGTAATCCGGCAAAGGTTTGGCTTTCTGACAATGATACTTCGAATGACAGGTGGGTACTTTTACATAAAGGGGAATATTACCTGAATCCTTCAATCCCGCAGGTGAGACAGATGGTAGTAGACGGAGTCAAGGAAATCGTTTCAAATTACGACGTGGACGGTATCCATTTTGACGATTACTTTTATCCTTCTGTTAATGACAGCGACCCTTCATTGTATTTTGACAAGCCGGAATATGATACTTCTGGTAGTACATTGAGCATTGCAGATTGGCGTCGCAATAACGTAAATATGCTGGTTAAGGATGTCTATGCAGCAGTGAAGGAAATTAACCCAAACATTGAATTTGGAATCAGCCCTGCGGGTAATGTAGATAATTTGCGCAGGGATAATGCTTACTTTGCAGATGTTGATACATGGCTGTCCAATCCGGGATATGTGGATTACATAATGCCGCAGCTTTACTGGGGCTTTGAGAGAAGAGATTCTTCGGGAAATATAGCCACTTATGCATACGAGAATAATTTAAAAACTTGGATCAGTCTTGCGGCAAAGGGAAATGCAAAATTATATATTGGTTTGAATATGGCTAACGCAGGAACCGATGTTTCTGATAATAATTCGGTTTCCGAATGGCTGCGTTACGATGATATCATTGCAAGACAGGTACTGGCGGCCAGAGCGACAGGAAAAGTTGACGGCTTTGCATTTTTCAGATATGCGATATTTAATAAGAGTGAAGCTCAGAAAGAAGTGTCCAATTTGAGAGGAAAAATGTAGAATTATTTAAAGACGGGGTTTCATACTTATTTTGAGTGTGAAACCTCTTTTTTATTGTTCTATACAATTAAATAAAATTGTGATTTGGAATATTTTACCGTATAATGAATGATATCATAATAGCTTGTGATTCTGAATTAATTTAAGGGGGTAAAAGGGATAATGAAAGAACGGTTTGCGATTATTTTTGACATAAGTAAAAAACGCAAAGGAATGATAGCATTGTGTGCAATTATTATAATCGCAGGCTTTGCTGGAGCGTCCGTGGCTTACGGTTTGAACAATAGCAGCGGAGAAAAGACAATCGACAATGTTGCTCTTCTCAACGCGGGGAACTCGTATGAACTAGACGACGGAGAATTTGTTATCTCGTATAACGAAAAGGAGTCTGCTGTAGTACCACTTGTTCCGGATACCAATGATCAATTGAAGTATTTTAATGACAAGGCTGTCTACATATCGGATGAAGTAACGGCCGTTGCGTATGGAGAAGATACAGGCAACGCAGAATCACCCGTTTCCGTCCTGATCAGTAATGATAAGGGGAAAACCTGGAACAGCTATACCATTGCAAATATGAAAGCTGTTGATTATCAAGATAAATACGTGGGCTTTACCACCCAAAATGATGGATGGCTGCTCCTGGCGGGAGATGTTGCCATGGGGCATCAGGAGAACAGGATTTTCACAACTTCGGACGGAGGAAAAACCTGGCATGAAATCGGTAATACCAATGATGTTTACGCCCGAGTTGTAACCGGAACGGGTTTCGCCAATGAAAACGTAGGATTTGTATCCTTTCGATATGATACGGATATCAACCCTGTGGTGTACCGTACAAAAGACAAGGGAAAGACATGGAAAAAATGTTCTCTGGAAATACCGGACTCATTTAAGAGTATTACGACCTATGCCACCGCGTTATCCCCTGTTTTTAACGGCTCAAACGGAATCCTGCCGGTTATCTTCCGCAATAATAATGTGACCGGAGGCAGCGTCGAAGTAACAGTGCTATATGAAACTTCGGATTATGGGAAGACATGGACCTTTAATGAAAAATACAATCTTGCCTTCATTTGGGCTGACGCCTGGGAAACCAGAAAC
>Ga0183099_1001704_pt1 | contig 12235 bp, 12 predicted proteins | sample Biomet1_FD_127788 | JGI IMG/M metagenome (GOLD analysis project Ga0183099, IMG submission 127788) | Microbial communities from bioreactor (seeded with anoxic lake sediment) at LBNL, California, USA - Biofuel metagenome 1 | ecosystem: Engineered > Bioreactor > Anaerobic > Unclassified ... | reverse complement strand
AAATGAAAGAAGTAATGGCAATTATTCGAATGAATATGATAAATAAAACAAAAGATGCCCTAGCTGAAGCGGGATTTGGATCTTTAACTTGTAGAAAAGTATTTGGTAGAGGGAAAAAAGCTGTTAATTACGAAATGATAAAGGATGTAATGACAGATGCAGAAATGCAAATCTCTTCTCCAAAATTGGCTGAAAGTATTTCTGAAGGACATAGATTAATACAAAAAAGACTTTTAACTCTTGTAGTTAATGAAGAAGAAGTAAAAGCAGTAGTTGATACTATAATGAAAACAAACTCTACAGGGAATCCCGGAGACGGTAAAATTTTCGTAATGGATGTAGAAGATAGTATAAGAGTAAGAACAGGAGAATCGGGAACTGTAGCTCTATAAATGACGGAGGTGTAGACAAATGAAGGTAATAGACGAGATATTGGAATCATATCCTGCCAAAGTAATGAAAAACCGTAAAGGTCATATGCTTGTTAAAGGTGAAGGCTGTGAAACTGGTGGTTGCGGAAAGCAAAAAATAGATGCTAACTCAAGAACAATGCCCGGAGTAATGACAAACAGAGGTTGTGCTTATGCAGGGTGTAAAGGGGTTGTACTTGGACCTTTAAAAGATATGATTCATATAGTACATGGTCCTATAGGGTGTTCATATTATGCTTGGGGAACAAGAAGAAATAAAGGAAGAATAAATGCAGGAGAACAAAACTTCTTAAACTACGCATTTTCTACAGATATGCAAGATTCTGACGTAGTTTTCGGTGGAGAAAAAAAGCTTGATCAAGCTATTAAAGAAGCTGTTGAAACTTTTCATCCAAAAGCAATTACAATATCAGCAACTTGTCCAGTAGGTCTTATTGGTGATGATATTAATGCTGCAGCTGCAAGAGCTCAAAAAGCTTATGGAATTCCAGTACTTGCGTTCTCTTGTGAAGGATACAAAGGAGTATCTCAATCAGCAGGACATCATATAGCTAATAACAAACTTATGAGAGACGTTATTGGGAAAAACCCTGATGCCAACGGTGAAGGATTCTCTATAAATATTTTGGGAGAATACAACATAGGTGGAGATGGATGGGAAATCGGAAGAATTCTTAGTAAAATCGGTTACAAAGTTATGTCAATTATGACTGGTGACGGAACTTATGAAGATTTAACTGGTGCTCATAAAGCAAAACTGAATATTGTTCAATGTCATAGATCAATTAACTATATAGCAGAAATGCTTGAGAAAAAATATGGAACTCCATGGTTAAAAGTTAACTTCATAGGGGTAGAAGCTACAATGAGAACACTTAGAGATATGGCTACATATTTTGGAGATGCAGAACTAACTGCTAAAACAGAAGCTGTAATTAAAGAGGAATATGAAAGTATTCAAGATGATATGGCTGATTATAAAGAGATGGTAAATGGTAAAAAAGCGTGCCTATTTGTTGGAGGGTCAAGATCAGATCATTACCAAGAACTTTTAAAAGACATTGGAGTAAGTACAATCCTTGCTGGGTTTGAATTTGCCCATAGAGACGATTATGAAGGAAGAGATATTATTCCTGATATAAAAATAGATGCAGATAGCAGAAATATAGAAGAACTTGCTGTAGAAAAAGATGAAAAAAATTATAAACTTTATCTTACACCTGAGCAATATGAAGAGCTTAAAACAAAAATTCCTTTAGGAAATTATGAAGGATTAATTAGTTTAAGTGAAAACGGAACTGTAATAGTAGATGACCTTAACCATTTTGAAACTGAAAAATTTATTAATGCTTTAAAACCTGATTTGTTTGCATCAGGAATAAAAGATAAATATATGATTCAAAAAATGGGAGTATTCTCAAAACAACTACATTCATATGACTATAGTGGTCCATATGCAGGATTTAAAGGAGCAGTTAACTTTGCAAGAGATATTGCAATGGGAATAACTAGTCCAACATGGAAACTTGTAACTCCACCGTGGAAAGTTGTAAAACCTTTAACAGGTACAGTTGCAGTAGGAGGTGATTTATAATGTTAGAATTGACGCCAAAAGAAATTACAGAAAGAAAAGGATTAGTTATAAATCCAGCTAAAACTTGTCAACCTATAGGAGCTATGTATGCAGCTCTTGGAATTAAAGGATGTATGCCTCATAGTCATGGTTCTCAAGGGTGTTCATCATACCACAGAATGCACTTAACAAGACATTTTAGAGATCCAATTATAGGAACTACATCTTCTTTTACAGAAGGAGCAGCAGTTTTCGGAGGTAAATCAAACCTTACAGACTCAATAAAAAATATTTTTACTATATATAACCCAGATGTAATTGCTATAAACACAACTTGTCTTTCTGAAACTATAGGAGATGATATTCCTTCAATAATAGCAGCAGCAGAAAAAGAGATTCCTGAAGGTAAAGTTGTATTTCATGCAAACACACCAAGTTATGTAGGTTCTCATATTACAGGTTTCTCTAATATGGTTAAATCTATGGTAAGAACTTTTACAAAAGCAAAAGCTACAGATAATGGGAAAATCAATGTAATTCCTGGGTTTGTAAATCCCGGAGATATGAGAGAAATTAAAACTCTACTTAAAACTATGTCAGTTCCTTTTGTAATGTTTCCAGATACAAGTGGTGTTGTAGATACTGCAATGACTGGGAAATACGAAATGTTCTCAAAAGGTGGAACTACAATAGATGAGCTTAAAGAAACTGGAGATTCTATGGCAACATTTGCTTTGGGTAAATGGGCATCAGAAGAAGCTTCAAATGATATTGAGAAAAAAGCAAAAGTGAAATCAATAGTTTTAAAAACTCCAATTGGAGTAAAAGCTACAGATGAATTTTTAATGGCAGTATCTGAAATAACTGGAAAAGCAATTTCTCCAGAAATTGAAGAAGAAAGAGGGCAACTTGTTGACGTTCTTACAGATACACATTTCCATTTCCACGGTAAAAAAGTGGCAATATTCGGAGATCCAGATATCGTTGTAGCAATGACTGAATTTTGCTTAAGTATGGGAATGAAACCAGTTCATGTTCTTACAGGTACTGCAGGAGCAGCTATTGAAGCAACTCTAAATGAAATGCTTACAGAAGCTGGAGTAAAAGCTAACGTAAAAGCTTGGGGAGATTTATTTACTCTTCACCAATGGATTAAAAATGAACCAGTTGATTTAATATTAGGAAATACTTATGGTAAATTTATTGCAAAAGCAGAAGATACACCATTAGTAAGAATCGGATTCCCAGTTCTTGATAGAAGTGTACATAGTTATATGCCTATAGTTGGATACAAAGGTGCATTAAGACTTGTTGAAATGATAAGTGGAGCTTTACTTGATAGAGCAGATAGAGATGCAAAAGATGAAGATTTAGAATTAGTAATGTAAAAGCAATTAGGAATTAGTAGTTAGAAATTAGGAATTTTGTAGGGACACATTGCATTTGTCCTAATAGAAAATATCATTCAAAACAAAAAAAGTTTAAATACCATTCAAAATACGGGGCAGTATATCTGCCCCCATATAAATAAATTAGTAGTTAAGAATTAGTAGTTAGTAATTAAAGAATTAGTAATTAGTAATTTTTAACTATATTTCAAAGGAAGTGATAATATGGGAAAACTGAATAATACGGGAATGCTTGATGAACGTAAAGACTTTATCGTATGTAACTCTCAAATGAAGGACAAAAAAATCAAATGTGATACAGATTCGGTAGAAGGTTCCGTATCTCAAAGAGCTTGTGTTTACTGCGGTGCAAGGGTTGTTCTTAATCCTATAACTGACGCATATCACATAGTTCATGGACCTATTGGTTGTGCAAGTTACACATGGGACATAAGAGGAAGTTTAACTAGTGATTCAGAAGTTTTTAGAAATAGCTTTTCTACAGACCTTAGAGAACAGGACATTATTTTTGGAGGCGAGAAAAAGCTAGAAGGTGCCATAGAAGAAATTGTTAAAACATATAAATCAGAACTAATATTTGTATATGCTACCTGTGTAGTAGGAGTAATTGGTGATGACATTGATGCAGTCTGTAGAAATATGTCGGAAAAACACGGAATTAAGATAATACCAGTAAAATCAAGTGGATTTGCAGGAAATAAATCTACAGGATATAAAGCTGCCTGTAATGCGATATTGGATTTGGTAGAAGATGGTGACGAACCAATCGTAAAATCAAAAACAAAAGTTAATTATATGGGAGATTTTAACCTTGCTGGAGAGATTTGGATACTTACAGATTACTTAAAAGAAATTGGGTTAGAAGTAGAGACTAAGATTACTGGAGATTCTACATTTAGAGAACTGAAAAATGCTAAAAATTCTGCACTAAATATAGTTCAATGTGCTGGTTCAATGATTTATTTGGCTAAGGAATTTGAGGACAGATACAAAATTCCTTTCATAAGAATAAGCTTCTTTGGAATAGAAGATACAATTATGTCTCTTAGAACAATTGCTAGTACAATGAGCGAAATTACTGGAGATAAAAATATAATTACCAAAACAGAGTTTTTTATAGAAAGAAAGTTGGAGGAAATCGGGAATAAACTAGATTTTTATAGAAATAGATTAAAAGATAAAAAAGCTGCGGTTTATGTAGGTGGAGGATTTAAAGCAATCTCACTGATTAAACAGTTTAGAGATTTGGGCATGGAAACTGTTATGGTTGGAACTCAGACTGGTAGACCTGAAGAGTATGAAACTATAAGAAGACTTGCAGATACAGATACTGTTATATTAGACGATGCCAATCCTACAGAGTTAGAGCATTTTATGAGAGAAAGAGGTGCAGATATTCTGGTAGGCGGAGTAAAAGAAAGACCTCTTGCATACAAATTGGGAGTATCTTTTCTTGATCATAATCATGAGAGAAAACATCCACTTTGTGGATTTGAAGGTTCAATAAATTTTGCTAAAGAAGCTTATGAATCTATGCTAAGTCCAGTTTGGGATATAGTGAGGGAATACAGAAAAAGTGTAGGTGAGTTAAATGGCTAATAGAAATCTTGTAAATCTAAATGTTAATCCTTGTAATCAATGTATGCCACTTGGTGCAGCTACTGCATTTAAAGGGGTAGAAGGAAGCATAATGTTACTTCACGGTTCTCAAGGCTGTAGTACTTATATAAGAAGACATATGGCAGCTCACTACAATGAACCTATTGATATTGCTTCTTCATCAATGACTGAAAAAGGGACTGTTTACGGTGGTTCAGACAATATGAAGAAAGCCTTAAAAAATATAATTAAGCAATATAATCCCAAAATAATTGGAGTAGCCACAACTTGTCTTGCTGAAACAATTGGAGAAGATATAAAAAGAATAACAGAGGAATTTCTTGAGGAAAATCAAGGATTTTTGGAAGTAGTTAATCTTGAAAAAATTGTTTCTGTAAAGACACCCGGTTATGGAGGTACTCAATATGAAGGTTATTATGCCACAATAAAATCTTTGGTAGATACTCTCGCTGAAAAAAGTGAAAAAGATAATAGAATAAATATCATTGCTCCCATTGTAACACCAGCTGAAATTAGAGAGATTAAGAGAGTACTAGATATGTTTAAGCTAGATTATACAATGATTCCAGATATATCAGAAACTCTTGACGCACCTTTTTCAGAGAATTTTTCAAAGATACCATTAGGTGGTGTAAGTATAGAAGAAATAATGAATATGGGAAATGCAAAACTGACTATAGAGATTGGACAATGCATTGAAGACAATATGTCTACAGGGCTATTGTTACAAAATAAGTTTGAAATTCCTTTTATGAGAATTCCATTACCTTTAGGTTATAAAAATACTAAAGAATTTATAAAAACTATATCTGAAATTTCAGAATTACCAATACCAAATGAGTTGATAAAATCAGAAGGAAGATATATTGATGCAATTATTGATGGGCATAAACATGCAGCAGAAGGAAGAGTAGCTATATTTGGAGAACCAGATTTAGTTGCAGGATACACAGAGTTTTGTGTAGAGAATGGGATGTTTCCAGTTTTGGCAGCAACAGGGTCAAGTAATAGCACCATGAAAAATCTTTATAAGAAAATTCAATCAAAATTTGATGAAGAACCAATCATTTATGATGATACTGATTTTCAGACTATCCAAGAGATTTCGAAGAAAAACAATGTGAATCTGCTTATTGGAAATTCAGGGGGAAAATTTGTATCAGAGAAAACAGGAATACCACTTCTAAGAATGGGATTTCCTATTCATGACAGAATTGGAGGACAAAGGTTAATGCACTTATTCTATGAAGGTGGAATGAAGCTTTTAGACGACATGATAAACACACTTCTAGAGAAAAAGTACAGTTCATATAGAGAGGTAATGTTTGAGAAATATTATAAAGGAGTTGAATAATATGCTTATAGCTGTTGGAGTTGACAGGGAAGATAAAATAGCACCTCATTTGGGGAAAACAGAGTTGTTCATGATTTTTGATAGAAAAGGCGAAAGAGTAAAGTTTATGGAAATGAGAAAAAGAACATTGGTTTCAAAGGAACATGATAATTTGATAGAGGATATTAAGGATTGTAAGTTTGTAATAGCTGAGAATATTGGGCCAGGAATGACTGATAGATTAATTGACGCAGGGATTTCTCCTATAAGAGAAAATAGGACGAAAGATCCAGTTTATGCAGTTAAATTGATATAAAAAATCTAAAATTTTGGGATAGAAATAGGAGGAGATTTATATGTCTTGTGGAGGATGCGGAACTAAAGAGAATGAATTTGAAGGAGAAACAGCACAACACCCATGTTATAGTCCGGGAGCTCATGAATTTGCAAGAATGCATATACCTGTGGCACCAAGATGTAATATTTCATGTAATTATTGTAATAGAAAATTTGACTGCCCTAATGAAAGCAGACCGGGAGTAACTAGTGAAGTGTTAACTCCAGAAGAGGCTTTTGATAAATTTATAACTGTAAAAAGCAAAATGGATAATCTGAAAGTAGTAGGAATAGCAGGGCCAGGAGATGCTTTAGCAAATATTGATAATACTAGAAAAGCAATAAAGCTTATCCAAAGTGCAGATGATAAAGTAATTATATGTTTGTCAACAAATGGATTAATGTTACCAGAATATTTTAATAGAATCATAAAACTTGGAGTAAATCACGTAACAATCACAATAAATACAATTAGACCTGAGGTAGGAGCTAAAATATACAGATACGTTTTTTATAATGGAGAAAGACATTATGGAGAAGAAGGAGCAGCAATCCTTATAAAAAATCAATTGGCAGGACTGAAAATGTTAGCTGATGCTGGAGTAATGTGTAAAGTAAATATAGTTATGATAAAAGGTGTAAATGATGAATATATTGAAGAAACAGTTCAGCATGTAAAAAGTTTGGGAGCAGTTCTTACAAATATAATGCCACTAATACCTACAGCAGGAACTAAGTTTGAAAACATGCCGTTAGTTAGTACCCATGAGCTAAATGCTATGAGAGATAAATGTGGAATACATGTAAAACAAATGTATCATTGTCAACAATGTAGAGCAGATGCTATAGGAAAACTTCAAGAAGATAGGTCTATAGAATTTAGAAATACAAAAACTATTGCTAGTGAGAATAAGAAAAAAGAAGAAGAAAAAATTAGAATAGCAGTTTCTAGTAAGACAGGCCTTATTATTGATGAACATTTTGGACACAGTAAAGAGTTTTATATTTATGATTATGAAAATAATGGATTGAAATTCTTGGAGTGTAGAAAGGTTGATAAATACTGTAATGGCCCAGAATGTGAAGGAGAAAGTAAAATTGAAACAATTATCAGTACGCTAAGTGATTGTAAAATGGTTCTTTCCATGAGAATAGGTTACGAACCTAAAAAGAAATTAATGAATAGCAACATAATTCCTATAGAAACTTATGATAAAGTTCAAGATGGAATTATGGAAGCTGTAAAAAATGTAATTTAATAAAAAAATGGAGGTAAATAAATGAATAAACCAACAAAACATATATTTGTCTGTACAAGTTCAAGAATGACAGGGGTTGCAAAGGGATTCTGTCATACAAAGGGAGCTCTTGAAATCATACAAAGATTTACAGAGAAATTAGAAGAAGAAGATATAACAGATGTAATGGTATCTAATACAGGCTGTTTTGGAATATGCGAAAAAGGACCAATAGTTGCAGTTTATCCAGATAATGTGTGGTATGGTTCTGTAAGTACTGATGATGTTGATGAAATAGTAGAGAGTCATATAATGAATGGGAAAATAGTTGAAAAACTGGAAATTTAAAATTTATAGAGGGGACGTTTATAACGTCCCCTTTAAAGATTGATTATGCGAGGTGAAATTATGGGAAAATTTAATATTATAGATACAACCCTTAGAGACGGAGAGCAAACCGCAGGTGTTGTATTTACTCTAAAAGAAAAGATAGTAATTGCAAAAGAACTGGATAAACTGGGAATAGAAATTATAGAGGCAGGAATACCTGCAATGGGAATAGAGGAAATCAATGGAATAAAAGCTTTGCTTAATTTGAAATTGAAATCAGAAATTATGACATGGAATAGAATAGTCGAAGAGGATATTCAAAAGTCTTTGGACTGTGGTGTTAAATTTATTCATATGTCAGCTCCTGTATCTGATATTCATATTTATAAAAAGCTTAATAAAACCAAAGAGTGGGTATTGGAGCAAACTAAAAAATGTATAAAACTAGCAATAGATGGAGGAGCAATAGTATCTTTGGGAGCAGAAGATGCTTCTAGAGCTGATTTTAATTTTTTGATAGAGTTTTATACTTTGGCAAAAGATTCGGGCGTAAGTAGAATAAGATATGCAGATACAGTAAGTTGTCTTGATCCAATTTCTACATACGAAATTATAAAAAAAATAAAAGAAAAAATAGATTTGCCTATAGATTTTCATGGACATAATGATTTTGGAAGTGCAACTGGAAACTCTCTTGCTGCCATAAAAGCAGGTGCTGAATATATTAGCTGTAGTATAAATGGTTTGGGAGAGAGAGCTGGGAATACTTCTCTTGAAGAGATAATAATGGGAACAAAATATGTGCTTGGAATAGAAAAAGATTATAAATTAAAGAAGCTAATAAAAATATCTGAACTGGTAGAAGAGTATTCTGGGAAAAAAATAAGCGACACAAAACCTATTGTAGGAAAAGAAGTTTTTTCTCATGAATCAGGAATACATGTAGATGGAATTTTAAAAAATAAAAATACTTATGAACTCTTTAACCCAAAAGATATAGGACGAACGAGAAAAATTATTATAGGAAAACATACTGGAATAGCTGGAATTGTTAATAAGTTCAAAGAGCTTGGATATGAAATTGAGCATAATCAAGCAAGAGAAGTAGTAAATATGATTAGAAAAGAATTGGATATTAACAAAGAACTAGATATTAATTATTTGCTAAATAATTATTCCAAAGGGTTAAATAAAATTGTAGGAGGATAAAAAATGAATACAAAATATGGATTTTTAAATGGTTTAGAAGATAATGAATTATATCCAAATGGAACTTTAAAACTTTGTAGAGTAACAGAACCAAATGTTTTGGTGACAAAAATCGGTAAGTTAATTCCACAGTATGAAACTAGAGATGAAAGAAGAAAACTCACTGGAACATTGGAATTTTATAATAATGGAGATTTAATGTCAATCTGTCTTGATGAAAAAATCACGGTAGAAACTCCCATAGGAAATATTCCTGCAGAAAAGATTTTGTTTTATAAAGGCGAAAAAATTAAAAGAATTTTCCCTCTTAATGGAAAATTGTCGGGATATTGGGGCGAAGAAAATGAGTATAGTTTGGCAGAAAATATAAGTTTTAGATTAGAAGATAAAGAAATAACTTCTAAGTTTATAAGTATCGCTTTTTATGAGAGTGGAGCTTTGAGAAGCTTGACTCTTTGGCCAAGGGAAATTCTTAATTTAGAAACTGAGTTTGGAAATATAAAAGTTCGTAAAGGAATATCTTTTTATGAAAATGGTAAAATAAAATCCTATGAACCAGCAGTAGAAACAAAGTTAGATACACCAATAGGTACTATTTCAGCTTTTCATAATGAAATTGTAGGATTAAATGGAGATTCCAACTCTATAGAGTTTTATTCAGATGGAATTATTAAGGCTATCTATACTTGTAGCAATAGTATAAGAGTGGTAGAAGAGGAAAATGAACATGTTATTGAGCCACAATTAAAAGCTGGTTGGTGTAATGAGCTTATAAAAATACCAGTTCCTGTAAAAATTAATTTCTTAGAAAATAGTGTTTTATTTAATGACAATAAGAGTTTTAATATGAGTAGTAAGTTTTATATAAAAGATATTAGTTACAAAAATATTGAAGAAGAACTGACTTGTTAAATAGATTTTTAATTTATAAAAATGCAGAATTTAGTATCTGCATTTTTTTATGCAAAGAATTTATTGAAAAAGTTCTATGAAAGAGCTATGATAAATCACAAGACAGGTAAAAATATAGTGTTAGAGAGGAATCAAAATACTTTGGAAAATATTAAAATTTTAGGAACAATTCATAAACTGCACAATGAAAACCCTAATTATACTTTTAATCATATTAGAGAAGCGATTATAGAATTTGAGCCAGATATAGTTGCAATAGAAATAAGAAACAGAGATATAAATGAAAAAAATGAATATCTTATAGATTATTATCCGCCAGAAATGATTCAGATAAAAAAAGAGTTTGAAAATAGGATAGCTGTAGTCGGATTTGATTGGAGAGGAGAGGATTTAGAGAATGAACCTATTGAAAAATGGATTCCCAGTAAGGCTAATTTGTCAAAATATGAGGATATAAGTAACTTGATGAAAAAAAGAAAAAAGATTATGAATGATTTCTATAAAACATGCAGTATATATGAATGCCAAGATAAGTCTAAATTACAGGAACTGGAACTTATAGAAAAGGAGCTAAACGTAGTATTACTAGGCTATGGGCAAGAAAAATTGATTCAGTATAAAAAAGATAGAGAATCAATTATGGGTAATAATATATTAAAAATTATTAAAGACAATGACGGTAAAAAAGTTATGGTTATAACAGGGATAACTCATGTTCTTTATTTGTATGATAGATTGCTGTGTTTGAGAAAAAATATAAATATTTAATCTGTTTATTAGAACAGATTAGAATAGAACTGATATTAGAACTTTTTCTTTATATTTTATTAGTTTAATGGTATAAATTAATTTGGATATAACGAAACTTATATTACAAAATTTAACATATATGAAAGGCGAACCTATGGATAAAATAAAAATTTTTAAAGCTTTAGGAAATGAAACTAGATTAAATATTTTGGAATGGTTAAAAAATCCAAAGGAAAATTTTGAAACTCAAATTCATTTGTCTGTTATGGATGATTTTCAAGAGGGCGTTTGTGTTGGTAGTATCAGAAAAAAAGCTGTGTTAAGTCAGTCAACAATATCCTCTTTTTTATCAATGCTAGAAGAAGTTGAATTAGTGGAATCAAGAAATATAGGACAATATACTTATTTCAGAAGAAATGAAAAAGGAATTAAAGAGATAAAAAAAATGATAGAATTTGAATTGTAATTGATATTTACTTTTAACTTGACAGTTCCACTTCTCTGTGTTAATCTGTTTTTAGCGATTTAGTTAATCTGTAAAAACAGATTTAAATAAAAATTAAGGAGAGAACTATGTCATATTTAAAAAAATCACTGGATTTAGGAAAATTATTTTTGAAAAATAGATTAATTATGCCTCCTATGGCTACATCTAATTGTCCTGATGGAATAATTAATCAAGGAATCTTTGATTATTACAAAGAAAAATCTCAAGGAGGATATATTTCTTTGATAATAATTGAACATAGCTATATTTCCAAAGAAGGAAGAGCCAGTAGAAATCAAGTATCAATTGCAGATGATAAAAACAATGAGAACTTGAAAGAACTAGCTAAAATAATTCAGCAAAATGGAACAAAGGCTATTATGCAAATTAATCACGCTGGAATCCAAGCAGATGAGGCTATAACAGGGTTCTCTTCTTTTGGTCCTTCCGCTATTATTAATCCTAAACAAATGCGATATCTAAGGAGCTTACTCTTAAAGAGATTGAAAATATTGTAGAAAATTTTGGAAAAGCTGCAAAGAGAGTTAAAGATGCAGGATTTGAGGGTTGTAGAAATCCACGGAGCTCACGGTTTATCTTTTAAGTC
>Ga0183099_1001703_pt1 | contig 12243 bp, 15 predicted proteins | sample Biomet1_FD_127788 | JGI IMG/M metagenome (GOLD analysis project Ga0183099, IMG submission 127788) | Microbial communities from bioreactor (seeded with anoxic lake sediment) at LBNL, California, USA - Biofuel metagenome 1 | ecosystem: Engineered > Bioreactor > Anaerobic > Unclassified ... | reverse complement strand
ATTTTGCATGAAGCGGATGCGCCGGTCAAACCACAGGATGTCGGAATTGACGGGCAAATGGCAGTAGATGCGGTGCGTATGGCTAAAAGAAGTAAGAAACAGATATACCATCCTTACACTGCGCAATTCCCTGCCAGATAAACTCAAACGCTTGGCAATTATCAGACAGAATTGGCCTGAAATTGAGCAAGTTTTAGCCGAAGTAGCACCATCGGCTACGGTAAAGAAAATTTTGCATGAAGCGGATGCGCCGGTCAAACCACAGGATGTCGGAATTGACGGGCAAATGGCAGTAGATGCGGTGCGTATGGCTAAAGAAGTAAGAAACAGATATACCATCCTTACACTGCTGGCGGATTTAGGCTTGCTTGAGGAATTTTCTCAGGAAATAGGACGGGAGCTCGTTCGCGACTGGCTTTGATTGAAGCGCAGTGCAGGCAACAGGATAAAGGAGGCACTTGCTATGGTGAAAAATGTTGGCGAAATCAGAAGTTTTTTGCTGGATATGGATGGAACAATTAATCTTGGACAGCAGCTGTTGCCAGGGGCAAAAGAGTTTATCGATTATCTGCAGTCGAGTGGGCGGCAGTTTTTATTTTTGACGAATAATTCTTCGAAAGATGCAGCCCATTATGTGAAAAAAATGTGCGGGCTGGGAATTTCATGCGATGCAGACAATGTGCTGACGTCTGGTGATGCAACCATCAGCTATCTACAGAGCATAAAACCGAGCGCACGCGTGTTTTTAATGGGAACGCCGGAGCTTGAACAGGCCTTTTTAGCGGGTGGATTTTGTTTAACTGACGAGGCCCCGGATTTTGTCGTTCTTGGCTTTGATATGACGCTGACCTATGCGAAACTGGTTAAAGGCTGTGATTTTATTCGGCAAGGAATTTGCTATATTGCCACACATCCGGATTTTAACTGTCCGGTGGAAAATGGATATATTCCGGATACGGGAGCGATGATAGAATTGATCAAGGCCTCCACGGGCAAGGTACCCAAGATCATCGGCAAGCCGAATAAAGAAATTATTGAAAGTGCGTTTCGTAAATTGCGCTTAGCCGATACTTCCGGGATCGCGATTGTGGGCGATCGTGTTTATACGGATATAAAAACAGGCGAAAATGCCGGAATTGATTCGATTTTGGTACTGTCCGGTGAGTCTGAGGAAGCGGATCTGAAGCGCTGCGGTGTCACCGCCAGCTTTGTTTTTAAAGGAGTCGGGGATATTTGCCGAGAACTGAAGGAATATGATCGGGCTCAGTTACAGCCACAGGTCAGCAGAATCGGCTAAGTTAAAGAATACGTTGCTGCAGTCTATTGTTAATGATTGAATGTTTAATCGTTGACAATAGACTTTTTTTATATGATAATTTGAAAGTATATTAGTACGTAAAATAAAACATATAAGATTTTTAGGCTTGTTGTTAACCTTGTTTTTTATAATGGTTTACGAAAGGCGGAAATGAGAGAATGAAATTTTTTATTCATGGCTGGGCAACCGGGCCACAAGTCTGGCCATCTTCTTTGATCGAAGGAGAAAGTTTTTTATACAATAATGAGGAATTTCCGGAAATTTCCGATCTCGAACGGACGGTCAAGGAACTTTGGCAGACAAGGAAAGAAAAAATTATCGTTGTCGGCTGGTCTTTGGGAGGGATGTTGGCGTTGCAGTTGGCGCAGGCCCATCCGGAGTGGATCGAAAAGCTGGTGCTGCTATCTTCGACGCCGAGGTTTACGACAGATGGTTTGTATACCGAGGGGCTACCGCTGTCAATTGTTAAGAATTTGTCCCGGAGGCTTAAACGCCGACAGCGGGAAACACAAGAAGATTTTTATCGGGAGATGTTTGCGGCGACGGAATCCGCAGCAGCTGAGAAATTTAACGAGATAAGCCCGGCGTTTTTTTCGCTTGCAGGTGAAGGTTTGCAAAAAGGATTGGATTACCTATTGCAGACGGATTTGCGGGGTATTTTATCACAAATCAAAGTGCCCGTGGATATTTTGCATGGAGGTGCGGATGAAATCTGCCCGCCGGCGGCGGCCAGGTATATGGCGGGGCTACTCCCGGCGGCAAAACTGAAACTGTTTCCGGGAGCGGGGCATGTACTGTTTTTCTCGCACCTGGCTGAAGTTTTGAAAATAATTGAAGAGGGTATGGAGAAAAATGGATAAACGTTTGGTACGGACACATTTTGGGCGCAGCAGCAAAACCTATGATGAATATGCCGTGGTGCAAAAAAAGATGGGGCTTCGTTTGGCGGCGATGGTAGCCACTGCCGGATCCTTTAATCGGATTTTGGAAATTGGCTGTGGAACGGGATTTTTGACCAAACAGCTGGCTGTGCTTTATCCACAGGCAGAAATTATTGCGAGTGATATTTCGCCGCTGATGCTTGACGAGGCTCGAGAAAAACTTGGGGAATACGCCAATATCGAATATATGGTTGCTGATGGTGAAGCCCTGACGCTGGCGGGATCGTTTGATTTAATTGTTTCGAATGCAGCCTTTCAGTGGTTCAAAGACTATCCAGCGGCGCTAGAGGGGCTGAAGGAAAAGCTGGCGCCGGGAGGCTGCCTGTTTTATGCAACCTTCGGGGAAAAGACGTTTTGGGAGTTGCAGCAGGCCTTTGCTATAGCCAGAGAGGAACTTGGGGTTGCTGCTGACTGTGACGATCGGCATGGACCGACTTTTATCACCAGGGAAACACTCGAACAGATTGTAGACGAACTTTCTATGCCGGCACTGTTTCAGGAAGAGTTGTTTATTGAGAAGTTTGGCTCGGTAAAGGAATTTTTACTTTCCGTCAAACGGGTAGGGGCCAACAATGCCTCTGGCCAGCAGATGAGGACAAACCGTCGGTTGCTGTTAAAGATGATGGACTCTTATCAGGCTCTTTTTGCTCCGAAATCGAAAATTGAGGTCACCTATCATGTCATTTATGCCTGTCAGCAAAATTTATAGATTTTTAAGGACCGGGCCTGCCATAATGCAGGCCTTTTTTTATTGCTTGGACAAAACAATTTTCCCACAGATAGCAGGATAATATGCCTGCCGAGAGGAATTGTTTTACATAAGGTAACAGTTTTTAGGAAAGCCTTGAATTGCTTGAAGAATGTGAAAAGTATATGATTTTGATTTAAAACTATGAAGGCGGGAAGGGGAATTCATGATGGGACAAGAGAAGCGGAAGGTTTTAATTTGCGACGACTCCATGTTTATTCGCAAAAAATTACGGGACTTACTGGAAACGGAATTTGATTGTGAGGTCGTTGAGGCTGGAAATGGGCAGGAAGGAATAACTTCGTATGATCAAACTCGGCCGGAAGTTGTATTTATGGATATTGTGATGCCGGTTTGTGATGGACTATCAGCGTTACAGGAAATAAAAAGGCTTGATCAGGCAGCTAATGTGGTAATGCTTTCTTCAACGGGTACTTCAGCCAAACTGGTGCAGGCTTTAAAACTTGGCGCTAATAATTTTATTCAAAAGCCATATGATAGAGAACAGATTGCGAAGGCTATTTCAAGCATACATAAATAAGGGGCGATAGCATGTTTAGTCAATATTTCGGACAGTATTTATTGGATAAGGGGATTTTATCCGCCACTCAGCTACAGGCAGTGCTGGCGGAGGAAGCTTCGGTTAGGGTCAAGCTGGGGATTTTGGCAATAGATGCCGGGTATATGACTCCGGCAGAAGTGGAACGCGTACACGAGCTTCAAAAACGATATGACAAGCGTTTTGGCGAACTTGCCATTGAACGGGGACTGTTGCGTGAGGCGGAGGTAGCCCGGTTACTCGAGGTCCAGAGCCAGAGATATCTGCAGCTCAGTCAGGCGATTGTCGATCAAGGCTATCTGTCATTACAGCAGGTAGACGAAGCTCTGAGTAGTTATAAGGAAGACAATCGACTGTCTGCTGAAAATCTGGATGCACTGATTAAGGGGGATATTGATGAAATCGTGCGCTTCAGCCTTGATTTTGGGGAGGTTGAAAATGCCACCTGTTATCAAAATTATACCGCGTTGTTGTTGCGCAATATGGTGCGGTTTTTAGGCGAAACCCCGGTTATTATTAAGCGCCAGAGCGCCGAGGATAAACCGTATTCCTGGCTGATTACCCAGCAGATTGAGGGCGCTGGCGGACTTCATACAGGGCTTGGACTCAATGAGGATGTCCTGCTGGCCTTGGCAGAGCGGTATAGTGGAGATGATATGCCGGCGGTTGTTGATGCCTATGCCAAGGACTGCGCGGCAGAATTTTTAAACTTAACCAATGGAATTTTCTGTGTGAATGCTTCGAATAACAGTATGGAACTGGATCTTGAATTGCAGCATGTAGAGCAACAGGTGGCTTTTCCTGAAAAAGCTGCCGAAGAAATTGTTTTGCGGCTGTCCTTTGGTGATATATCGTTGCTACTGGCTTGAGTCTGCCAGCCTTTATAAAAAATGCTCCCGGACAAATGTTCGGGGAGCATTTTTTTATGTATCTGACGAGTATAATAGAAAACAATATTTATTTGGCGTGAGGATTTGTCAGTGTGGTAGCGCCGGTGATAAAATAAAAGAAACAATAATAGCTGCAGATTGCTGGCTAATATGGTGGGGGAAATATAAATGTACAGTTTTAAAAATGATTACAGTGAAGGTGCCCATGAAAAAATTATGACGGCGATGCTGGCCGCAAATCGTCAGCAAAGCCAAGGGTATGGCGAAGATGACCATTGTCAAAATGCAGCCCGGTATATCCGGGGGAAAATAGGCCGGACCGATGTGGATGTACATTTTCTTCTCGGGGGAACGCAGGTGAATTTGACGGTGATGGCCGCTTTTTTGCGTCCGCATGAAGCTGCTATTGCGGTTGAAACCGGGCATATCTGTGTGCATGAGACTGGGGCGATTGAGGCCACGGGCCATAAAGTGATTTCTGTGCCAGGGATGAATGGGAAGCTCACACCGCAAGGTGTTGAACAAGTGATCACGCAGCATATTGATGAACACATGGTAAAACCCCGGCTCGTGTATATTTCTAACTCGACGGAGCTGGGGACTTTGTATACCCGCGATGAGTTACAAGAGCTTCGTGCCGTATGCGACCGGTACGGACTCTATTTTTATATGGACGGGGCGAGACTGGCGTCGGCCCTTACCAGTAAGGAAAATGATCTGACTATGGAAGATTTGCCGCGCTATCTCGATGCGTTTTATATTGGCGGGACGAAATGTGGGGCGTTGTTTGGCGAAGCCTTGGTTATCTGTAAGCAGGAGCTGAAACCGGATTTTCGTTATATGATTAAGCAGCGGGGTGCTATGGCGGCGAAAGGCTGGCTCCTTGGCATTCAGTTTGAAGAGCTTTTCCGTGACGATTTATACTTTGCCTTAGGTACCCATGCCAATGACATGGCCGCATTGATTCGCAGTGCTTTATCTGAGGCTGGGATCCGGTTTTTTTCACCAACTGCTTCAACGAATCAAATATTTCCGATACTCTCCAATACTTGTATAGAGCGACTTCGGGCAACATATGCTTTTGGCATTTGGGAGGCGTATGATCAAGAACATACGATTGTGCGGTTTGTGACCTCCTGGGCAACGGAAGAAGCCGCTGTACATAATTTGATCAGGGAAATATTAAAACAGGAAATATAATGTAAAGGAGGCTATTTATGCTTAAAATAGGATGCCATCTTTCCTCGGGCCAAGGCTATTTGGCTATGGGGAAGGCGGCTAAAGCAATAGGGGCTAATACATTTCAGTTTTTTACGCGGAACCCTCGTGGGGGCAAGGCAAAAGCTTTTGATGAAGCAGATGCTGCAGCCTATGTGGCATACGCTGCGGCGGAGGGGATAGCAGGGATTCTTGCCCATGCCCCCTATACCCTTAACGCCTGTGCCGCTGATGAAGATCTGCGCGCGTTTGCCCAGCGGGTAATGCTTGAGGATCTGCAGCGGCTGGAATATTTTCCCGGGAGTATGTACAATTTTCATCCGGGAAGTCATGTGAAACAGGGCAGTGCGACTGGTATTGAATATATTGGCCAGTTGCTCAATGCTGTTCTGCAGCCGGAACAGGCAACGCTGGTTCTGCTTGAAACCATGGCTGGCAAAGGCACGGAAATTGGGCGCTGCTTTGAGGAATTGCGGGAAATTATTGACCGGGTCGATGAAGACCAGCTGCTGGGAGTGTGCCTCGATACTTGTCATGTCTTTGATGGCGGGTATGATATTGTCCATGGACTAGACGCTGTTATTGAAGAATTTGACCGGGTTATTGGACTTGAACGACTAAAAGCGGTTCATCTTAACGACAGTATGAATCCGTTTGCCAGTCATAAGGACCGTCATCAAAAAATTGGGCAAGGTGAGATCGGCCTGCAGGCAATTACTGCGATTGTGAATCACCCGAAACTACAGGGAATTCCCTTTTATTTGGAAACGCCAAATGATCTGGAGGGGTATGCAGCAGAAATTTCTTTGCTGAAACGACTATATAAGGGAGTAGGGAAATGACAACTACAAGCACGTGGCAGAAAAAAATCTGGTATTATGATTTTTCTTTCGGCAAATTTGCTGTGGCCGAAGACGGCAGCGGTATAACCGATATTTGTCTGGCGACAGATTTGTTGACGGGAAGTTTAAATACCTGCGAAACGCCGCTGCTTCGTAAAGCAAAACAGCAGTTGAATGAATATTTTTGTGGTTCGCTCGCGCGGTTTTCCCTGCCACTATCGCTGCGGGGAACAAAATTTCAGCTGTCGGTTTGGTCTGCTTTACAGAACATTCCCTATGGTGCGACGCAGAGCTATAAGCAGGTTGCGGCAGCGACAGGAAGCCCGCAGGCGTCTCGTGCTGTTGGGATGGCAAATCATCGCAATCCGGTGATGATTGTAATCCCCTGCCATCGGGTCATCGGCGCAAATGGCAGCCTCGGCGGCTATATCGGGGGGCTGGCATTAAGGAAAAACTGCTTGCGCTGGAGGCGGGTTCGCTTGTCTGGGGAGGACAGCCTTGCGGGAACGGCTTGAATAAAACCACTATTGGCGGTATTGATTTGTGTTATAATAAAGCTGAAAATAAAATAGGGAATTTTTCGACAATAAGATAGGGGAACGATCAAGGAGGCGACGAATTGTGGAACAGAAGTTGAGGATTTTGATCACGGATGATTCGTCTTTACTGCGGCGAAAGCTGCGAGGTGATTTGGAACAGCTTGGCTGTGAGGTTTCCGAAGCAAAAAATGGCAAGGAAGCCATTATGGAAGCCTTGACGGCGCCGCTGGATGTTATTATTTTGGATATTGTCATGCCTGAAGTTGACGGAGTCGAAGCCTTGCGGGCCATTCGTCAGGCAAGGCCCGATCTGCCGGTGCTTATGCTTTCATCAGCGGGATCTTCAAAGCATATTATCGAGTCATTGCAGCTGGGCGCGATTGACTTTATCCAAAAGCCATATGGGACTGAGCAATTAAAGCAGGCGCTTAGCCGTATAAGAAAGAGAGGCAGTGAAAATGCTTAGACAATATTTCCTCAGACAGTATTTTGCCCAGGCATTGCTCAATAAGGGGGTTCTTTCGCGAGAACAGGTCGTTTGCCTTTTGGCCAGCAAAGACAAACATCGGTCGACAATTGCGATGCGGGCGTTAAGTCAGAAAGTGATGCCGGCCGTGCAGGTTGAGGAAATATTGAAGCGGGAAGAGGCTCCGGAAAAATTTGGAGCCCTGGCAGTTGCCGCGGGGTATATGACACAATCGCAGCTGCGCAGTTTGGAAGAAATGGAGTCTAATACAAATTTGGATTTTTCGCAAGGGATGATTGATGAGAAGATTGTCGATTACCATACGCTTGAATCCTTATTGCTTGAATATGAAAATAATGCAACTACGATAATTGATAATGCCGTACAGCAGATTGCGGCGCAAATTGAATCCTTTAAAGAACTTGAGGATGAATGTGCACTTTACAGCGGGTACGTGGATGCTTTTTTGCGCGCGATGGCGCAGTTTATGAGGACTTCGCCTGTTATTAACTTTTCGGCAGAGCCTTTCAGCGGAGAAAAGAGTGTAATCTTAATTTCGCAAAGACTTACGGGAGATGTGTCCTTGGCGGCGGGCATCATGGCGGAAGAGGACGTTTTTAGACGGATGGCGCAGCGGTACAGCCAGGAACCGGATATAGAATATACAGAAGAAATTGTAATTGATAGTGTTGCTGAGTTTTTAAATGTAACCAATGGACTGTATCTGATTAATTTGTCGAATCGTCATTATACGGTGGATCTTGCGCCCCATCGGGTGGCCTACAACATTATTCCGTCGGCCAATAAACAATTGGTGATCCCGATCAATGCAGATTTTGGTAGTTTCCAGCTGATTCTTGCCGCTGATGAAATTGCTTTTTAATGGTCCGTCGGCTAAAGGTAAGGGGAAGGTATTTTCCTGTCTGTTAAGATTTTTATAAATATAGTTGACATAAATGAAAAAAAATGATAACCTATATATCGTTGCAGATGCAATATGACAGTGCTGGACCGGCACTGTTTTAAAGCCAGTGGAGAGTTGTCCGAGCGGTTGAAGGAGCACGCCTGGAAAGCGTGTGTACGGGAAACTGTACCGAGGGTTCGAATCCCTCACTCTCCGCCATTATAATTTAAAAGATATTCCTTTTTTAGGTCGGACCGCGGTGCTTTGGTCTTGCGCAATGGAGACCCGTGAACCCCGTCAGGTCCGGAAGGAAGCAGCGGTAAGTGGTCATCTTCATGTGCCGTGAGGTTGCCTGGGGGCCGCGGCCCGACGTTGAAAAGGAATTATTAAGTAAACAGCCTGCAAAGGCTGTTTTTTTGCTATACTATAGCTGTTGTAGTATTTGAAGTAAAGTGAATTGAAGGCGGGATAGTATTATGGCGTATGTTGCCTTATATCGAAAATGGCGGCCGAAGAGCTTTGCTGATTTGGTTGGACAGGAACACATCAGCAGAACTCTGGCAAATGCGATTCTTTCAGAAAAAATCGGTCACGCATATCTTTTTGCAGGCCCACGTGGGACAGGAAAGACCAGTACTGCTAAGATTTTTGCCAAAGCGTTAAATTGCGATCATGGCCCGACGCCGGAACCTTGTAATGTTTGTCCGGTTTGCAAAAAAATCAATGAAGGGGCATCTATGGATGTTTTTGAAATTGATGCAGCCTCCAACCGAGGGATTGATGAGATCCGAGACCTGCGTGAAACCGTGAAGTTTGCGCCGGTGGACGGGCGGTATAAAGTTTATATTATTGATGAAGTTCATATGTTGACGGCGGAGGCCTTTAATGCACTGTTAAAAACACTTGAGGAGCCGCCAACGCATGTTGTATTTATTTTAGCAACTACAGAAGCGCATAAGGTCCCGGCTACAATTCAATCCCGTTGCCAGCGGTATGATTTTAAGCGCATAACAGTTGATCATATCCAGGCTAGGCTGTCCGTGGTGGCTGATTCAACAGGGATACAAGCTGATGATGAGGCATTGAAGATTATAGCAGTTCATGCTGATGGCGGGCTTCGTGATGCTCTTAGTATTTTAGACCAGTGCGCGGCTCTGGCGGATAAAATCGTTGATATTGATACGGTTCGACGAATTCTCGGGCTTGTTGGACATGAATGGATATGGAAGCTGACTGAGGCCTTGGCTGATAGATCAGCCGCCGCTGTGTTAAAAATACTTACCGTGCTTTTGGATGAAGGCAAGGATGTAAAGCAGATTTTGTCGGAAATGATTCTGCATATGCGTAGTGTCATGATTTACAAAGCGGTGGGGCCTGATTCTGGGAATCAGCTATATGGTGATGATGAAACGGTTCTTGCGGTTCATGCAGGCCGTTTTTCCCATGAAGAGATCGCTGGAATCATACAAAAATTACATGTTGCGGTTAATGAGATGAAGTGGTCGGCACAGCCGCGGATTACACTGGAAGTGACGATGTTAGGACTTTGTCATGCGGCGAATCCGGGGAATACAGCTGCTTTGCCTGGCGATATACAGGAACTGGAACGACGGATTGAAAAACTGGAAGCAAAAATCGTGCAGCTCACTGCGGGGGTGCCTCAAGCTGTTTTAAAGCCTGGCACTGTTGTTGGGAAAATTGCCAAAGACAGTCGGATCACTGACTTGCCGGGTGACAGCTCGGCGCAGACAGTGCCGACCGTGTCTAGGGGGGGCGAATATTCTCAAACGATGGCGGTGTCACCGCAGGCGATTCATGCAGATGGTCAGATTGTCTGGAAAAATCTGCTATCAACACTGCAACAGAGAGGACGGATGCCTTTACTTGCCTGTGTTAAGCAAGGAGTACCATGCGGCATGAATCAGGGCCAGTTTCAGCTTGCCTTTAAAAGCAGCTTTTTAAAAGCGCGTACGGAGCGGGAAGACTACAGGGGAATGCTGGAAGAGGTTCTGCAGGAAATATGCGGACATGAAATGCGCCTTATTTGTGTACTCGATACGGCACCGGCTAGTTCACCTTCGGTAAAGCCACAGGCGGTGAAAGAGACGAAGTCTTCTTTGCCGCAAAAAGATATACCGAAAAAGGATGTCGTGAAAAAGCCGGAGGTAGAGGTTAATTATGAAGCTATGACGGCGGAGGAAAGACATACGCTGCAAACTGCCGTCCAGGTATTTGGTGATAACTTTGTTCGTGAAGAAGACTTAAAATAATAAATTGACGATTTTAAGGTATTTTGATAGGCTATGATATAGGGCATATACGAAGGAGGCAATATTATGTTTGGTGGAATGGGCAATATGGGGAATATGGCAGGGATGATGAAGAAAGTCCAAAAACTGCAGGCGGATATGGCAAAGCTGCAGGAAGAACTAAAGAAGAAAACGGTAGATGTATCGGCTGGTGGTGGTGCCGTTAAAATCGTTATGAATGGTGAAAAACAAGTGGAATCCCTACATCTTGACCCAGCTGCGGTTGATCCTGAAGATGTTGAAATGTTACAGGATCTGATCCTGACAGCAGTCAATGAAGCCGTGAAAAAAATTGATGATATGATGGCTTCGGAAATGGGAAAATTGACCGGCGGACTCAATTTGCCGCCAGGAATGATGTAATATGCAGTATATAGAACCACTGGCAAAGCTTATTGAGCATTTTCGTTCTTTGCCAGGGATTGGATCTAAAACGGCGGTGAGGCTGGCCTATCATATCCTTGATATGGATGCGGATAAAGCTGGAGCTCTGGCAAAGGCCATTGTTGAGGCAAAAGAAAAAATTGGCTTTTGCAATACCTGTTTTAATTTAAGTGACACCAATCCTTGTAAAATATGTGCGTCCGATAACCGGGACCGTTCCGTAATCTGCGTTGTAGAGCAGCCGCGAGATGTCGCTGCGGTTGAACGAATGCGTGATTACAAGGGTCTTTATCATGTATTACATGGTGTGCTTTCGCCGCTTGAAGGCGTAGGTCCGGAAGATATTCGCATCAAGGAATTGCTTAATCGGCTCTATGATGCGGATGTCAGAGAAGTTATTGTTGCTACAAACCCTAATGTTGAAGGTGAAGCTACAGCGATGTATCTGGCTAAGCTGCTCAAACCGGCGGGCATAAAGGTGACGCGGATAGCTCATGGATTGCCGATTGGCGGCGACCTTGAATATGCGGATGAAGTAACACTGTCGAAGGCGATGGAGAATCGCCGGGAAATTTAAATACCAACAAGCCGGAAGTTTTTCCGGCTTGTTTATTGAATGTGAGGAATGTTTTTATTATGGAAGCAAGTTTTGTTGTTGCCTTTGCGGTAGGGATTATGGTTCTGTGCCTGATCGGGAAAGTTGTATCCTTGCCAATGAAGGTCCTGTGGAAGCTTATTTCAAATAGTGTTGTGGGTGCCGTGATGCTATGGGTGGTCAATTTGTTTGGGGCTAATATAGATATCACCTTCGTCAAAGCCTTGATTGCAGGGGTTTTTGGTATTCCAGGGGTACTTGGAATCACAATTTATCAATTTTTATAAAAAGCTATTGACAATATACAGAGAAACATATAAAATAATACAAGTCGCCAGTGAGAACAAGGCGGCCCTTAAAAAAAGATTGTTTGTTAAATCTTGAAAAAAGCATTTGACAAGAAATTGATTTTGAGGTAATATATAAAAGCTGATTCAAGCAGTCAGCACGGTGTTCTTTGAAAACTAAACAATGCAGCAATAAAGAACTATGTAACACATGGTTCAAGCCAGATGTGCGGGTTTGACGCA
>Ga0183099_1001702_pt1 | contig 12243 bp, 10 predicted proteins | sample Biomet1_FD_127788 | JGI IMG/M metagenome (GOLD analysis project Ga0183099, IMG submission 127788) | Microbial communities from bioreactor (seeded with anoxic lake sediment) at LBNL, California, USA - Biofuel metagenome 1 | ecosystem: Engineered > Bioreactor > Anaerobic > Unclassified ... | reverse complement strand
TTATCTCCATGAAGAGAACAAGGTGAACAAGGCTCATTTCCAAATAAAAGTATCGAGTTATTATCATATTCAAACATATTTGGGTCTGTAGGTCCGAATACTACAAAGCTAAGAGTTTTAACTCCTCTTGCCATATGAAAAGGTCCGCTATCATTAGTTACTACAAAATCTGCCTTAGAAAGCAAAGCTCCACTTTCTTTTAACGACAACTTTCCTCCAAGATTTATACAAAACTCTCCAGAATTTTTTCTTATCTCTTCAAGCTCATTCCATTCATTTTTACCGCCAATAAGAATAATTTTTTTATTGAATTTATCATTTATTAATTCCCCTAATTTAGAAAAATTCTCTTTAGTCCATTTTTTAGTTTCTTTACTAGCTCCAGGAGCAAAAACTACAAAATCTTCATATTCTTTTACTCTCTCCAAATCTTTTACTTCAAAATCAAATTCTAGTTCTTCTCCTCTATACTTTAAACCTAGACTCTCAAGAGGTTTAAAATAAGATTTAACTATTGTATGGTCTACAGAGTATTTAATAAGTTTCCATTTAACTAATAACGATTTCCATAAAGCTCTCTTCTTATATCTTAAAACTCTACCTTTCACAAGTTTTGAAATCATTAAAGAACGCATTTTTGCATGTAAATCAATTATTAAATCATAATCTCCTATTTTTTTTGAAAATTTATAAATTCCTGCTAATCCTTTATATTTATCTTTTTCAAAAATTATAAGATTATCTATGTTTTTATTACCTCTTATTGCTTCTTTGAACTTATCAAGAACAATAAAATCAATAACTGCATTCGGATATTTTTCTCTAAGCTGAGTAAGTACTGGGGTTGTAAGTATTACATCTCCAAATGAACTCATTCTAATTACAAGGATTTTCACTTTCTTTCTCCTTCAAAACTGCTAATATTCTTTCATATACAAAATCTGATTTAATTTCCAACATACATTTAAAATGCTTTAGGGGACATTCATTTCCCCCATGAAGTCCACAAGGCCTACAAGTCAAAGAATTGTTTTCTATTACCTCACTATTTTTGCTCCAAGGATAAAATCCAAGCTCCTTTACTGTAGCTCCAAATATTGCCATAATATAGGTATCAAAAGCTGAAGCTATATGAATTGGTGAACTATCATTAGTAACTATTAAATCACATCTTCTTATAAGTTCTGCAAGCTGTAAAAGCGACGTTTCTCCTATGGCATTTATAGTTTTATCAGTATATTTCACTGATAGTTCTTTTTCTTCATTTCCACCAACAAGTATAAGTTTTATATCTTCTATCTTTTCAAGTTTTTCTATAAGTTCATTAAAGTACTCAATTGGCCAACGCTTTGTATTCCATTTACTTCCAATTGCAAGAGCAATTAATTTTTTACCTTTTATATCTTTGTCCAAAAGAAAATTATCTATATATCTCTTATCTTCTTCTGAAGGAAAAAGCTCCAATTTCTTGTCATCACAATTTGTTCCCAAAAGCTCTAACAACCTATCAACTTCATGTAAGTCTTTTCTATAAGTTACTTTTTTATTTAAAAATAGTTTTCCTTCACTTATATCATAACCAATTCTTGACGGAATTTTAGCTAAAAAACAAACTAAAGAACTTCTTAAATATCTATGAGGAATATAAGCTATATCAAATTTCTTTTCTCTTAATTCTTTAGCTAGGGATAATATTCCTTTTATCCCTTTATTTTTCCCTCGCTTATCATAAGCTATAACTTCCTTCAAATGAGGATTATTCGACAAAATAGCCTTACCTGCAGGAGTCGTTACATATGTAATCTCTGCCTGCGAATAAAGCTTTTTTATGTTTTTTACAAGAGCTGTCGATAAAACTATATCTCCTATAAATGCTGTATGAAATATTAATATTTTTTTCATGGTTACCTACTTTTAATCAATTTAAATTTTAAAGAACAATAGATTTTTTAAAACGTAAGTGTTTCTTTCCATTCTATCTCTTCTTTTACAACTCTAGCTGGGTTTCCTGCAACAATAGAATTACTTGGAACATCTTTAGTTACTGTAGAGTTAATTGCAAGAACTGCTCCATCTCCTACTGTAACTCCTTTAAGTACTGTCACATTATCTGTAATCCATACATTATTTCCTATAACAATATCTTTTGCTCCATTTATTCTTACTCCATTAGTCAATATATCATGTCCATCAGATGTCATAATTTTTGAATTTCTTGAAAACATGCAGTTTTCTCCTATAATAATTTTGGTTCCATTTTCTCTTACTGAAATATAAGTATCATCACCTGTTCCTGTTCCTCTTCCTACTATTAAAGTACAGTTTTTTCCTCTAACTTCAATTTTAGTATTTCTAAAACTAGTATTTTCTTTAAATTCAACAAAATTGTTTTCTCCTCTAATTCTAATATTACATCCTTTCAAAACTTGAAGTTTTAGTCTATTATTAGTTTGTTATTTTTATCAATTCTTATTTTATTTAAAATATAATTTAAAATATTCATGATACTCCTTTGACACTTAATCATATCAATAAGTTCTATAGTTTTAGTTTTTTTAATCTCCAGAATTAAAACTTAGAACTAAAAATCAATTATTTTATGAATAACATATCCATTCTATTAATTCTATAATTTTTATTATACTGAAAATAAATATTTAATAAATATTCACTTAAAAATCCAAATATTCTTGCTTTATAGGTATCCTCTGATATTTCTACTTCTTTTTCTAGTTGATGAAAAATAGAAAATAACCATTTTGAATATTTATCGAATATTTCTTTTTTGCAAATAACCATATTACAAGGGCTTATTTTATTTCCTTCCATGAAATCATCATAAGCTTTTAAATAATCTAAATGATTTTTTTCAATTATTCTTCTTAATATTTCTACTTCTCTTTTAAAAAGAGTTTCTGCGTGAGTTTTCATAGAAATATTTAATTTAAATTCCTTTAAAAGTAAAACATCACTATCATTAAGTTTATTTTCTAAATATTTCTCCGTTTTCATTATATTTTTATTTAAATAGCTATATCCTTTTATAGTCGTTTTTCTTTCTTTCCACTCTTTCCTATTTTTTAAAAAACCTTTTATCTTTCTTAATGATAAACTTGTATAGTAGTAAAAATCATTAAGTTTTGTTGCTACTATAAAGTATCTTCTATAATGACATAATCCCACATAATCTGCATCTTTCACATTTTTCCATATCCAATAAAAACCTGTTAATTCACAATAATTAGCATTTTCCAATGAAATATTGTCTCCCGTATTGTCTCCCAAATAACCTAAATCTTCTTTTCCTTCTCTACCAACATGCAAAGGAATATGATACTTAGATTTAGGAACATCAAATTTCTTATGCGTTGCTATATAAATTTTTAAATTCATTAAATTTCTCCTAATTCTCTTTTTGTAATTTCTAAAGCATGATATACGACATGATGCATATCATAATATTTATAATCTGCTAACCTGCCACCAAAAATTACATTTTCTTCTTTGTCTGCTAATATCTTGTATTTTTTATACAAATCATTATTTTTTTCATTATTTATAGGATAATATGGCTCATCTCCCTTTTTCCATGTAGAAGGATACTCTTTTGTAATTATTGTTTTTTCTTGACTACCAAATTCGAAATGTTTATGCTCTATAATTCTCGTATAAGGAATTTCTCTTTCTGTATAATTAACTACTGCATTTCCTTGATAATTATCTATATTTAATATTTCTGTTTCAAATTTTAAACTTCTATATTCCAATTCTCCAAATTGGTAATCATAAAATTCATCTATCATTCCTGTAAATACTATCTTATGCGCTAGTTGCTTATATTCTTTCCTTTTATCAAAATAATTATCATTTAATTTTACATCAATTCCTTCTAAAAATTTGTCAATTATCTTGTTATATCCACCAATTGGAATACCTTGATATTTATCATTAAAATAATTATTGTCATAAGTAAATCTAACAGGTAGCCTATTTATTATAAAAGAAGGTAATTCTTTGCATTCTTTCCCCCATTGCTTTTCCGTATATCCCTTAATTAGTTTTTCATAAATATCAATTCCAACAAGAGAAATAGCCTGTTCTTCTAAATTTTTAGGATTTAATGTGTTTAACTCTTTAATTTGGTTTTCAATTTTTTTCTTTGCTTCTTGAGGTGTTATTACTCCCCAGAGCTTATTAAAAGTATTCATATTAAAGGGCAAATTATAAATTTCTCCTTTATAGTTTGCTATAGGAGAATTAATATAATTATTAAATTCAACAAACTGATTTATGTAATCCCATATCTCTTTATTACTTGTATGAAAAATATGAGCACCATATTTATGAACATTTATTCCTTCAATGTTTTCACAATATATATTTCCACCTATATGATTTCTTTTATCTATAACTAAACATTTTTTACCTTTTTTATTTGCCTCATATGCAAAAATTGACCCAAACAATCCTGCTCCTACTACTAAATAATCATATTTCATTATTTTTCTCCTCTTCCTTATATCCTAAAACTTTCAGTCCACCTTTAATACACCTTATTTCCAAAGGACATTTTGGTCCTTTTTCACCATCTACATCTATTATTATTTCTTCATCTGAATGAATAAATAACTCATCTGTTTTAAAGTACTCAACTACTTCTTCATCTTCAAGATAAGTACCATTAATTATCTTGAAAAATATATTTATAGACTTCATTATTCCCTTTGCCTTAATAAGAATAACATCAAACATTCCATCATCTATTTCTGCTTTATAAGCTAAATTTATTCTTCCAGCAGTTCTTCCATTAAAAACAAACATTATATATTTTTCTTCAAGATTTTCATTTTCATGAGATACTACATCTATTTCCAAAGGTTTTATATTATAAGCATCTTTTATTCCTCTGAGATAATAAGCCAATTTACCAAAATTCTTTTTCATTTTTGGGTCTACTTTATGAGAAATATCCGTAAATAATCCTGTGCTCAGTATATTTACAAAATATCTATCATTAGCAATTCCTAAGTCTATAGTTCTTACTTCTGAATCAAGTATCTGATTACAAGCTTCTTCAATATTCTTAGAGATTCCAAAATTTCCAGCAAAATCATTGGCTGTTCCTACAGGGAGTACTGCTATTGGTAAATCTATGCTAGAATTTTTCATAGCATTAACAACATTATTGACAGTTCCATCTCCCCCTGCGATTAATACATGGTGATACTCTGAACAATCGCCTGTAAAAGCATCTTTAATTTCTATTCCTCTTCCTACTCTAAAAATATCTATTGAATATCCTTTTTCTTGATAACATTTAAATACCGTATCAAAATTTTCTAAAAGTTCTCTTTTTCCTGAATGAGGATTATAAATCAATTTTACTTTTTTCATATTCACTTCTCCCCGAATATATCATCTACAAAACCATCTATACTATATTTGTATTTAACCTCATCTGAATAAATTAAAAATTCTTTATTCATAAACTCTTCCAATTCGTTTATATTTGATAAATCTTCTTTTAAATAAAAAATATTATTTTCATTATAAAATTCATATTTTTTTATATTTTCATTTGTAGTAATCAACTTACAATTACTTGCGATAGCTTCAAGAGGTCTTAATCCTAATCCACTTTGATTTTTATATGCAATATCTAAAAGAACTTTTGATTTTTTATATAATTTTGCTAAATCGTTTAAATAAATAAATTTAGAATCACACCTTTTTTGAAAATATTCTTTAGAATGAACTCTTTTTCTATTTTTTATATAACTACCTTTTGCATATAAAGAGATTTCTAATTTATAACTTTTCAATTTTTCTTCGATTTTTTCCAAAATGTATGTTCTTTGCTTATCTCTTAAATTTCCCTTGTAAAAAATGTCTATTATTTTTTCCTCATTATTATATAAATATTCGTTTACATAAAAATTTGGTCTATATTTAAATCTATATTTTTCTGTTTCTTCTGTATTAAAAATATATCTTTCATCAAAATAATCCATTGTTTCCCATATCGTTTTGGCATATTTTAGATCATCCCACATATATATAATAAAAGGACATTTATACTTTTCTTTAAGAATTTTTAAAGCTTCTACTTTCGCTTTCCCCCCGAAATCAAATATATAACTATAATCTCCTTCTAATTTTGATATAAATTTTTTATAAATTTCTTTTTCAATATTTTTTATATAAAAAGAGTTTTTATTTAGCCCTCTAAAAATTCTTTGAAATAAAGATAATTCTTTCTTATCAATCTTTGAGCCTTCTGAAAAAAAATCAACATCAATTCGTTTTCTTTTCAGTGCATTTATCAATTCTATTTCGTATCCATTCAAAGGAGTTGTTATTAACAGTATCTTTTTCTTCATTTTTTCCCCTTTAATATTTTCCTAATATTTCCATGTAAATAGAGCCATTTTTTCCAGAGCCATGCTATCTTAAAACTTAAACTGTTTCTAATTTCATCATAGTACTCATCTATCTCCTTACAACTTTCTCTCAGATAAATAAATTCGTACATTCTTCCTATATTTCCATAAATATTTTTTTGTAATCTTAAATCAATCGAATAAATTTTGTCATCTTTTAACATAAAATTTTGAATTTGCGAATCTCCATGTAAATACCCTTTTTTGTGAATATCTCCAAGCTTTTCTATAACTTTAAGATAATATTCTTTATGAATCTCTTCTCCATTAAGTAAATCCATTACTAAAAGCGAATCAACTACAAAAGGAGTTCTTTTTTCTGCCGCAATTATTGCTTTTGTACTTTCTATTCCCAAACTTTCTAATTTATTCATCATTTGAAAGCTTCTAAAAGAATCTGAACCTCTAAAAATATTAATTATTCTCTGCCATTTTCTATTATTCTTTTCTCTAGGTACTTTTAAAACATAATTATTTCCATTCATTTTAATTATTTTAACAAGACTTCTCTTATCGTCTTTTAATATACTTATGTCTTCATATTTTTTTTCTAAAATCAAACTTAGCATATCTTTACTACTCTCTATATTGCCTATAAAATTCCAATTATTATATTCTTTACTCTTCATACTCAATTCGCTACTTTCTTTGATTTTATAAGCATAGAATATTAAAAAAGTTATTAAAAATTCAATATAGGTATCTGTTCCTGGATAAAAAAACATAAATATTCTATCACCTATTATTAATGAAAATATTATCATTAATTTAATTTTTTTATCTTTACAATTTTCTTTTAAATATCCAATAAATATTCCTCTTAATATTAAAAAATGAACTAATAAAAAATAAAACAAATACCCAAGTCCATTTTCAATTACAATATTTAGATAATTATTTTCAAAAGCTGTACCTTCATGGTACTTATAATATTTTTTTTGATAATTAATATTCTGTCTATCAATAAAATTTTCAAAATACTCTAGACTATTTCCAGACCCAACACCTATATAATTAGATTCTTTCAAAATATCTATACCTGTTTTCCAGAAATCTATTCTAACTTGATTTGAAATATTTTTATTTAAATCAAAAATAGATATTACTCTTTCTTTTATCATTTTATTACTATAAGTAATTGAAAAACCTAATATAATTACTACAGTTATTATCTCAAAAATATGTTTTACTCTATTTTTTTTCAAGGAAAATATATACATAAAAAAGAATATTGTCATTGAAATTAAAGCTCCCAATATTGCTGCTCTTTGACCATTAATCACAATATTCCAAATAAAATAAATTGATAAAAATACAAAACCAAGCTTATACACTCTCTTTTTTACAAATTCCAAATTAATAAAACTAAATGAAGCCATTATTTGTAATAATCTTGCCCATCTTATAGGATTTTGAAAACTTGCCATTTTTTGGGTTCTCTTATACTCTGAATAATACGTCTTTATCCCTAAAAACTCTGGTGTTATATACGACACTCCACTATACAAAGCTGAAAAAACGCCTCCAAACATTATCCAATTCTTAATTCTCTCATACTCAACTAATGATAAATTTAAAAATAGAAAAATCAAAGAATATATCATACCTCGTTCTACATCAAAATAGCCTTTAACACCGTCTAGTTTTGAATTTATTAGATTACATATAATTCCCATTAGTGGTATAAGTGTATATAGAACTAATTCTCTCTTTATATAAATTTCTCTTTTCTTATATACTTTTACAATACTTAAAAGTACTAAAATTATGGAAAATCCATTAAAAAAACTTTTAGATATAAAAACACTAAGTAATAATAAGCTTACTGCGATTTCAATACAATATTTTTTTATATCCTTCATCCATTCTCCCTAAATTTTATTTATTTTTAAAAATACCTAAATTTTCAATCATATTCTCTATAAATTTTTCTACAAAATCATAAGGAATATCATTTGTATTTCTTATATATTCTTCATCTTTTTTCATGTATTCTAAATACTGGTCATCACTCATTTCTAACACATCCTGTACATCCACCGCTTTATGTCTTGGATTATCATGGGGACAAAAAGATTTTTTATTATTAAGTGTTGTAAATATAGCAAAACTTGGAGTATCTACCGCTTGAGCAAAATGTCTTGGTCCATTATCATTTCCAATATACATATCAGACTCTGCAAGAAGTGCTATAAGCTCTCTTGCTGATTTTGTTTTTATATTCGTAAAAACTGCTTCTTTATTTTGAACTAACTCTTTTACGCTGTTACAGTGCTCTTCCTCTGAATTATATTTTTTATCATTGGGAGCATAAAAAAGAATCGCTTGTATTCCATATTTTTCATATAAAAAGTCTATAAGTTTTGCAAATCTATCTTTAGGCCATATCCTAAATTCTCTTCTACTTGTTACTCCGAAAGAAATAATAGGTTTCTCTAAATTTATACCTGCACTTTCCATTATTTTTTTAATATTTTTTCTCTCTTCATCTTTTATCCAAATTTTTAAATCTCTATCATAATCAAGGTTTCCTAAAGGTGAAAGTAAAGCCAATCTTCCATCTATGGTGTTTCCTGCACCTGTTATTTTCATCTGTTTATCCGTATCTACTGGATGTGTATGTAATATTCTCCATCCCTTTTTATTCCAACTAATTTTCATTTTAGCTCTTGAAAAAAGTGTAATTAATAATCCTTCTATCTTTCCTTGAATATTTATACAAATATCGTACTTGGGCAATTTCATTAGGAGTTTTATAAACTCTAATTTATTTTCTCTTTCCTTTGATGAAATTTTAATTATATTATCTATATTAGGATTATTTTCTACAACTCCTGCGGTATAATCATAAACTATATAATCAATTTGAGAATCTGGATAATTTTTTTTTAATGTATTACATATTGGAGAACTTAATAAAACGTCTCCTATCTGTTTTAACTGTATTACTAATATTTTTTTCATATTATCCCCTTACTATATTTGTAGATAGATTACTCACAATAACTTCTTCCACCACTTTAACACTTGGTATTTCTCCGTTTCTGACAAAAGCAGCATCATGTCCATTTTCATATCTTGGCCAGTACCTATAAGGGACTGTGGAATAAAAAATTCCTACTGTAGGGGTATGAGTTGCTATTGCAACATTTCTTACACCAGTATCTGGAGAAACACATAATCTAGATTTTGAAAGATATTCTATTAATTCAGATAAATCCAACGTATTTCGAATAGAAACATTAGATTTATCTAATAAATCCTTTGGTATATCTTCAAATTTTTCATTTATGCTTTTCCCTTCTAATAATACATGTTTGTAGTCTTTATAAGAATCACTTAATCTATTAATTAACTCGTAATACATTTCTCTGGGATATTGTTTTGTTTCTGTTGAAGCTCCAAAAAAATATACTATTCTCTTTTCAAAAGAACTGCATTGAGGCAACTCATAATTTAATGGATACTTGGGTTTATGCCCAAATATTTTTAGAGTATCCAACATGATATCCCCTTCAAAATGAAAATCACTTCTTAATATAGATATATCGTACAAAAAATTCTGATCAAATCCTCTATAAGGAAATCCAATTTTTAAAAATGCACCTGTAAAAAAAGTTAAAAGTCTTGAAGCAGATGTTGAAGCAAAATCAAAAATAATATCTTGTTTTCCAAGTTCCTTTATATTTTTAACTTTTTGGAAGAATCCTTTTTTTCTATAAAATATATGCTCTCTATTGTATAAATCTGATGGTTTCCCATAAAGATATTTATCAACTAAACTTAATGTTATTTCTGCATTTGGAAAACAATTTTTTAATTCAATTAAAAAAGCTCTTGTAATAATCATATCTCCTAAGGCTGCATGTCTTATAATGGCTATTTTTTTTATATCTAATGGGTTAAATTTTTTTAATTTTTCTCTTGTTTTTTGGGAAATTTTAGCTCCTTTTTCACACCAAATATTCATACTTATCTCCTTTTGTTTTCTTCAAGTTCAATTTTCTTTAATAATAAAAATAAAAAGAAATACACTAAGTAAACACTGTAACTCTGTAAATCAAGATAAAATTGTTGCAAAGAATAATATGATACTACACTTGCAATAATACCTAAAAGTTCAATTTTTACCTCTTCTGACATTTTAATGATTTTGATATAACAACCACTTAATAATGATACAATTATAATTAGATAATATCCCAAATATAAGAATCCATTCTGTGCCGCTATAGCACCGTAAGAGCCTTCTATTACCCAACTATAACTCAAATATTTATCTATATATTCTTTAGGCTTGTCATTTTTCATTTTCTCTCTATACTCTAAAACATACTTTTGTTTTTTATCATATCCTACTCCAAAGAAAGGATTTTCTTTAGCTATATCTAGACCTACTTGCCATGTTTCAAGTCTTAATTTATTTGAAATTTCACTTCTATTTCCTATAGATTTAACTGACTCCATGTACTTTTTAAAAACTGGTACTGATGAAAGAATTACTATTCCTAATAATACTAGAATTGTTGTACTTATTACAATATTTCTTTTAATTGAAAAAATAACAAAAAATAGTATTCCAATTCCTGCGCTCAACCACGCACCTCTACCATTATTTAAAATTAACGCGCAAAAAATAATTAAAAAATAGATAATATCATATATTTTATTTGTTTTGGTTTTATTTAAAAATAATTCACTATATTTCAAAACTAAAGCCATCATCAAATAGACTCCCCAACGTCCTATTGATTCAAAAGACCTCACTCTTCTTATGAAATCCTCTCCTGGATAATGTAATAAGGCAGCTTCACGGTTAAAATATAAATAAAAAGACCATACACACCCTACGGTCATTGCAATTTCAAAAACCAACATAAACCATTTCTTATATTTATAATCAAAGTTATTAACTACAAGTATAAAAAATAATAAAGGATAATAAAATCTTCCTGCTGTATTTCTTGCTCCCTCAAATGCTATAGGTGAAAATACATTTAACAATATTGCCAACGGATAAGAAACTATTAACATTAAAATCCATTTATTTTTAAATATTTTATTTTTGTCTTTTATAAAAAATAAAATTAACGAAGTAAGGAATAATAATCCTGTCGATATATTCATTACTGCTCTCATTGTTACAATTGAAAAAATGAAAATAAACATTAATACTAAATTTATTTTTTCTATTTTCCCAATATATTTTCCTCTTTTTCCTTCCAACTACTTCTCCCCATATACATTTATTAGCTTATCAATGTGCTTATCCATAGAAAATTTTTCTACATACTTAATATTATTTTTACCTATAAGTTTTAAATCTTCTCCCAAAGCTTTTTTTATTGTATTATACAGCGATTCTATATCTCTCGGTTCACACAAAAATCCTGTTCCTTCTTCTATAATATCTGGAACTCCTCCAACGTTACATCCTATCACTGGAAGTCCCATAGCCATTGCTTCTATATAAACTATTCCAAAAGATTCATTATGCGATGGCAATACAAACAAATTAGATTTTTTAAGAATTTTAGCTACATCTGTTCTATAACCCAATAATTTTATTTTTTCCTCAAATCCTTCTAATTTAATTTCATTCCTTAATGATTCCAATGAATAATTTTCCTGTATGTGACTATCATCTCCAACCCAAACAAGTGTAATATTATCTATTTCTTTCACTAATCTTTTCGCTACTTCTTTCCATTCCAAAATCCCTTTTGGCCTAGATAAATTACCAATAGATGTTATTAATATATCACTATTACTTATACCCGTTTCTTCCCTAAAATTTGATTCA
>Ga0183099_1001700_pt1 | contig 12253 bp, 13 predicted proteins | sample Biomet1_FD_127788 | JGI IMG/M metagenome (GOLD analysis project Ga0183099, IMG submission 127788) | Microbial communities from bioreactor (seeded with anoxic lake sediment) at LBNL, California, USA - Biofuel metagenome 1 | ecosystem: Engineered > Bioreactor > Anaerobic > Unclassified ... | reverse complement strand
GTGATTATGAGAGGATTTTATCCAATTCATAATCACCTTATTTAAAGGTTTCATTTGCATTTTAATTGAAAAGTAGAGTAAGTAACTCTCTTTAAACTTACTTTACCCTTCTATTTTGCTGGTTATTAGCCTTAGCAGGTCTTGACTTGCCAATTCTTTTTCCTGTAGGCTCTACTTTCTGGCCATTCTTTTTTGGAATAGCAGCAGATGATTTTGCAGGTGTTGTTTTCATCTTTATTTATTTGTTTGGGGAGTTTCTCAGTCAGCTATATAAGCAATCTTCACTACTACTTTTCTGCCCACAGTTTCCTTGTCGGCAGGCCAGATCGAAGCTTTATGCAATTCACCTGGGAAGAATAGGAAGAAATTCTTGCCGGATAAAGTATAATACTTGATTTTATCTCCGGTATAATTAACAACGTCTTTTGTTGCGTTGTAAGGTTTAATCTCTTTTGCATTATTAATAGAAATAAGTCCCATGCGTTCTGCACCGGTAACCATATATTGCAAGTCGATATATTTTTTGTGAGCTTCAATCTGAATCTTATCTGGCGACTTTGTTTTAGCATCAGTCACATTAACAAAACAACGATCACCATCAATAGGGTACTTACCTGTAGGCATGTTGGCTAGGTCATTATCTTTCAGGAACTTGAAAATCTTTTCCCACATAACTTTATCTTTATGATACTGAGTGGCAAATTTTACATAATCCGTGGTTTTATTAGGTACGATGTTCAGACCATTAGTCCATTCTCTACCTTTTACCCATTTTTTAGCATTGCTTTTTGTCCATTCTCCCGATTCAGTTTGTGCTGAAGCCACAGAGACCATTGCAAGGCAGAACATTGAAATAGCTGCTATCCTGGCAAAAATACTTGTTTTCATATCAATTATTTTTTTCTGTTATTTTAATGCAGACAAAGATAGATAAAAATTCCTTGGACAGGGATTTTACAGGAAATAATTATGCCGCTTTATTCCCCTCTGTAATATGATTCCAGAAAACAGCGGGCTATAAAGTCCCAGTTATTGTGAAGCAAGTTTTTGCCATGTTCTGCTCCTTTTGCACTGTTTATTTGTGCATCCGGTAGTCGGTTGCTCTCTTCCAGGTATCTTAGCAAGTCGACAGGGCAACTTCCCTGAACAGTGAATAAGTCCAATGCATTTTTTGCTGCTTCTTCGGCATTATACATCGGATTCCGTTCATCCTTTACATACGCTGCAATATCAGGTGCTATTAACATGCCTTTAGGATTAGCATAAAGCACAAAATTATGGAAATCTTTTAAATCCGACATCATATTATCGTCATTGTCTTCCCATTTCAATCCGTTGATGAAGAACTCCTTAAGTGCTTCGTAAGATTGAATATACATCAATGGCTCACCTTTACTAGCTTCCATAAACGTAGCATAAACAGGATCTTCAGAATCTTTTGCTTTATTTTCAGGAACAGATGCAGCCGGATGAATATCTTCCTCATCATTTAGTTTACGTGTAGAGTATTCTCCAAAGAACCACCATGTACTGTTATAAAAAGCACAGCACACCGTTATTACTGTTTTCCACGGAAAAAGCTCAGACGAGTTCTTGATAGATTCCTTTATAACGTCAATCTCTCTGCCATTTGCTACGGAGCGAATCTTTATGTGCGAATCACTTTTTTCAATAACATAAAACTCTTCACGGTCGATAAACTCGAAAGAATCAAAATAGTCGCAGTAAGGCTTATTTGCACCTGCAATGGCCGAGAACCATTCGTTAATGTTGAGAGCTAGCGGTCCGCAAGGGTCTGTAAACATCAGCCTGTTTACAGCATCATGAACGATAGCGCTTTTTTCTTTATCAGATGCTTTGGGATAATATACCTGTACCTGCCCAATGATCTCATTGATAGGCTCTTCATTACACGCAGCCAATAGATAAGATTGGAAAAAGAACCATTCCGCATCATTAGCAAAGGCAGAAAATTTGCTATAGTCTTTCTTTTCAAAAGAGAAAAAATCAGCCATTAAAGGATTTTCCGGGGCTGTTTCATATTCAGTCTCGAGAAGTTCGAATACTTCCTTGGCAAGATTCATTAAAGAAGGTTCTTCCGGATCAATGAATTCTTCCTTATCATTGCCCACGTAGAGCTGAATGTTGAGCCAAAGTAAAAAAGAGATATCTTCATAGTTAATTTCATCCTCGAAATAGTTTGAGGGAAGTGAGTAAAACGGCAGATACTTGCCATAAAGTTCTTTGTTCTTTAATATAAAAGTCCGCCAGATTCCCAGTTGCGAGATTACATCTTCAAAATAAGCTGCAAGTTGGCACGAGATTGTATTCTTTATATCCGGGCTAATCTTAAAATTGATGGCTGACTGATTCAATACATTCAGAATATCATTGGATAGATCAAGATAATACTGATCAGTCTCTGTTGTACGGTTATAAGGATGCAATGCAAGCCAGTCCTGCATATATATGGATGATGTGTTTGCTCTCATTATTCTTTTCTATTAAAATATTTTGTGGACACAAAGATAATCAGATTCTTATAAGAAATTGAGTCCTTTTCTATTTGTTTTTATACTTTTGCGCCCTATGATTGAGTTTGAAGCAAATATGGTTTGCCGGATGATGAATGAGGCCGGTAAAAAGCGGATGCCTTTTCTCTTCGGAGTTGATTTTGAAATGGCAAAAGGTTTCTTTTATGAGAATCCTATGGACAATCAGTCTGTGTTGTTTACCGTGGGAAAGCATTCTAATCATTCTAAATTACAGGTTGATATTGATGGCCCTACTTTGCTTAAAAAGATACCCGAAGGTTATGATGATTACTTATCCAAGTTTCAGATAGTGAGTTCCGCGTTGTACAAAGGAAATTCTTTTTTGCTGAACCTCACTGAGAGAACAGCGATAGAATGTAACCTGACTCTGCAAGATATTTATTCGCGTACTCATGCGCTTTATAAAATCCTTGTGCCTGGGAGGTTTGTCTGTTTCTCGCCCGAAAGTTTCGTGAGAATAGCCTCCGGTGAAATATCCTCTTACCCTATGAAAGGAACCATAGATGCAGCTATTCCACATGCAGAAGAACGCTTAATGGCCGATTATAAGGAAACATGCGAACACAATACTATTGTTGACCTGATAAGAAATGATCTTAGTATTGTGGCAGAGCATGTTCATGTGCGTAGATTCAGGTATGTGGATGTGTTGAAAACGAATGATAAGGAACTGTTGCAAACAAGTTCGGAGATTTGTGGTACACTTTCTGACAATTACCACGAACGACTGGGGAATATTATCTTTGATATGCTTCCTGCCGGATCAATTAGTGGCGCGCCTAAGCAGTCTACTGTGAACACTATTCGCAAAGCAGAGAAAATTAACAGGGGTTACTATACCGGAGTTTTTGGTTATTATGATGGTGAAACGCTTGACAGCGCCGTAATGATTCGTTATATAGAGAAAGAAAACGAGAAATATTATTTTCGGAGTGGGGGAGGGATTACGGTCAATAGTAATCCGGAAGAAGAATATCAGGAAGTTTTAGATAAAATATACTTGCCATTATGAGTAAACAGCAGCAATTTTTAGAAACAGTTAAGGTAGTGGATGGAACATTTATTCATCCCGAACTTAATTTTCAGAGGATGAAACAAACCATGAAAGAAATCTATCATTCATCAATAAAGGATACATTTTTTCAGGAGATGATTATTCCCGAAGAGATGAAACATGGAGTGGTAAAATGTCGCATTCTTTATGGCGCTTCTATTGATGACGTGGAGTTTCAGCAGTACGTTTGCCGTAAAGTTTCATCTTTAAAACTGGTGAATGGGGCAGATATAGATTATTCCCGAAAGTATGCCGATAGAAGCTCATTGATGAGACTCCTACGGGAAAAAGGTTCGTGCGATGATATTCTGATTACTCAGAACGGAATGATAACCGATACTAGTTACAGCAATGTGGTGCTGAGTGATGGCAGCGGTTATTATACTCCGTCCACTTATTTATTAAACGGCACTTGCAGGCAACGGTTGATTACAGAAGGTAAAATTACACCAATAGAAATATCAGTAAGTGATCTGTCTTCTTTTGAAAATATTTACCTTATCAATGCCATGCTTGATTTAGATGATAAGGTGATTGTTCCGGTTCGGAATATTTTGCGCTGAACAAGACTTTTAATTCAGATTTATTCACCAATAAATTCAAATTATTGGCCAATAATTGTAGAACTATTGGTGAATAAAATATATTTATACGCCTTACGTTGCTTTTTTATCAGTCTTTTATAATCAAGTGTTAAGAATGCATACTTACTATAAAGATAATCAATGAGTTATGCTATGATTTTATTTTGGACAGTATTCTTCTAAAAAAATAGATTTATTGCTAGAATAAATTGAGGGGTAACAGAGTACTATCTTCTGAAACCCTTTGATATCCGCGGTGACAAACTTTATACCGGGGCATATAAAAGAAGTATTTATAATAAGTTTGTCACACACTGTAGAAAGAGCATACATATTTACCCACAGTCTGCCTTTTGAAAAATACCCTTCTTAATATAATTCCACGCTCCTCTGATAATCTTTAGGAGAGACTCCTACCATCTTTTTAAAATATTTGCCAAAGAAACTTTGATTGGTAAAGTTAAGCATATAGGCCACCTCCTTTATACTGTATTCTGAACTTTGAAGAAGTCGTTTCGCTTCAAAAACAACAGTATTGTTGATCCATTCATTAGCCGACTTTCCAGTTGTTTGCTTTATCAGTAAAGAAAGGTACTTGGGGCTGATACAAAGCTTATCGGCATAAAAGTTTACTTGCCTTTGTTCCTTGAAGTATTGTTTTACCAATTTAAAAAAATCCTTGGATAACTTTACTTTCCTACCGCTTTCTCCATTGTAACAGAGAGTTTGCGGGTCAGCGGCATTCTTTGCATAGGCATTCAGAATATCAATATAGAATATGGATACCAGATTTATTAGCTTCTCGCGACGGAAGATGCGATTACTGTCCGATATTTCATCTTTTATAAGCATAAATATCTGGTTTATGCTATTCTGAAGGTTCTCGGATAAATCCTGCCTGTAGTAATTAACAAACGATTTATCTTTATTTATTGCAAAAGGAATCTGAAGTGCCCCAACAAATATATCCGAGAGAACTATCATGTATCCATTGAGTTCATCATTCCCGGACTTCATACTAAAGTGTATATTGGGAGGCAAATAAGCTAAAGCTCCCTGAGATAAAGAATGGGTAAAACCGTTAATCTCCACTTCCAGAATTCCTGCGCAAACCATAATTATTCTAAAACTATTTATAGGCTTCAGATATTTGTCGGCCGGAATGTTCTTTTGCAAAAGATAAAGTGCAAAATCATTGTTTAGCATTCCTATAGCAGGCAGAGGGGATGTAAATCCCGTAATATTAAGTGTTGGTATTGCTATGCTATTTAAACTCATTGTTGCTTTGAACGGATTAAGTAATTACAAAAAATATTTTGATAATCATGCAAACGTCACTCTTTTATCTGATACTGGCAAAACAAATCGACCAAATATAGTAAAAGTTGATTAAAGACTTCATTTAATACTATGAATTTATATTATGGTTATAATATATCTGTCGGTTTTTTTTAGATTTACTTGCAATGTTGTCCCTATAATTTATAATTTGATTAAATATTCTTGTTCTCTTAAAATTTGATCCTAGTTAATTTCTTTATGATTTCTTCCTATAGCTAATGATAGCCCAGCTATTAAAGAATATAGCAAAAAGACTTAGCGCAAATACCTGTGTACCGAGTTCCATAATGCTGCTACCTTTCATATAGACTAACCGCATTACCTGTATAAAGTATTTCAGCGGATTGAATATGGTAATGTTTTGCGCCCAGTGAGGCATACTGTTTATTGGAGTAAAAAGTCCGCTCAACAGAATAAGGACCATCATGAAAAAGAACATCACAAACATAGCTTGTTGCATAGTGTCGGAATTATTGGAAATAACCAGCCCGAATCCCGAGATTGTCAATACATAGAGAATTGCAAGCAAATAAATAGTGATAAGATGTCCGGTTGGTAAAATTCCGTATACCAAAGCTGCCAGACCGAAACAGATGGTGAGCACTAAGAAGCCGATAATCCAGTAAGGAATCAGTTTAGCCAGAATAAACGTAAACTTACTAACCGGTGTAACATTAATTTGCTCAATTGTACCTTTCTCTTTCTCGCCTACAATATTTAGAGCCGGAAGAAAGCCACAAAGAACGGTCAGAAGTATTACCATTAGTGCCGGAACCATAAATACTTTATAATCAAGATGTGGATTAAATCGGTTTTGTGTTACAAGCTTAATAGAGGGAGTAATGGCCCCTGCTTTTACAGGTTGCACCCATTTGTCTTTTATATCAGCAGAAAAATCCATTACGATACTGGATAGATAAGAACTTCCCAGCCCTCCTTTGGTTCCGTTTACCGTATTTGCGGAAATTAGTAATTTGGTATTTCCTTGTTTAATCAGATCCTGTTCAAAGTTAGCCGGAATCTCCATAATTATATCTGCATCTCCTGATTCAATGTTTCTCATAGCTTCATTATATGAAGATGAAACACCAGTAAGGCGAAAATATCCCGAAGAAACAGCTTTTTGAATCAATTGCTGAGAGTAGTGACTATGGTTATTATCCACTACGCTAAGATTGATGTTTTTTATCTCTAGATTGGCAACCCAAGGGAGTACTATCATCATTACGATAGGATAACCGATGATTAAACGTGGCAGAAAACTATCTCTAAGTATCTGCTTGAATTCTTTTTCTATTAAATATTTTATCATAATCTATTCCAGTCTGTCGTTAAATTTCTTAAGGCTAATAACAAGCAAAGTAAATCCCATTAGTGTAAGTATACCAATTTCTTTGAGAACAAAAGTAACCTCCAACCCTTCGATCATAATCTTTTTTACGGCAGCAATATACCATTTTGCCGGAATAATATCAGAGATACGTTGTAAGATGAAAGGCATGTTTTCCGTTGGGTAAATCATTCCTGAGAAAAACATAACGGGCAACAACAGCACCATACCAGAGGCAAGCATTGCTGCAACCTGAGTCTTTACAATAGTGGAAATTAATAATCCCAGTACCAGTGATACAAAAATGAACAGAAGAGACACTCCAACAAGTAATGTAAGGCTTCCCGCTATTGGAACACCTAAAACGAATACGGAAAGTAAGAGTATGGTTGTTATATTAATGCAGGAAAGTGCGAAGTAAGGAACCGCTTTTGCTACAATAATATAAATTGGTTTCACGGGTGATACCAGAAGAATTTCCATTGTGCCTGTCTCTTTTTCCCTCACAATGGAGATAGAAGTCATCATGGCACAAATTAGCATTAAGATAAGTCCCATTACTCCGGGCACAAAGTTATAAGCTCCTTTCATTCCTGGATTATAGAGTAATTTGACCTCTGGAGTAATTGAAAGTGGAGTTTTATACTGACCACTGATTTCCTGTTGGGCTGCATTAAGAACGTTAGTTACATAACCGGTTAAGATGGATGCCGTGTTAGGGTCTGTACCATCGGTAATAAGTTGCACAGAAGCATCTCCGGTATGGAGATAGTTCTCGCTAAAATGCTGGTTGAAAATAATTGCAATATCTGCTTTTCCTTTTCGGAATATAGACTCTATGTCTTCTGGCTGATCAATTACGCTGACCACATTCATATACTCGTTTGCATCCAGCTTATCAATTATCTTTTGTGTTACCTCATCTTTTGAAGGATCAAAAACCGCTACACGAACATCTTTAACTTCTGTGGTAATGGCAAATCCGAAAATAATAATCTGCACAATAGGCATACCAAGTAGTATAAGGATAGTACGTTTGTCGCGGGAGATATGATAAAACTCCTTTCTTATGAATGATAAAAACTGTTTCATTATTTTATTCTCCTCTTTTCGCTTTACGTGCCAGTTTGTAGAATACATCTTCCATTCCGTGAGCACCAAATTGTTTCTTTAGATTAGCCGGACTATCCAGTGCTTCAATTTCTCCGTCCACCATGATAGATACACGGTTACAATATTCGGCTTCATCCATGTAGTGAGTGGTTACAAAGACAGTAATACCTCTGTCAGCTGCCTGATATATTAGTTCCCAGAACTGACGGCGCGTGGCAGGATCTACTCCTCCGGTGGGCTCGTCAAGGAAAACAATCTTTGGCTCATGAAAGATAGAAACAGAGAAAGAAAGCTTCTGTTTCCAGCCAAGCGGCAAGCTTGCAACCAGCGTGTTACGTTCCGATTCAAAACCTAGTCTACTGAGTAGTTCATCCGTTTTTACTGCAATATCTTTATCCTTCATTCCATATATCCCGGCAAACAAACGAATATTTTCCCAAACCTTCAGGTCTTCGTAAAGAGAGAACTTCTGACTCATGTAGCCAATGTTCTTTTTTACTTGTTCCGATTGTTTTCCTATATCAAAACCTGCTACCTTTCCGCTTCCGGATGTAGGCTTACTAAGTCCGCAAAGCATTTTCATTGCAGTGGTTTTGCCGGCTCCGTTTGCTCCAAGAAATCCAAAAATTTCACCTTCACATACATTGAACGTGATGTGATCAACAGCCGTAAAGTGTCCAAACCGTTTTGTCAGATCTTTGGTTTCTATTACTATATTATTCTCATTCATACTTAGTCTCTTTTTTAGCTCTCTTTATTTTGAAGCCAGCTGCATGTAACAATCTTCGATAGTCGGTTTAATAGTTTGAATATCAATATCCAAATGTCCTTTCTCCTGCAAATACTTTTTCAATGAAGCAATAGTTAGCAATGATTCATCTACTGTTATATGATGCACTTCTCCGAATGCAAAACAACTTTCTATTCCCGGACAAAGCCGTAAATCATTTAGCAAAGCTGACATCTTCAGACTTCTTACCGACCAGATTGTTTCTTTGAAGTCACTGATAATTTCCTGTGGAGTTTCTATTCCCAGGAAGCTTCCGTTTTGAATTAAAGCTATACGGTCACAAAGTATAGCTTCATCCATATAAGGAGTTGAAACCAGAATAGTTATTCCTTGTGCTTTCAGAGCTTTTAGCATCTCCCAGAATTCTTTTCTTGAAACTGGTCCACACCTGTGGTGGGCTCATCAAGGAAAAGCACTACGGGCTTATGTATCAATGCACAACTAAGAGCCAACTTTTGTTTCATACCTCCCGAAAGCTTTCCGGCACGACGATCTTTAAAGGGTTCTATTTGTTGGTATATATCTTTTATCAGGTAATAGTTCTCTTTAATGGTAGTGTTGAATACCGTTGCAAAGAAAGTTAGATTTTCTTCTACGGTCATGTCCTGGTAAAGAGAAAAACGCCCCGGCATATAACCTACCCGGTTACGGATCTCTTTGTAATCCTTTACCACATCCAGTCCGTCTACTGAGGCACTTCCACTATTTGCTCTTATCAGCGTTGTGAGAATACGAAAGAGCGTTGTCTTTCCAGCTCCATCGGGACCGATGAGGCCGAATATCTCACCCTCGTTCACAGAGAAAGAGACGTCGCGCAAAGCTTCAACCTCGCCATATTTCTTTGAGATATTTTTTACTTCAATTGCTGCCATTATTTCGTAAAGCTAACTTCCCCGTACATTCCAATTTTAATATCGCCGCTATTTTTAACAGCAATCTTTACAGCATAGACCAGATTTGCACGCTCATCCTTTGTTTGAATACCTTTTGGGGTAAATTCAGATTTATTGGAAATCCAACTTACTGTGCCGGAATATTCTTTCACATTTTCTCCTCCGTAATCGGCAAATACCTTCACAGTCTGACCTATTTTAATTTTTGATAATTGATCAGAAGTTATGTATGCCCGTAAGAACAGATTCTCAATATCTGCAACCTTAAAGAGTGCCTTTCCCGGAACAGCTAATTCTCCCTGCTCAGCATATTTGCTCAGTACCGTTCCCTTTATCGGACTGCTGATGTGGCATTTTTGCAATTGATCTTCCAACTGAGCAATCTGTATTTCAAGTGCAGAACTCTCTCCTGTAACACTTGCATTACTGTTTTCCAAAGTAGAAGTCTGGGCTGCCAGTTGTTTCTGAAGAAATGAAATCTGTGCATTGATGTCATCTACTTGCTTTTGATTGGCTGCATTACTTTTTACAAGATTTTCCCAACGGTTCTTTTCCCTGAATTGAGTGGCAATCTGTTGCTTGATAGCTGCAATTTGTTTATTAACATCCTGGCGGCGGCTTCTCACAGCTGAAGTGTTTGCCTGTAACTGCAGCTTTTTAAGATAGAGTTGTACGGTATCTACATATCCCACTTGTGTACCTTGTTCTAAAAGTTGTCCTTCGGTTACATTGAATTCCATAAGTTTGCCGGAAGCCTCTGATGAAACAATCACTTCAGTTGCTTCAAAAGTTCCTGTTGCATCATATTTACCTTCGTTATTTCCGCAGGCTGACAAGATTGTAGTTGTAATTGCGCTGAATAGTACACTTTTTAAAAGTTTCATATTAGTTAGAATTTTAATTGTTCGTAGTGTTTTTATAATTGTAGATGGACATCAGTAACTGAATTTCGTGCAGCACTTTATTCTGTTTTGCCTGATCTTCCGAATTTATCTCCCGAAGTAACTCTGTTACACTTAGTGTGCCGTTTTCCACTTTTATTTCTGCTGCTTTCTTTATGCTTGCACGTAATCGGATAATCTCATCATCATCCTGCATTAGTTGCTTCATTTTATCAATCTCATTGTTTTGCTGAGTCATCTTCAAGTTGGTGTTGAACAGGAAAGTCTCTTTTTGCACGGCAATGTTTTGCTTACTGGTTTCCAACAACTTCTTTTCATTTTTTTGTGTAAAGACCACCGAAGTTCCATGATAAGCGAGCTCCCGCAATGTAGTAAGGAGTAAATTCACTTTTTAGCATATTTAATGCCGGATTACTGTATCCTCCCTGAATAAACAAACCTAACTTAGGCATATTTTTAGAATTAATTATACTTTTCTGAGTCTCGAATAAGTTGCTCTGCGCATCGAACAGTTGCAGTTCTGGTCGGTTAATTATTTCTGACAAAGAAACACTTTCTGCAGCGGATGGCTTCGTTAGGTAAGTATCTTCTTTTATTGATTCCCCAATCATGGCAATTAGCATTTCCCTATAAGCTTTGCGGGTAGCTTCCAGTTCCACTTTCCGCTGGGCTGTGTTTAGCTGATTCACTTTTACCGCATCCAAATCAGCCTGATTCGCAATGCCGTTAGTTATATAAGAAGTTATTTGGCTGTAGTTTCGTTTCAGTTCATCCTGCAACAGAATATTTTGTTTTATCTGTTCGTCAAGTAATAAAATTCCGAAGAAAAGCTGGTTTATCCGTTCATTAATAGCATACATATCGACATCTAGTTTTTGCTTATCGACTGTAGAGCTCGCTTCTGTTATTTTCTTTTGATTATGAATAACGCCACCATCCCAGATGGTTTGGTTTACTTCCACAACTGATTGATACTGGTCCTTGTTTACCCCCTTTATCACTACATTGGGAAGCGTAATAGGAAGTTTGGTAACTTCGGATTGATAACTGGCTTTTGCCGATAAGGAAACTTGAGGCAGATAACCCTTATTCGCGTTTGAAAGGTTATATTCTTTAGATTGTTCTATTAAACCATACTGCTTCACCAACGGATAGTTTGCTTGCGCTTTCTTATAGCAATCATCTATGGACAATTGCCCATAGATAGGAGAGAAGGCGCTGCTGATAAAGATAGTTAGAAGGAATGTCACTTTTTTCATAAATATACTTTTTTATTTATATGCAACTTATTTGTTTAACAAGACTGTTAACAGATAGGCAAAAAAACTACACTTGCAGTCTTTTTAAAATTACTTTTACATTCTCTGTTTTTCTTTCCTCAAGTAGAGAATTATAATCTTTTCCTATAGATTTTGCAACCCCTCTAATTATAGGAAGTGCCACAAAGCCAAAAACATTGAGAGAAACAATATCCAGAAGCAAATGTACAGGATCAATAGGAGCGATTTCTCCCTCTTTAACTGCACAATCTAATTCTATTTTTAGTTTATCAATAACCGTTTTGATTGCTGGGATAGCCAAGCTATGAAACTTATTTAACCTATCATTGAGAGAAACAATATCCAGAAGCAAATGTACAGGATCAATAGGAGCGATTTCTCCCTCTTTAACTGCACAATCTAATTCTATTT
>Ga0183099_1001699_pt1 | contig 12259 bp, 3 predicted proteins | sample Biomet1_FD_127788 | JGI IMG/M metagenome (GOLD analysis project Ga0183099, IMG submission 127788) | Microbial communities from bioreactor (seeded with anoxic lake sediment) at LBNL, California, USA - Biofuel metagenome 1 | ecosystem: Engineered > Bioreactor > Anaerobic > Unclassified ... | reverse complement strand
GTGATAGTCTTACTATCACCAAAACTTGGTCTTTTTTATTGTAAAAATACAGACTTAGTGTATTGGGGTGAAGAATAATACTAAGCTTTATTGTGTAAAACTAATATTTAACGAGTAGTGGAACAAACAATTAGTTATTAAATTTATACAAGTTTAAGAAATATAGCGTAAATATTTAACATTGTTCTCAGTTTAGAATTACAAATTTTTCGGAGGAGTTGTTTTTATGAAAATGGGGAGAATGCAGCATTTAAAAAAGAATATTTGTAATAAAAAGATGGTTGCTAGTATTACGCTGGGATTAATGTTGGGTATAAGCATTCCTTATTCATGCGAAGCTGAAACAATCGATATGAGTAACAGAAGCGATGATTATGTTATTTCGGGGACTCAAAGCATAGGATCAACGAGCGATCCATGGGCTTTTCAGTTTGGATTTGATAAAAATACAGGTGAGATTATTGGCAAGGATATTGTAATTCCAAAGACTTATAAAAGTACGATATTTGCAAATTTGGTGATTAAAAAGAGTGATTTGGCTTCCATGACATCTACTGAAATAGGGATTGCCTTTAATAAACTGGTAGATAAATATAAGGTCCCTGCAGGAGGGGCCTTAAACAACATCAGATATATTAATAATATTAGGGTTACTATTGTTGATGAGGACGGCGATATTATTCGTAAAGGTACTATAGTTTTTGATAGTAATGAGAACAAAGCCGTATTTAAAGCCCTTACTGATGCTGTGTTTAAGCAGACGCTAGTGAATGATGGGACAGGGGATGAATATGATATAAAAGATAACACTGTTTCTTGGCTTACTACCGGCAGTGTTGCAATCAGACCGGACTTTACAAACAGTGCGAACCCTATAAAAGCAGGCGTGATGGGCGCAGATAGTGATTTGAAATTTACGAATTTAAATAATGGTACAAGTTATGTGGCGAGTTTGCTGATTGATGTTAATTCTACCAATGCTGGCGGGAAAGTATATGGCGTTTACAATGATAAAAAAGGCAGCGTAACGCTAGAAAGCAATACCATAGACATTGAAGCTAAAGGGGAAAATGCAAAGGGCATATTTGCAGGGAATGATGCTGATTATAAGAGCGTCATAAATTTTAATATTCCTTGGAGCCAAAAAAATTATATTAGAAGTACTGATAATACCATAGAAGCAGGGAAAAATGGTGAAGTTAATATTAATTATCCATATACAGGTGTCCTTGATGTAGAAAGTGAAAAAGGATATTTATTTTACGCACATGATAATGGCAAAATCAACCTTAATAACCTTACATTAATTGTTAAAGGTAATGATTCTTTACCGGTGGCCTATGCGACAAACGGTGGTTCTATTAATTTGGGACTCAATGAAAATTATTTAAAAGAATTGGATTATAACTATATAACTGTAGCAAATACTAATGTTGATTTTAATGGCGATTTAATAACCGATGAAACAGGATGCATAAAAATGGGCATTGGTGGTATAGGAGTATTTACTGGTAATATAACCGGAAATGTTAGCGTATACGCTGATAATGGTGCAACTTGGAACGGAACAGTAAAAGGAGACACAGCATCATTAAGGCTGAATTCAGGCAGTTTGTGGAATATTACAGAAAATAGCAAAACTGATCTTAATCTTAAAACCCTGACTGGCAGCGAGTCTATCGTAAGACGTGGGTATATAAGCATGACGGACAGTAACGTAAATATAGGAAAATATTCAGGAAATACAACATTTACTTACAAGCATTCAGATGTTAATCCTACAACAATTATTGGTGGTAATGTTGTAATAAATTCAGCAGAGCCACTAAAACTAATATCTTTAGGTATAGGGGATGCGACACAAAAAGCACAAGCATCAGAAATGAATTCCACCGTTACTATTGCTACCTCTTCTGCGGGGATTGACACAACTAATCAAGAAACCATAAATCTAGTTTTAAATAATTTGGCAGAAAAACTATTTTATTTGGGGTATGCAAAGGGAGAAAGAAATTTAACAGGTACAGTTGAAATAGCTGAAGGGCTTACCAGTACTTCAGTTTCTAAGTATTATAGCGATATTAGTTTTGATGAAAAAACAGGACAAGCTAAGAAGGACGTGACTACTTATAATCCTTACACAGCTATGATCAGCGGTAATACCGCTGGAGACGCGGAGTATGCGGCTGTTTTCGATAAAGAAAATATGTCGTATAAATTTGACAAGGACACTTATATTAATAATAAGGTTACCGGGACAGGCAGCGCTATGGGTTCGTATTATTATGGAGCCATCAACAATTACGGCGACAAGCCTTTTAATACAAGTGCCGCCGCATCGGCGAACGGGCCGTCATACACTATAGACATGCAAGGGCATAACTTGGGTATAGAGATGAATGCTTTCCCTGCTTCAGGGTCAACAGGTAACCAGCCAATGTGGACAACGGCAGGGATTTTGGCTTGCAGAGAAGGGACAATCACAATAGATAACCCCGGGGCAATCAGCATCAAGGCAAGCGCCAATTACTATTACGGAAGTGCTATTCGCTCTTCCACAGCGGCTGTAACTGATGCGGGAGCGCATGTTGTGATTAATAACGATAATTCTAAAGACCATGCGGTAACAATCCGCGGAGGGATTCCGACTTCAGGCTATGAGATGAACTACAGGGCTTTGGAGGCATTTACACAAACAGGAAGCAATGCGGGAAATACCATAAAGATAAAAGGTCTTGCGGATATTGAAACAAACTATGCTGCCTGTATCTTTGCTCGGAACAACGGCAGCAAGATCAGTGTGGGCGGAGGCAGAATTTATGCCAACAAATATGACGCTATATGGACGACAGGAACCGGCAGAGTGGATGTTAATGTTCTGGAGGATGCACAAGGTAATGTAATAGGTGCCGGTTCTAACGATGTAGTAATAAACGGTAACGTATCGACAAAAACAGAGTTCTATGGGCAGGGCGGCAATATTAACTTGGGATTGACGACCGGGCAATCTAATTTTACAGGGCAAATGTATGGCCCTGAAGACTCCCAGCTGAATATGTGGCTGCAAAATGGCGCTGTTTGGGACAATAAAGCCCTTGTCTTCCACCCATGGTCGGGAGCAGAAACGGCAACAGATAAAGCAAGCAATCTTACTAATCTTTATGGCGGTGCAGATAATAGGCATGCAGGTGCGATTTATCAGGAAAGTAGTAAGGATATTACAATTGGGAATATGTATGGTTACGCTAATGCGTATATAGGACATGCTGTAAATGATGCCAGTAATTTTGACAACTATGGCAACATCGTTGTAGATAAGGCGTATAAAACTGATGGAAAAAATGCGAGCTTTACTCTATATACTAACCGTGAAGGAGTAGATACTACTAACCAAACCCAGGTTGTGAGTGTTTTAGGCAGTTTGGCGAAAAAATTAATTTATAACGAAGCTGTTGACAGCGTGGGAGCAACGAACAGGGTTGCCGGTAGTATAAACCTAGATGGTCACGTAGGAATTGCAGAGGGTTTGGTTGCTAATTCAGTAGCCGTGCGGCTTGCTGATTTAGACTTCAGTAATGCTACGCAAACAGGCGGGAGTGGGAAGTTGGTTGAGGGTTCAATCCATACACCGGATGAATATGTAAACATACTATACGGAGACACGGAAACCGCCATGATGCGTGGCGCAAAATCCGCAATGACGTCTTCGGTTCTGGCTTGGCGCAGTGAAAACAGCGACTTTGCATCAAGGCTCGGAGATTTGCGTAAAGCTGCCGATGAGGATGGAATTTGGGCAAATATATATAGCAGCAGGAGTGAATATAGCAAAGACAAAGCTAAATACGAAGGAGACTTCAAAACATATCAGATAGGTTATGACAGACCACTAGGTAATAGCAAGTGGCACGCTGGCGGGGCATTTAGCTACATGGATGGTAACAGTACGTATGAAACCGGCAACGGTGAAAACAACTCTTACAGTATTGCGCTTTATGGCAGCTATCTTGGAACAGCCGGTGATTATCTGGATATTGTGTTAAAAGGTTCTAGACTTAAAAACCAGTACAAAGTTTTTAATGACAGCGGAGTTAGACTTGACGGAGATTATCAAAACACCGGTATTTCGCTCAGTACCGAATATGGTAAACGTTTTGAAAACGCAGGTATTTTTATAGAACCACAAGTACAGCTAACGTATTCAAGGTTAAATAGCAAGGATTACAACGCACATAGTGACTATGACGGCGGTAAAGACTTATTGGTGAGTCAGGACGCTATGAACAGCTTGGTAGGACGGATAGGGCTGGGGATAGGTAAGAACTTTAAAAAAGGCAGCGTGTATCTCAAGGCATCAGTGCTACATGAATTTTCAGGAGATATTTCCACAACGTTTGCGGCCACCAATGAACCAACAAAGAGCACGAAGCAGGACTTTGGTGATACGTGGACAGAGCTGAGCATAGGCGGAACTGGGAAAATCAATAAAAATAGTTATCTGTATCTTGATCTGTCAAAAACATTTGGCGGAGATATAACAACGAAATGGAAAGCAAACGTAGGTATGCGCTGGTCTTTCTAGTATTTGATTGTTTAACGCATGCTGCTAGGGGCGTTATTTAAATGCATTTCAGGAGGGTGATAATGTGAAGCAAAAAGCTTTGCCGATAAACAATAAATCCGCGGTATATATGCTTGCAATTACTACAGCCATTGGTGTTTGCACAATAAATAGTATGGCAAATGCCGAGGAACAGGCAAATATAACTCATGAGTTCTCCTTAGGAGAAATTACCGTAGAGGCAAAACGCCCGGATTGGGAGAGCAAACTATCTCCTGGGTCAGTCACTGTTATACGACCGGATGACTATAAAGGCGAACAAAAATCGCTGCCTGATTTGTTGAAAGATGTACCCGGTGTTCATGTAAGGGAAGTAAATGGTAAAGGGCAATACACTACAGTTACTGTCCGTGGTTCAACGGCGGCACAGGTGGGGATTTTTATTGATGGCGTTCTCGCAAATCTTGGCGGCGATTCTGCTGTGGATATTTCAACAATCCCAGTAAAGAACGTGGAACGTATCGAAGTTTATCGTGGCTATATCCCAAGTAGATTTGCAGGAACGTTTATGGGCGGCGTAATTAATATTGTTACAAAAAAACCAAGCGGTACTCAAATTTCGGCTGAGATGGGAAAAAGTTCTTATGGCGGAGCTAAAGGCGCTTTGGAAATTATATCTCCTTTAGGTAATGGCAGCATTATGGTTGGTGCTAATTACGAATCTAGTGATGGTGACTTTAAATATCAAAATTACGCAGCGGAGCGAAAAGTTCCTGAAGTACAGAAGTCACTAAATGGGTTTCAAGCATCTGTAGATAATTTCAATATAAATATGGTTGATACACTAACGTCTTCAAGTGGCTCCAGTGGATCAGTTATAGCTATAACTGATTCTCAAAAAAAGTATTATCAAGAGAACACAGATGCCTGGCTGAGTTTTGTGCGTGGTACAGGAGAAAATAGTCTGAGCGGTGCCATTGCAGAGAATGCATATAACGTGGCTTCCAAAGCCAAGATGAATACGTTTAAAAATACAATGATTGAGATGGGCATTAAAGACAAATATATTGCGGCAGGTTATCCGGAAACAAGTTCAAGCCCTACTAAAATGGATTGGTGGAGTGCTGCCTATGAAGACTGGACGGATCATGGCTCTTTAGAAGGAATAATTGATGATAATACAAAGAAAAATATCATTAATAAATATGTAAGTGACTCAACACCTGCTATCGTTGATTATTGGAAGCAGGCTGCAGATCCTGAAAAAAGTGAATCTTTAGCAAGTGACAAAAAGAAGGTTCAAGAGCTTAACGAAAAATTAAAGGCTCTTAACGATGCTGAACGGTATAGGAAATATAACGATTACCAAAATAGTAGTGCAATAATAAAATGGCAGAATGACAATTGGATGGTTAAAGGCGCATGGAATAAGATAGACAGGCATATGCCGGATAGTTTATGGGGTGACAGTGCCAATGATGCTATGGATAGCGCTTTGGTTGATTATAAAGACATTTACTATGCTTCCAGTAGACGGCAAAAATTGGAAAATAGTGAATTGCTTCTGCAAAACAGAAATAATATAGGCAAACTTGAATGGGGTTGGATGGTTGACTATCTACACCAAGATAAGAATTATCGCACAGAAAAGATACTAGATCCGGATAATTTCAGATTTCAAAATATTCCACTAAGGGAATGGAGTCAGTACAAGTCTGATAAGTATAACGGTCAAGTTGACGGCACGTATAAGATTGATGACAGGCAAATGCTTGATTTTCAGATGAATTATTCTCACGAACGGTTGAATATAGATGGATCTTTAATGGATAAAGTGCTTGGTGATAATGTTATTGGCAATATATTGGGACAGACACGTAATCGTTATGACCAAGACTTACTTAATATACAAATACAAGATAGCATAACATTAGATGCAAAAAGGACTTGGCTGCTAACTCCGAGTATTCGCTATAACCAATCAACAATAACAGGATATAGTGATGGCAAGCGCTTTTCTGAAAATCAAGGGAATAAATTTCACTGGATTCACGAAAAAGATGAACAGACAGATGGCAAGGCAACTTGGCAATTGGCATTAAAGAAAGAGCTTAATGATAATTTCACAATGAGAATGACGGGTGGAACATATTATCGTTTACTCAATATGTACGAAATTGCTGGTGATGGTGCCGGTATTTTACCTGCATCACGTGACGGCAGCATTTCTATGTTCCCATTGCCTGAGGAAGGTAAGCAATTTGATGTAAGTGCTATTTGGAACGGGAGACTTTTAGGTGCTGATAGTACTGCAACAATGACATATTTCTGGCGACAGTCTGATAATATGCTGCAACTTGTACGTGCAGGCCTTGATTACTGGTCCTATTTTAACGATAACAGAGGCAAAGTCCATGGCGTTGAGATGCAGACAGGATTCAAATGGAACAAATATGATCTTGATATTAAAGCGACTTATACCAATATGTTCCTAGAAAGAAAAAATAGTGCAGTGGACTATGACTACAGCAAAGTATGGGCTACTTACCAACCGGAATGGGAAGGCAATTTAAGACTTACTTATCATCCTGATAAGCGACTAATGATATTTGGCGAGGCACATTATACCGATGAATATTTTACCAGTTACAACAAAGATAATAGGGGCGGGGAGTATGCTTATTTGTCAGGTAAACCGGTAGAAAGTCTAGTCGTGATAAATGGTGGCATAAAATGGAATATCAAAAAAAATCTGTTGCTAACATTTGGTTGCAATGACATTTTCAATAAAGGTCCGGAACAAAAGGTGCGTAGCAATACTGCCTACACGGTTCCTGGATATATAAATGTTGAATTCCCGCTACAGGGAAGAACGTATTATGCAACGATAAAATATGAGTTTTGATGGGAGGGTGTAATATTGAAAAAAATAATAAGTCATAAAAAATCAGCGGGCATTTTATCATTGCTTTTGGGAGGCTGTTTATATGGCAGTACAGTTTTTGCTGCTAACTTAGTTGCGACAGTTCCATCAGATTACTCTAATAGTCAGATGGGTGCTGTTACTGGTTCAAGGGTTACTACAAATGTTGATGTAACGCCGGTAAAAGCAGCTGCGGATAATCTTAACAGAGATCCGGCTGTATTTAATATAAATATAAATGGTCAAAGCATGATTTTTTTGCGTCAATATACTTATAGTACTACAGATTTAAAGGGTAATTCAGTTATTGATGTTGATGGTAATTGGCGCCAGCCGACACAATCCGGTGTAATTAGTGATGTTGCTAATGCCCATGGTGTAACTGCTAATGATAAATATGTTTTTGCAACAGGATATGATATGGGTAAAATAGGCGTTGCTAAAATTGTTGGCAGTGAATTGCAGGAAGATCGGAATAAAACAATTGATTTGAGAAGTGAGCTTGCTGATAAATGTGGCGCTGCTTGTGATGAAAAAGATGGTGTACATGGAGAAGGTATTTGTGTTAATGGGAATAATCTCTATGTACTAGTAAGTGTTAACCCTGGTGGAGGATTTAACACTTATCTTGATGGATTTTTAATGCAGTATAGTATTAGCAGCGATGGCAAACTAACGTTTCAAAACTATACTAGAGTAGGTAAAAATACAGATTCAGCAAGGTTGAATTTTTACAACAATAAAGTTTTTGTGGCGTCAATAGGTGGCATGCAAAATTATGGCTCAGGAAATGCAGATACAGCAATTCATGTTGCTGATATCTATGGAAACCAATTAAAGGAAAATTCCTATAAGATAAAAGTACCGTCCAACGTTCAATGTGATTTTAGAGACATGAAGATATTACCTAATGGTACTGCCTATATTATGACCTATAATCTTGCTGGTGGTGGCGGCGGAGTTAATTTGCATGTTTATAAAACTAACGTTTCCAATCTCATGTCAGATTCACCTAAAAACTGGGAAGAAGTAATTAATAAGCAAGAGGCTAATGGCTGGTTTGGCAAATTAAATGCTGAATATTATACTAAAAGACTGTGGGCAGAAATCGGGAATACCTTAAATGTATATACTGATGGCAGCACAACCCCGATAGTATGGAAAGCTAAAGATTTTGGTAGTAATGAGCAATATTATCAATTTAACTCGGTAGCTATGTTGCGGCCTGATTCGGTGACCGGAGAAACAGCAAAACTTACGATAGCAACACCGGAAGGTTTAACCAGCCCCTCTGTAACGGTAGAAAAAGTAGTAAATGAAAACGCTACTATGCTGAAAGGTGATTATACAGACGGGATAACCGGTACTGGAAGTGATACGCAATATAGTGATGTTACCGGTGATGACAGTAAATATATTTTTAATGCAGATAAGGTTATAAGTTTAGGTGTTAGTAAAGCTGGCGGTGATTTGGACACAAATGTTCTGGCAGCCATCTATGCTCGTAATGGTAATGACATAAGTGTCGATTCTGCGGGTAATACATTGCAATTACAAGCAAAGAATTACATCGGTACGCCAGTAGGTATTTATGCCGGAAATGGCAAAAATGTTAATGTTACGGCTGGAAAATTAAATATTATTACCGCAGGTTATGAAGAGGGTAATACGCTTACGAATGCTATATGGAACGATGCTGGAAAAACAGATAGTAGCGTGATTACTATCAATGCACCGGTTAATATTTCTATGAGTGGCGGCTATGGCGGAAATGGCATAGCTATTGAAAAAACTGATCGTTGGGGCGAAGCAAGCAATGCTGCTAATGTGGAGTCTAAGATAATTATCAATGGTGACGTTAGTATTAAGGGCGAAGATAATGAGCAGTGGGGAATCCCTATTAATTCAGAAAATGTTTATTCTAGGTTTAATAATGCAGGGATTCTAACTTCAGTAGATAAAAGTTCCGTTGCAATAAATGGCAATGTGGATTTTTCTGTATATGGTAATGGAGCTACAACTAATGCAAAGGATAGTAAAATAACTATTAGTGGTGGCAGCATAAAAGTTCCAACTGGGACTAATTATGGATACTATACACTTGCATCATATCAAGGAACAATTAATATGAATACAGGTTCTGATGGTGCAACTCCTGGTACTAGTGCTGTTAAATTGGATGGAGATATTTTTGCATTAAGCACAGGTACAGTTAATCTTGGATTGACTACAGCAGATTCCTATCTCAATGGTATTGTTGACAATGGCGGTACTGTAAATATGTGGTTGCAAAACGGTGCAACATGGTCAAACGTTGCTAATAACACAAGATATACGAAAGATAATGAAGATATCGGCAATAATGGTTTGAGTAGAATTTCCCAATTAACAGGTGGCAATAACGCTACGAATGCCGGTGTTATTGCACAAAAGTCTAATAGTAAGGATCTTGCTATTGATAAATATAGTGGATATACTACTGTTCTCTATAATCATGATGCAATCACTCCTAGCAATATTCTTGGTGGTAAGATTGAAATTGGTAGTGCTGTTGCCGGCAGTAATATTACACTTAGGACAGATTATGACAATAATATGAGTACCGAAGAGGTTCAAAAAAATGTTTTGAATGCTTTGGCAAACAAACTTTATTATAGTGCGTATACCACCAATGAAGTGAACTTAAGTGGTAAAGTGGAAATTGCAGAGGGCTTGACGGCTCAAGCTGCTTCAAAATATGTTGGTGATATTGTTTTTGACAAGAGTAATGGCCAGGGAAGCCTGAACAGTGGTATTACCCCAACGCCAGGGCAGACCGTTACAGATTTCACTTCTTCAATAACCGGAGGCACGGACAAACCTTATGTTGATGGCGGTGTTAAGCAAACCGATGGTAGTTATCTTTTCACGAAAGATTCCAAAATCACTCTTACATCTGGTAATGTAATACAACCAGGCTATAATAGCACTATAAATATTAATGCAGCAGGTAAGGTGTTAACTGCTGATGTAAACGGTAGTAAGCTTTTAACCGGTATTTACAATACAAGTTCTAACGGGAATGTTAATATTACTGCTGATAAAACCATATTTAATATCAACAATGATAATAAAGAATATATACAAAAAGCTTATGGAATATGGATGAACAGTGATGGTGGTAAAGTCACAATTAGTGGTCTCACAGAAATTAACACTAATGCGGCAGACCTAAGTTATGGTATTAATGCTAGTTACGGCAGTATTCAACTTGATGGATTGCATGTAACCGTTAATAAAGATGCTGTTGGTGCTGATAGCTTGTACATAGATGGCAATAGCAAAGTTGCCGTAAATGTCAAGGATGGTAACACTGGTACAAAAGAAGTGAAAATTGATGGGGACATTTTTAGTAGCAGCAAGATTTCTAACAATGGTTATACTGCGTCTAAAAATAGTACTGTTGATTTGGCTTTGACCACAGGTAGCTCGTATTTTAATGGGTTGAGTTCATATACTTATAGTCAAGATAACGATGATGATTCAACAACAACTGTTAGTCACGGTACTGTAAATATGTGGTTGCAAAACGGTGCAACATGGATAAATAAAAAATATGGTAATGCTGACTATGATTCAGGGTTTAGCGGTAGCGCTTTAACAAAGCTAATTGGTGGTGCTGATACGGCTTCCGCCGGTACAATTTTCCAAAAAGACAACAAAGATATTAAGATTGATAATTATAGTGGCTATACTACGGTGCTTTTCACTCACGATTCTGTTACGCCTACAACCATTAACGGTGGAAATGTAAAGATTGGTAGTGCTTCCGTTGGAAGTAGTATTGCCTTACGAACTGATTATGATGCTAACATGAGCACTAGTACAATCCAGAATAATGTTTTGAACGCTTTAGCAAATAAGCTCTATTATACGGCTTATACTACAGGTGAGCGTAATTTGTCCGGTAAAGTAGAAATAGCGGAAGGGTTAACGGCGCAAGCAGTATCAAAATATGTGGGTGACGTAGTTTTTGATAAAGACAGCGGCCAAGGCAAATATGGTAGTAATGAACCGCAACCACCGGCAGAACAAACCACTACTGCATTTACAACCAGCTTGACTGGGGTTAAAGACGTAGATGCTGAATATGTGAACGGTGGAGTATTAAAAGATGGGGCTTATGCATTTACAAAAGATAGCACTATTACTGTTGACGATAAAAACGTGAGCAGTGATAATATCGGCTACTATAAAGCCGTTGCTGCTATTATTGGTAACAGCAACGATATTGTCATCAATAGCGTGGGGAAAACATTAGGCTTAACCGCGTCAACTACTGATGCTAACAATCAGGCAATTGGCATTTATACGGATAAAAAGCTTACAATGACTACCTCTGGTTTGACAATAACAAGTACTTCGGCCGGGAAAACGGCATCCGGTATTTTGTTAGTGGCGGCGGTGCAGCAACTATTAATGGAAATGTCAATATCAGTGCGCAAGATTCTGCGGCTGGCAATGCTTATGGTGTATACGCTTATAACAACGGATCAAAATTGACAATAAATGGTAATCTCACTATGAAAGGCAGTGGGGACGGGGATGCTGCTTATGGTGTTTCGGTGTGAGCAGTGATAATATTCGGCTACTTTAAAGCCGTTGCTGCTATTATTGGTAACAGCAACGATATTGTCATCAATAGCGTGGGGAAACATTAGGCTTAACCGCGTCAACTACTGATGCTAACAATCAGGCAATTGGCATTTATACGGATAAAAAGCTTACAATGACTACCT
>Ga0183099_1001698_pt1 | contig 12261 bp, 15 predicted proteins | sample Biomet1_FD_127788 | JGI IMG/M metagenome (GOLD analysis project Ga0183099, IMG submission 127788) | Microbial communities from bioreactor (seeded with anoxic lake sediment) at LBNL, California, USA - Biofuel metagenome 1 | ecosystem: Engineered > Bioreactor > Anaerobic > Unclassified ... | reverse complement strand
CGCTGCATCCGTATTGTGAAGCGATATGTTTTGATCAGTAATCCAAGCAGGAATGGAAATGAAAAAAGTAGGACTAATTGGTTGGCGCGGTATGGTGGGATCGGTTCTGATGAGCCGGATGATTGAAGAAAACGACTTCAGTAAAATTGATCCCGTATTTTTTACCACCTCTCAAGCTGGTCAGGAAGCACCGAAATTTACTGCTAAACCTGCTGGCGCGTTGGAAGATGCCTTCAATATTGATGCCCTGAAAGCGATGGACATCATCATTACCTGTCAAGGTGGTGATTACACAAAAGAAGTGTATCCAAAACTGATGGCTTCTGGCTGGAAAGGTTACTGGATCGATGCGGCATCCACGCTGCGTATGGAAGATAATGCGATTATCATTCTGGATCCGGTGAATGGCCATGTTATTGAGAACGCACTGAACAAAGGTATTAACACCTATGTTGGTGGTAACTGTACTGTCAGTTTGATGCTGATGGGCTTAGGTGGTTTGTTTGCCAACAATCTGGTGGAGTGGGTTTCCTCTTCCACTTATCAGGCAGCTTCTGGTGCCGGGGCACGCCATATGCGTGAGCTGTTACAGCAGATGGGTTCATTGCGTGATGTGGTCGCTACGGAACTGGCTGATCCAGCTTCTGCAATTTTAGATATTGAACGTAAAGTGACTGCAGCCATGCGTGCTGATGAATTCCCAACATCACAATTCGGTGCTCCGTTGGCGGGCAGCTTGATCCCATGGATTGATGTGCCATTGGCCAATGGTCAGAGCAAAGAAGAGTGGAAAGGCATGGCGGAAACCAACAAGATCCTTGGTTTGCCAACTGCGGGTATTCCGGTGGATGGTAACTGTGTGCGTATCGGTGCACTGCGTTGCCATAGTCAGTCTTTCACTATTAAGCTGAAAAAAGATGTGCCATTGACGGATATTCATCAGATGCTGGCTGCGCATAATGATTGGGTTCGCGTGATCGAGAACGATCGGGCTATCACAGTCAAAGAACTGACTCCGGCAGCAGTAACCGGTACATTGAATGTGCCTGTAGGTCGTCTGCGTAAGATGAATATGGGTCAGGATTTCCTGTCAGCCTTCTCTGTTGGCGATCAGCTGTTGTGGGGCGCGGCGGAGCCGTTACGTCGTATGCTGAATATTCTGCTGGCAAAAGCATAATTCAATAAATTATTAGATGATATTAAGCGCACTGCTTCGGCGGTGCGTTTTTATTTGCGCGATAGAGAAAAATCAGAGATCAAAATAGGTCAGAGACCAAGTAAACAACAATTAGGAAGAAAACAGATCGGAAAAATCAGGCTTTAATGCCAAGTGGCATGGATGAGCGAGGTTGTGTCAGACCATGATCGTTATAGGTCATTGAGTCACGATCACGAGCTTGAGCGAGTATGGTACTTAGCTTACGGCTGGCAATCAGATTCATTTCAATCAATTTGCCATTCACTTCATTTTTTTCACGACAGCTACGCAGCAGATCATGAAGGTTTTCACGCCAGCTTTGATATTCATCAGCCGATGCACTGTGGCGAGCTTGCTCATCTAATGCGGTAAGTTGTGTCAGCAATACGGTCTTTTTATTAGCAAGTTCAGCTAACTCAATAACTTGACGTTGTTTCAGCGCGGCAAATTCCAGCTCCAGCACTTCTTGCAGTGCTGTTAATCGCTTTTGCTGTTGCTGCAACAAGGTCTGATCAATCATTCGTTATCACCAAACAAGGCACTTTCCTGAGCCAGCATTTTACTGGCAACACGGTCAGCATTGATTTTGTAGTCACCGCGTTCAATCGCTGCTTTGATAGTAGCTACTTTGTTGTCATCAGTAACTGGCGCATCAGAAATTTTCTGTTGCAAACGGCTCAGTGACATCGCCTGATCAGTCAGTTTTACTGTGTCTTGGGCAACAGTACCTTTACCGACAGATGAGCTGCTGGATTCGCTGGTGGCATCTTGTTTACTGGTTTTGGCGCTGCTGGTTTTGTTACTCAAACCGTTTAGTGCGCCGTTGATATTGTTGATAGCCATTTTTTATTACCCGTAATTGAATCCGTGTATCTGTACATCGGCCATAAAGTGAGAAACTTTAGGTCTGAAAGTGAAAAAATTACATTTCTACTTTTACCTGACCTACTGCACTGACAACAGCAGAAATAATACGTTGTGAGCGTATGTTTTGCACTCGGATCATGTCATTAAGTGAGCCATCCTGCAAAGCCCGACCATTAGTTTTGATCTGCATGCCACCTTTCTCGGCGATGATCTCAACCATATCATCACGGCACACGACACAGATCTGGTTTTGTCGGACCGGCTGGTTAGTGCGGATGTCGCGCTTACTGCGTGCGCCAATTAATAATGACATGTCGGTGGTCATATCACCATTCAACATAAAACTATCAATGTAGGCGATAGTCAGATTATCGGCAGAAAGTAGCATTCCTTTAGAAATCGGCGTCGCTGCGGCGACAACAGGTTTCTGGATCCGGATTTTTACGGGTAAAAAAAGATGCCATCCGGGAGTATCAGGGCACGTTACATCTACTGTTGTGTTCCGGCGGATTTCACCGGTCCCGGTAATGTTTAGCAGCAGCGGTTGCTGACAGGCTGACAGATTCAGCCGTTGATCGACAGTATTAGCAACTACATCTATTTTATCGGATGGTTCTGCTTGTACCTGGCTCAAAACATAGTCGCTGACTTGTTGTTGAATATCAGTTTCATTTTCACCCGCGCATGCGATAACTGGCAGCAGTAATGCGAGATATATCAATTTAATCAGTCTAATCATTTTTATCTTCTTGCCGATACATCAAAATGGCATCATAAAGGTATTAAGCAATACTTTCAGATAGTTTGCTGATCGATTGCTATAGTCTATGTACACTGTCTGAATATAGACAGCTTGTGATGTACATGCATGCTAAGTGCCAATAAATGGTGAGTGGAGAGCAATATGGCAAGTATTTTGGATTCAGTAAACCAACTCACCCAATTGGTGGGTCAAAACCGATTGGAATTATTGCTTTTCAGACTGAATGGCCGTCAGCGATTTGGCATTAACGTCTTTAAAGTCCGCGAAGTGTTGCAATGCCCGCGTTTAACGGCGATGCCTAAACTGCATCCGTTCGTTCGTGGTGTTGCTCATATTCGTGGACAAACCATATCGGTCATCGATTTGAGTATGGCAACAGGTGGCAGACCGGTGCAGGATCTGACTCAGGCGTTTATCATCATCGCTGAATACAACCGGTCCGTGCAGGGCTTTCTGGTTGGGAATGTTGAACGCATTATCAACATGAACTGGGAGTCTATTTTACCGCCACCAAAAGGTGCAGGGCGTTATAACTATATGACTGCCGTGACGGAAATTGATGGTGAACTGATTGAGATTCTGGACGTCGAAAAGATCTTGGATGAGATTTCACCGGTTAATACCGATGTCAGCGCGGATGTAGTTGCTTCCAGCGAAGAGCACCATACCCGTGGTTCTTTAGTTATGGTGGCAGACGATTCTTCTGTTGCGCGTAAACAGGTACAGAAGGCACTGAATGCGATTGGCGTCGAGTGTATTATGGCCAAAGACGGTAAAGACGCGCTTAACATGCTGAAAGACATGGCAAAGAAAGGGCCAATTACTGATCAAATTAGAGTACTGATTTCGGATATTGAAATGCCGGAAATGGATGGTTATACATTGACCGCTGAAATCAGATCTAATCCTGAATTGAAAGGCTTACATGTTATACTGCACACCTCATTAAGTGGTGTCTTTAACCACGCGATGGTTCAGAAAGTGGGGGCGGATAATTTTATCGCCAAATTCCATCCTGATGAGCTGGCAAAGGCTGTTCAGGATGCCATGTAGTGGATTATAAATTGAAGAAGTTTACATGAAGACACTGTCCGAAGATCTATACAAACAGTTCAGTGCCTTTTTGGAGGCTCAGGTCGGTATCGTCCTGGGCCCTAATAAGCAGTATCTGGTAAAAAGTCGTCTGTCCCCCTTAATGGCTGCGCATGGCTTTTCTTCTCTGGAAGAATTGATCACGAAGGCAATGAATGTGCGGGAGCGCGAGTTGAAAATGGTAGTCATTGATGCAATGACTACCAACGAAACGTTATGGTTTCGCGATATTTATCCATTTCAGTTACTGACGGATAAGCTTTTCCCTGAATTAGGCAAAAATGCAAAGACGATTAAGATATGGTCAGCAGCCAGTTCATCAGGTCAAGAGCCTTATTCAATAGCGATGATGGCACTTGAACATCAGTATAAAAAACCGGGCACTTTGTCTGGTGGTGTGCAGGTGATAGCAACGGATATTTCGTTGTCGATGCTGAATCAATGCAAAGAGGGGGTCTATGACAACCTGGCATTGGCGCGCGGTTTATCGACGGAACGTAAACGTCAATTTTTTGAGCCTTGTGCTGACGCTTCGCGGATGAAGATCTCTGATCGCGTCAAAAAACTGGTTACTTTCCGTCATTTCAACTTGCTCGACAGCTATGCGCCGTTAGGTAAGTTTGATCTTATTTTTTGCCGTAATGTATTGATTTATTTTTCGCCTGAAATCAAATCAAAAATCCTGAATCAATTTGCTAACTCATTGAATCCAGGTGGTTATCTGCTGTTAGGTGCATCGGAGTCACTGAGTGGTTTGACCGATCGCTTCGAGATGGTTCGCTGTAACCCCGGTATTATCTACAAACTCAAATAATCCCTTCTCTCTTTGGCACATCTTTTGCTGGTTAATATGGCAGGAGGTGTGCCATGGCCATATCATTCGATAAAGCATTCGGTATCCATCAATACACGCTTGGCGCAAGATCGCAGCGGGCAGAGATATTAGCAGAGAATATTGCCAATGCTGATACCCCTGGCTACAAGTCGCGCGATGTCGATTTTTCAGCGTTATTGGGGCAAGCTCAGAGCGGGCAGAGTGCATCAGTTAATCTGTCCCGGACTAGTGAACTGCATATAGCTGGCGGTAGTTCGCTCAATACCAGTGTGATGTATCGCAACCCGATGCAGGCGGATACTGGCGATGGTAATACTGTAGATATAAATCAGGAACGTAGTGCTTTTATGCAGAACAGTCTGGAGTATCAAACTTCACTGGAGTTCCTGAACGGCAAAATTAATGGATTGTTGAAAGCAATCAAAGGAGATCAGGCATGAGTCTGTTTCAGATTTTTGATGTTTCTGCATCCGCAATGAATGCACAGTCTGTGCGGTTGAATACGACCGCCAGTAACCTTGCTAATGCTGAGAGCGTCAGCTCGAGTGCGGAACAGACTTACCGCGCCAGACGGCCAGTTTTTGCCGCTCAGTTACAAGGTGCATTAGGTGATGGTTCGGCACCGCAAGGGGTTGAGGTAAAGGGCATTGTCGAAAGTCAGGCGCCACTGGTACAGGAATACAACCCGTCACACCCGATGGCAGATAAGGATGGCTATATCTACAAGCCGAATGTCAACCCGATAGAAGAGATGGCAGATATGATCAGTGCCTCACGATCTTACCAAACTAACGTGCAGGTTGCAGATACGGCAAAGAATATGCTTACTCAAACATTACGCTTAGGTAAAGGTTAAGAGAGGACGCCATGTCGATATACAGTGATATTGGCTTAACATCCAGTAGCAGTAGTACGAGTAGCACATCATCTGCCAGTAGCAGTAAAACCACAGGGTCAGATTCATTATCACAAGCTGATTTTATGAAGTTGCTCACGACCCAGTTATCGTATCAGGACCCGACAAAGCCGGTAGATAACGTCGAGATGGTGTCGCAGATGGCGCAAATTTCATCGCTGTCAGGCATTACGTCATTGAACACAACACTTAATACCATGAGTAGTTCAATGACCTCGAGCCAGGCACTGATGGCCTCTAGTCTGGTCGGTCAAACGGCCTTGGTGAACTCTAGTAGCAGTTATGTAACCTCAGGCAATACCTTATCTGGTGTAGTCCCGACCGGAACGGAAGGTGTGACCGATCTAAATCTGTCGGTTGTTAACTCGGCGGGTGAAGTTATTCGTCAATACAGCAGCACGGGCAGTGTTGCCGGAGACATTCCCTTTACTTGGGATGGCAAAGATAGTAACGGCACGGCGGTTGCGTCTGGAAATTACACAGTTAAAGCAAATGGTTTAGTAAATGGTGTGAGTCAAGATCTTACGGCACAGCTGTATGGTCAGGTGGAAAGTGTCACCTTGGGCAACACAACAACACCCACCACGGTGGCATTGCAAGGGCTGGGCTCATATCAATTGGGTCAGCTTCTTGAAATATCAAAGTAGTTAAAATTTGAATTTGGAAGGAGCTGATTATGTCGTTCAATATTTCTCTCAGTGGCTTGAATGCTGCACAAAAAGATCTGGATGTTACCGGTAATAACATCGCCAACGCTAGTACGATTGGTTTTAAACAATCCCGGGCCGAGTTCGCGGATGTATTTTCTAATTCTGTATTTTCTAACACTAAGACTCAGGTTGGTAGCGGTGTAAATACTGCCGCGGTAACACAGCAATTTGCGCAAGGTTCTCTACAATCAACCAGCAACTCTTTGGATTTGGCAATCAAAGGGGATGGTTTTTTTGTACTATCACCATCAGAAAACAGCTTAGAGCGTACTTACACCCGGGCTGGCGCGATGCAGGTAAACGATGAAGGTTACGTTACTAATTCGAATGGTGATTTTTTGCAGGTTTACCAAGTAAATGATGATGGTACTGCTAAAGCGGTAAGTCTGGATTCAACGATTGCATTACAGATACCGGAAGTAGCAGGTAAACCGACGGCAACTACTGCGGTAACAGCGGCATTAAATTTGCCAGCCTCTGCAACTGTATTATCCGCGGCAGCTTTTGACCCAACTGATTCCTCGACCTATACCAATTCAACATCAGCTGTTATTTATGACTCTCTTGGGCAGTCACATACTTTAACTCAGTATTATGTTAAGACTGGTGCAACAGCGTTAAACAGTACTTGGCAAGCCTATATGTATGTTGATGGTACTGCGGCTGATACGGGCGGTACTACATTAACATTTGATACCACGGGCACATTGACCAGCCCATCACCTGCCATTGCCACGACCAATGCATTAACTATGTTTACTAATGGTGCTGATCAAACACAAACGGTAACGTTGAAATTTAATCCGGCAACCCAATATGCATCGTCATTTCAGGTTTCCAGTATGTCACAGGATGGTGCTACTGTAGGTCAACTAACAAATGTTTCTATTGGGTCTGATGGTGTTGTGGCGGCTACTTATAGTAATGGCACGACAACTAAATTAGGTATGGTGGCATTAGCTAAGTTTTCTAATCCGCAAGGGCTAACCCAAGTTGGCGACACGTCATGGAAAGAATCGCAAAATTCCGGCGAAGCAACGCCTGGAACACCGAATTCAGGTACTTTTGGTAGTGTTAACTCATCTGCATTAGAGTCATCCAACACAGATTTATCTTCAGAACTGGTTGATCTAATTTCTGCGCAACGTAACTACCAAGCAAACTCCCGTGCGCTGGAAGTTAACAGCACGTTACAAGACACTATTCTGCAAATTCGTTAATAGCTGCTTTATAACCGCTGACAGCTTTTTGTCAGCGGTTTTCTTTATATTCCCTTCCGTATCAATTTTCTTATTTTTACATTCTGGTATCTAAATTGCTTAATGATGATTAAGTCAGCGATTTGACGGAGACATCATGGATAAGCTGCTTTACATCGCCATGTCAGGCGCCAAAGAAAACCTTAATAGCCTTGCTGTTCGCAGTAATAATCTGGCGAATGCCAATACTTTGGGTTTTAAAGCTGATTTTGAGGAAGCCCGCGCCATGCAAGCCTATGGTGATGGTTTGCCAAGTCGCGTTTTTTCTATGGCTGAACGACCAGGGCAAAATTTTCAACAAGGTAGCTTACAAACGACAGGCCGCGATCTTGACGTGGCTGTTCAGGGCGACGGTTGGTTGACAGTCCAGGATAAAGACGGCAAAGAAGCCTATACCCGTAATGGTAGTTTGCAGGTGTCACCTTTAGGTGTGCTGCAGACGTCGACAGGTCTCAATGTGCTGGATACCACTGGTCAGCCGATCACTTTGCCTATGCCGCTGGAAAAAATTCAGATCACGGAAGATGGCACGATCAATGCCCGACTGCAGGGCGCTGAGCCTGCTGCGATAGAAAATCTTCAGCAACTTAAACTGGTTAATCCGGTTAATAAAGAGATGACAAAAGGCGAAGACGGTTTGTTTCGTCGCGTAGATGGCAAGACTGAGGCTGTGTCGGCAAATGTTCGTTTAGCGAGTGGCGCTTTAGAGAATAGTAATGTCAATGTGGTTGAAGAGTTGACTAACTTAATCAAGCTGCAACGCCAGTTTGAAACTCAGATCAAGATGATGTCTACGGCTGAAAAAAATGATGAAAGCCAGAACCAATTAATGAAGCTCGGATAAGCATTAAGGAGTAAATCATGATTCCTGCACTTTGGATCAGCAAAACCGGGCTGGATGCTCAGCAAACGAATATATCGCAAATTTCCAATAACTTAGCGAATGCCTCAACAGTTGGTTACAAAAAAGGCCGCGCTATTTTTGAAGACTTGTTATATCAGAATGTTAATCAGCCTGGCGGTCAATCATCGGCTGATTCAACTTTACCATCCGGCCTGATGATTGGCGCTGGCGCTAAAGTTGTAGCAACCCAGAAAACATTTACTCAGGGTAGTGTACAAACAACGGACAACTCGTTGGATGTCATGATCAATGGTCGTGGTTTCTTTGAAGTACAGTTACCCGATGGTACAACCGGCTACACCCGTAATGGTCAGTTTACGCTGAATTCAGAAGGCACACTGGTTACTACAGGGGAAGGGTATACCGTTCAGCCAGAAATTCAGATGCCAACTGGTACACAAAGTATCACCATCGGCTCTGATGGTCAGGTTTCCGTTCAGGTTACTGGCCAGACTGCATCACAAACTGTCGGACAATTGACGGTGACTGATTTTGCCAACCCTGTCGGTTTACAGCCGATAGGTGAAAACCTCTATCTGGCAACACAAGGCAGTGGTGATCCTATTCAGGGGATTGCGGGTACGGATGGTATGGGCACTATCAAACAAGGGATGCTGGAAGCTTCTAACGTTAATGCAACCGAAGAATTAGTGAATTTGATCCAGGCGCAGCGTGTTTATGAAATGAACTCTAAGGTCATTTCCAGCGTGGATGAAATGTTGTCGAATGTCACCCAACAGTTGTAAGAGGTGGTTATGCGTAACCGTGCATTGATATTGGCTTGTCTCTGTTCTCTGGCTGCTTGTACTTCGCTGCCAAATAGCCCTAAGCCGAATGATCCTGATTTTTCACCGGTTGAGCCGGAAGACTATCAGGCAAATATGACGCCAAATGGCTCAATTTTTAATCAGGGTGCTGTGAACAGTATTTATTCTGATATCAAAGCACATCGGATTGGCGACATCATTACGGTTGAATTATCGGAATCAACCTCTGCCAGTAAAGGGGCATCGAATCAGCAATCTAAAGATTCGAGTTTAGGTATTGATGCACTCAAACTTGGTGGTGATACGGTTACGCTCAATGGTTATGACACCACGGCCAGTATGGGCACGAATAACAGTTTTAAAGGTCAGGCTAAAGCAGGTCAAAGCAACAGTCTGCGAGGCAATATTTCTGTCAGCGTCGTTCGTGTATTACCCAACGGTAATCTGTCTGTTCGTGGCGAAAAATGGCTGATGCTCAATGAAGGTAATGAATACATTCGTATTACCGGCCTTGTCCGTTCCGAAGATGTGAATGCAGATAACACTGTTTCATCTCAACGTGTTGCTAATGCCCGGATTCAATATAGCGGTACCGGTGATTTTGCGAATACACAAGAGCGTGGATGGTTATCTAAGTTCTTTAACGGGCCATATAGTCCCTTCTAGGAGCTGGATATGAACATCACACTGAAAACGCTATTGACCGTAATTCTTTTTAGCTTGGTCGTGCCGGCTCAGGCTGCGCGGATCAAGGATATTGCTACGGTACAAGGTGTACGGAAGAATCAGTTGATTGGTTATGGTTTGGTGGTTGGTTTGCCGGGAACCGGTGAAAAAAGTAACGCATTCACGGAACAAACCTTCAGAACAATGCTGAATAATTTTGGTATTAAAGTACCAGATAGCGTCAAACCAAAGATCAAAGACGTGGCGCCAGTAGCAGTACACGCCGATTTACCCGCATTTTCGAAACCAGGGCAGACGATTGATGTCACCGTGTCTGCAATAGGCGAAGCTAAGAGTTTACGCGGTGGTACGTTGATCCAGACTTTCCTCAAAGGGGTAGATGGACAAGTTTATGCATTAGCACAAGGCAGTCTGGTGGTGGGTGGTTTAGGGGCTGAAGGGGCCGATGGTTCCAAGGTTGTGATCAACACCCCAACGGTGGGCCGTATTCCCAATGGTGCTACGGTTGAGCGCGAAGTGCCGAGTTCTTTTGCACAAGGCGATACGATTACATTTGATTTACGTCGTCCTGACTTTACATCCGCGAAGCGTTTGGCTGATGTGGTGAATGGTTTGGTGGGTCAGAATACCGCGCAGCCGATTGATGCGACATCAGTACAGGTTTATGCGCCTCGAGATCCTGGCCAGCGAGTCGCGTATCTGGCGACATTGGAAAATCTTGAAATCGATCCGGCGGATGAAGCGGCAAAAATTATCGTTAACTCCCGTACTGGCACCATTGTCATTGGTAGTCAGGTTAAGCTCAAACCAGCCGCCATTACGCACGGTGGGTTAACAGTCACTATTAAGGAAGATCCTAACGTATCTCAGCCCGGCGCTTTCTCTAATGGGCAGACCGTTGTTACACCGAATTCATCCATTACGGTGCAACAGCAAAATAGCCGAATGTTTAAGTTAGATGCGGGTAATTCACTCGATGAATTAGTGAAAGCAGTCAACATGGTTGGGGTAGCTCCCGGCGATCTGATGGCCATACTGGAAGCGTTGCAACAAGCGGGCGCTATTCAGGGTGAGCTGGTGATCCTGTAGTAGAGGTGATCAGATGGATAAGTTAATGAGTCAGGGGCTAGCCGGTGATATCCGCAATCTGGATCAGTTACGTCAGATGGGTATTAAGAAAGAGGGCGATACATCCGCCTCTTCTACCGAAGGCCAACAGCAAGCCTTGCAAGCGGCAGCACGCCAATTTGAAGCCATATTTACACAGATGTGGATGAAGAGTATGCGCGAAGCAAACAGCGCATTGCAGGATGAAGATAGCCCATTTAACAGCCGCGACACACAGTTTTATCAAGGCATGATGGATGATCAGTTAGCGGCAAATGTTGCCTCCGGCGGAAAAGGTTCGCTAGCTGAACTGATCGTGAAGCAGTTGTCTCCGGCTAAAAAACAACCGGTGGCAAACACGGATGCCACGAACCATACTCTGAACATGCCAAATGCCAATTTGCCTGTGATGCAGCGTTTCGCTCACTGGCAGCCAGTTGCAGACAGCTCAGCTCAGACTACTTCGGGTATTCCATCAGGTGTTTTGGCTGCAGAGCGCTTTGTTTCGCAAATTCAGGCACAAAAATTGCCAGTAAACAACAATATAGCGAGTGATGATTTCGGAACTGAACAGCAACAGCGCTTTGTCCGGCAATTACTTCCGGCCGCTAAAATGGTAGCCAGTAAAATGGGGTTATCCCCGGTCGCTTTAATAGCACAAGCGGCACTGGAGACGGGTTGGGGTAAACATATGATGTCGAACAGTAATGGCTCTTCCAGTAATAACTTATTTGGTGTGAAAGCAAGCGGGCGCTGGCAAGGTCAGCAGGCATCAGCGAATAGCTTGGAATATCAGCAAGGTAAACCGGTTATGCAGCGTTCTTCTTTTCGCTCATATACCTCGGTGGTTCAGAGCATGCAGGACTACGCTAACCTGATTACATCGTCTGATCGTTATCAGCAGGCGAGAGCAGTGGCGCATGATCCTGACGCTTATTTTGATGAACTTCAGGCTGCGGGATATGCGACTGACCCAAATTATGCTCAGAAACTGAAACAAGTATTACGCAGTGATGCGTTGCGCTCTGTCGCTGAAATGACAGAAATTTAGGAGATAAAAAATGGCCACTGATTTACTGAACATTGGCACTTCAGGTTTGCTGGCGCAGCAAAAAATGCTGGCAACCACGAGTAGCAATATCTCGAATGTCAGTAC
>Ga0183099_1001697_pt1 | contig 12270 bp, 13 predicted proteins | sample Biomet1_FD_127788 | JGI IMG/M metagenome (GOLD analysis project Ga0183099, IMG submission 127788) | Microbial communities from bioreactor (seeded with anoxic lake sediment) at LBNL, California, USA - Biofuel metagenome 1 | ecosystem: Engineered > Bioreactor > Anaerobic > Unclassified ... | reverse complement strand
CCGAGGCTGACGAGAGCGATGCCTCCTTCTTGCATCTGCAGCCGATGGTTTCCATCGTGACCAATATCGAAGCCGACCATATGGATATGTGATCCGGCGGTTTGCTAAATAGCGCGGGAACCAACCGCCCGTCTGGGATCCAGCCGCTATCTGATTGCCGAGGCTGACGAGAGCGATGCCTCCTTCTTGCATCTGCAGCCGATGGTTTCCATCGTGACCAATATCGAAGCCGACCATATGGATACCTATGGTGGTGACTTCAACAAGCTCAAGGCAACTTTCATCGAGTTCCTGCATAACCTGCCGTTTTATGGTCTAGCTGTGGTGTGCATCGATGACCCGGTGATCCGCGGATTGCTGCCCGATATTGGTCGCGCCACCATTACCTATGGCTATAGCGATGATGCGGATGTCCAGGTTCTGGATTTCGTGCAGGATCACAACCGCAGTAGCTTCAAGGTTCGACGCCAGGATGGCTCCTTGTTGGCGGTCACCCTGAATTTGCCGGGTCGCCATAATGCCCTGAATGCGGCAGCGGCGATTGCCGTCGCAACCGAGGATGGTATTGACGATGAGGCCATCACCGCAGCGTTATCTCGCTTTGAGGGGGTTGGTCGTCGCTTCCAGCACTATGGCGAGTTTGCCACCGGTCAGGGACAGGTGATGCTGGTGGACGATTATGGCCATCATCCCAGCGAGGTCCGGGTCACCATCAATGCGGTACGCGCCGGCTGGCCGGAACGGCGTCTGGTGATGATTTTCCAACCGCACCGCTACACCCGGACTCGGGATCTGTACGAAGATTTCGCTGAAGTGTTGTCGAAGGTGGATGTGCTGATCTTGCTGGATGTGTATGCCGCCGGTGAAGAGCCGATCCCGGGCGCTGACAGTCGGGCTCTGTGTCGCTCCATTCGCCAGCGCGGTCAACTGGATCCGGTGTTTGTGGCGACCACCGCCGAAGTTCCCGGGGTGTTGGCCGGATTGTTAGCCGAAGGCGATCTGGTATTGACTCAGGGGGCCGGCAATGTCGGGGCATTGGCCCGCACCTTGGCGGATTTGCAGCTGAATGTGCAACAAATGAAGCAAAATGACTGATGTTTGCTCAGGTTTTTACAAGCGGTGTTTTGACCAGACGGGGTCGGCCGATATAATGGCGCACTTGATTTTTCGCGATGCCGCATCAGGCAAGCGCTAGGCGGCATCGGCAATGGCTTGGGCAGGGGTAGGCGCAGCAAGATGAGTGGAACAGTCATGCGTACCCGCGGTGAGTTTTTGTTTGGCGTACTGTTTTTTGTGGCCGTTATTTTTGGCTTGAGCTCGGCGGTCACCGATTTAAAACGCTGGTTTTTTGAAGAGGACCGGATCCCGGTCAGCGGCTTAGTAGTCCAGGGCAAGCTGGATTATGTCACGGTCGAGGATGTACGTTCGGCGCTGCGCGACGAGCCTGCGGTCAGTAATTTTTTCAAGCTGGATGTCAATCAGATCCAGCAGCGGATTGAAGACTTGCCCTGGGTCTATCAGGCCTCGATCCGGAAACGCTGGCCTGCTCTGTTGTACGTCTATGTGGTGGAACAATCGCCCTTGGCGTTATGGGGCGAGGATCGGTTGCTCAGTGACAAGGGCGGAATTTTCAAGGCGCCGTTAGAGCGTTTGAAGCGTCCACTGGTGAAGCTTTCTGGCCCGGATGATATGGCCGAGCGGATCTGGGATGAGTACAAGAGTTATGAACGAATTTTGGCTCTGAACGGCTATCATATCGAGTCTCTGAATTTGACTAAGCGCCACTCGTGGGAGTTGCAGGTCAAGGGGGGGCCCAGATTGATACTCGGACGGGGTGATGCAAGAGCGCGTCTACAGCGCTTTATCGATGTCTATCCCTTGCTGGAGATGCGAGATCAAATCGCTTATCTGGACATGCGTTACGACACCGGAATTGCTGTAGGTTGGAAACCAATTGAAGGGACTGGCAATGACCAAGACCGCGGACAGAAACCTGATAGTCGGACTTGATATCGGCACCACCAAGGTTGCCGTATTAGTGGGAGAGGTCTTGCCGGATGGCGAGATCAATATTATCGGCTTGGGTACTCACTCAGCGCGCGGCATGGATAAAGGCGGGGTCAATGATCTGGAATCAGTGGTCAAGTCGTTGCAGCGAGCGGTTGATGAAGCGGAGATGATGGCGGATTGCCATATCTCCTCGGTATTTCTCGGTGTCTCCGGGCGTCACATCGAGTGCCGCAACGAGAAGGGCATGGTCCCCATCTCCGATGAAGAGGTGAGCCAGGAGGATGTTGATAACGTCATCCATACCGCCAAGTCGGTACGCTTGCCGGAAGAGCATCGCGTGCTGCACGTGTTACCGCAGGAGTACTCTATTGACTACCAGGAGGGGATAAAAAACCCGATTGGTTTGTCAGGGGTGCGGATGGGGGCCAAGGTCCATCTGATCACGTGCCACAACGACATGGTCAAGAATATCGAGAAATGCGTGGAGCGAGTTGGCCTGCGTGTGGATCAGCTGATTTTTTCAGCCTTGGCGTCCAGCTATGCGGTGCTGACCGATGACGAAAAAGAGCTGGGCGTTTGTGTGGTGGACATGGGTGGCGGCACTATGGATATCGCCATGTTTACCGGTGGCGCCCTGCGTTACAGCAAGGTGATCCCTTACGCGGGCAATACTGTGACCAGTGACATTGCTTATGCCTTCGGGACACCGCCAGTTGATGCAGAAGCCATCAAGGTGCGGTACGGTAGTGCCCTAGGTCGCTTGGTGAGTAAAGAAGATACGATTGAAGTGCCGAGCGTCGGTGGCCGTCCGGCGCGCAGTCTGCAACGGCAGACGCTGGCGGAGGTGATTGAGCCCCGTTACAGCGAGTTGCTGGGCCTGGTGCAGGATGAAATATCCAGAATGCAAAACGAGCTGCGGGTGCAGGGCGTCAAGCACCAGTTAGCTGCCGGTGTGGTCTTGACTGGCGGTGCCGCGCAGATTGAGGGCATAGTCGAATGTGCCGAACAGATTTTCCAGTGCCAGGTGCGTGTCGGTGAACCCGAAAACATTCGTGGCCTGACGGACTATGTACAGGCACCGGTCTTCTCGACCGCCGTGGGTCTGTTGCAATATGGCAAGCTTCACCAGTCCAAAGGAAGCAGGGATAGTAACGTCAAAGCGAGCGTTGGTGGCTTGTTCCAGCGGGTCAGCAATTGGCTACGCGGCGAGTTTTAGATTTTGCGAGTAAGCAAATAGTGCGGAGAGAGAATCATGTTTACTTTTGAACCGGTAGGAAGCCAGGGTGATGATGCCGTCATCAAAGTAATTGGTGTCGGTGGTGGTGGTGGTAATGCGGTTGAGCACATGGTGCGTGAAAGCATCGAAGGTGTGCATTTTATTGCCATCAATACCGATGCTCAGGCGTTGCGCAATTCAGGCGCCGAAACCACAGTGCAAATTGGTGGCAATATCACCAAGGGCCTGGGTGCTGGTGCAAACCCAGAGATCGGTCGTGAAGCCGCTCTGGAGAACCGTGACGATATCCGCCAGATGCTGGAAGGCTCGGACATGGTGTTCATTGCTGCCGGTATGGGTGGTGGTACCGGAACCGGTGCTGCTCCTGTGGTGGCCGAAGTCGCCAAGGAGTTGGGTATCCTGACGGTTGCGGTCGTGACCAAGCCTTTCAACTTTGAAGGCAAAAAGCGGATGAGCTACGCCCTGCAAGGGATTGAAGAGCTCTCCAAGCATGTTGACTCGCTGATCACCATCCCGAATGACAAGTTGCTGAAGGTTCTGGGCAAGGGCGTCAGCCTGCTCGAAGCGTTCAAGGCGGCCAACGATGTGTTGCTGGGTGCAGTACAAGGGATCGCCGAGCTGATCACCCGCCCGGGTCTGATCAATGTTGACTTTGCTGACGTGCGTACCGTGATGCGAGAAATGGGTACCGCTATGATGGGAACCGGCCATGCGCGCGGTGACGATCGGGCAGAAGAGGCGGCCGAGAAGGCGATCTCCAGCCCACTGCTGGAAGATGTTGATCTGGCGGGTGCGCGCGGCATTCTGGTTAACATCACCGCTGGTATGGATGTGACCATGGAAGAGTTCGAAATCGTGGGTAATGCCGTCAAGGCGTTTGCCTCTGAGAATGCGACTGTGGTGGTGGGTGCTGTAATCGATCCGAACATGCAGGATGAGCTGCGTGTGACCGTGGTTGCGACCGGGATTGGCCAGGATCGCAAGCCGGAAATTACTCTGGTGAAGAATGCCCAGAAGAGTGAGCGCCCATTACGTTCCCTGATGCAGGATAATCCGATGCCTCAGTACGATGAGCGGCCAAAAGCTGTCAATGCCGAGCCGGTACAAGCCCGTGCAGAGCCGGACTATCTGGACATTCCCGCCTTCTTGCGCAAGCAAGCAGATTAATGGCGGAATGCGTCAGGAATGTGACGTGATTAGCATTTGCGCAACTCGTATGTTAATATGCATGCGAAGGGTTGGTCCGACCACCCGGCTGATCGAGGTGAATTGATGATTAAACAACGTACTCTCAAGAAAAGCGTACAGGCTACCGGTGTAGGGCTGCACTCTGGACGCAAGGTTTCTGTGACCTTCCGCCCGGCACCCGCCAACACGGGTATCCTTTATGTGCGCAGCGACCTTGAGCCTGCTGTCACCATCAAAGCAGAAGCGTCTGCGGTGCGTGATACAGTGCTGTGTACGGCCTTGGTCAATGAACAAGGGGTCCGGATCTCCACAGTTGAGCATTTGTCCGCTGCCCTGGCCGCATTGGGTATCGATAATCTGATTATCGAAGTCGATGCGCCCGAGCTGCCGGTGATGGATGGTAGCTCTCATCCATTCATCTACTTGCTGCAATCGGCTGGCATTGAAGAGCTCAATGCGCCGAAGCGCTTTGTCCGCATCAAAAAAACGGTGCGGGTCGAAGATGGCGACAAGTGGGCAGAATTGCGTCCTTATGCCGGTGGCTTCCGCATGAATTTGCGCATCGACTTCCAGCATCCGGTATTTGATCCGCGCAAGCAGGCCTTGAGCATGGAGTTCAGCGGCGCAGCTTTTGCCAAAGAGCTTAGTCGTGCACGAACCTTTTGCTTCATGAAGGATGTCGAATTCATGCACTCCAAGAACCTGGCGTTGGGCGGCAGTCTGGAAAATGCCGTCGTGCTGGATGAATATCGAGTGCTGAATGAAGAAGGGCTGCGTTATGACGATGAATTCGTCAAGCACAAGCTGCTGGATGCTGTGGGTGACCTGTACATGTGCAATCACAGTATTCTGGGCGAATTCAGTGCCTTCAAGACCGGTCATGCGGTGAATAACCAGTTATTGCGCACCCTGCTGGCCGATGCCGAAGCGTGGGAAATGGTGACCTTTGAAGATGTCGCAGTTACCTCGCCCATCCCCTTCCTCGATGGACAGTGGGCTACCGCGTAAATCAGCTGCGTCATATCGTTTTTGTAAAAAGGCACCGACTCTCTCCCCGGTGCCTTTTTCTTTGGACTTTTGGCAACTGACGACTCGACGGTACGGATATGCTACCCTCGGCGTCGGACTCGGTTTTTCCGACGCTACTATTATGGGGCTGCGGACTTGAATAATGAGTCGGGTGTCGCCATATCTCCTTGGTTGTGTGATATCGGTTTGCTTTCCGTGTATTGATGGTCTAGGGGAGGCAAGCTGACCGCAGGGGATGGGTTAATATAATCACCGTTTTGCCCGATTATCCTTACGCAATGACCTCATACCCTTGCGAAGTGTTCAAAACGGCGAGCTGATTATTTTCCAGAGTTTGGTTCTTGGTTTAGCAATACATGAGTCCTGAGTCAGGATGGGTGTTCTGTTGAGTGGCCTGTTTCATCCTGTGATGAAATAAGAAGAGTACAACCAGAGAGTTGGTTCGAGATGATTACAAATTTATTGACCCGCATTGTTGGTAGCAGCAATGACCGCACGCTGAAAAAACTGCGCAAAATCGTCAAGCAGATTAATGCCATGGAGCCTCAATTCGAAGCGTTGAGTGACGCTGAGTTGAAGGCGAAGACCGTCGAATTCCGCGCTCGTATCGAGCAGGGTGAAGAGCTGGAGCAAACTGCTGCCGGAAGCCTTTGCGACCGTTCGCGAAGCCTCTAAGCGGGTATTCGGCATGCGTCATTTTGACGTCCAGTTGATGGGCGGCATGGTGCTGAATAACAACCAGATTGCAGAAATGAAAACCGGTGAAGGCAAGACGCTGACAGCGACCCTGCCTGCTTACCTGAATGCCTTGACCGGTCGGGGCGTACATATAGTCACAGTGAACGACTATCTGGCGAAACGGGACGCCGAATGGAATCGTCCATTGCTGGAATTCCTTGGTTTGACCGTGGGTTGTAATTTGCCCGGCATGAGCCCGCCTGAGAAGCATCAAGCCTATGCGGCCGATGTTACCTACGGCACCAACAACGAATTTGGATTCGATTACCTGCGTGACAACATGGCGTTCTCACCAGAACAGCGTGTTCAGCGTCCGCTGTACTACGCATTGGTCGATGAAGTGGATTCGGTGTTGATCGATGAAGCCCGGACTCCGCTGATTATTTCTGGTGCCGCCGAGGATAGCTCCGAGCTGTATATCAAGGTCAACAAGCTGATCCCCTTGCTGCAGAAGCAAGAGAAGGAAGATAGCGAGGAGTATCGTGGCGAGGAGCACTATACGGTTGATGAGAAGGCTCGTCAGGCGCTGTTGACCGAAAATGGCCAGATCTATGTGGAAGAGTTGTTGAAGCAAAATGGGCTGCTGTCGGCTGAGGACTCCCTGTTCTCGGCGGCCAATATTACCCTGTTGCATCATGTCAATGCGGCGCTGCGGGCTCACACCCTGTTCGAACGCGATGTGGATTACATCGTCAAGGATGGTGAGATCGTCATCGTCGATGAACATACCGGCCGCACCATGACCGGTCGTCGCTGGTCGGAAGGTCTGCATCAGGCCATCGAAGCCAAGGAAGGGGTGAAGATCCAGAACGAGAACCAGACCATGGCCTCGATCACCTTCCAGAACTACTTCCGTTTGTATGACAAATTGGCCGGTATGACCGGGACTGCGGATACCGAAGCCTTTGAGTTCCAGCAAATTTACGGTCTCAATACCGTAGTGCTGCCGACTAATCGCCCTATGGTGCGTAAAGACTCAGGTGATCTGGTCTACCTGACCGCCGAAGAAAAATATGCTGCCATCGTGCAGGACATCAAGGATCGGGTTGCCGAAGGGCGTCCGGTGTTGGTGGGTACCATCTCCATTGAAAACTCGGAGCTGATCTCGACCGTGCTGAACAAGCAAGGGATCAAGCATCAGGTGCTGAATGCCAAGTTCCATGCCATGGAAGCCGATATCGTGGCTCAAGCCGGTCGTCCAGGTGCCGTCACCATAGCCACCAACATGGCCGGTCGGGGTACCGATATAGTGCTGGGTGGTAATTGGCAGGCTGAGCTGGATAAGCTCGACAATCCGACACCGGAACAGGTCGAGTTGGCCAAGGCCGAGTGGCAGAAACGCCATGACGAGGTCATTGCTGCTGGCGGTTTGCATATCATTGGTACCGAGCGTCACGAGTCCCGTCGCATCGATAACCAGCTCCGTGGCCGTTCCGGTCGTCAGGGGGATCCGGGTTCCTCCCGTTTCTACTTGTCGATGGAAGATACCCTGATGCGTATTTTCGCCTCCGATCGCGTGACCGGCATGATGAAAAAGCTGGGCATGGAATATGGCGAGGCGATCGAACATCCTTGGGTGACCAAGGCCATCGAAAATGCTCAGCGCAAGGTGGAAGCCCGCAACTTCGATATCCGGAAAAATCTGCTTGAGTTTGATGATGTTGCCAACGATCAGCGCAAGGTGGTCTACGAGCAACGCAACGAACTGCTCGACACGTCTGACATCAGTGAAACTATCAATGCGATCCGCGCCGACGTCATCGATGGCGTGATTGATGAGTACATTACACCGCACTCTCTGGATGAAACCTGGGATATCCCGGGGCTGGAGCAGCGCCTGCAAGCCGATTTCAATTTGTCTCTGCCGATTGCCCAGTGGCTGGCGGAAGACGATAAGTTGTATGAAGAGCTGCTGCGCGAGCGTATCGTCCAGGAAGCTGAAACCTTGTACAACGCCAAGAAAGCAGTGGTCGGTGATGAGGTGATGAACCAGTTCGAGAAATCGGTGATGATGCAGACGCTGGACAACCTGTGGAAGGAGCATCTAGCGGCCATGGATCATCTGCGGCAGGGCATCCATCTGCGCGGTTATGCGCAGAAGAATCCGAAGCAGGAGTACAAGCGTGAGTCGTTCGAGCTCTTCACCCAGATGCTGGAAACTCTGAAGCAGGAAGTGGTCTCTATCATCTGCCGGGTTCAGGTTCAGGAGCGGGACGTGGATGCTTTGGAAGAGCAGCGTAGACGTGCTGAGTCAGCCCCGCGTACCTATACCCATGCCGATGCTGCGGCTCTAAACGACGAAGCTGGGGATGAGCCCGCGACACCTGCGGTCCCGCAAACTCCCTTCGTGCGCGGTGACAAGGTGGGTCGGAATGATCCTTGTCCATGTGGCTCCGGCAAAAAATACAAGCAGTGTCATGGCCAATTGAGCTAACTTACTGGCATGTTTGGAAAAGGCGGCCTAGGCCGCCTTTTTTATGAGTCAACGCGAGGTGATATGGACAAGAAACGGATCTGGGTTGCTGTCGGCGTGGTCGAAAACGCGGCTGGGCAGGTGTTTATCTGCCGTCGCTCGGATGGTCAGCATCAGGCGGGGAAGTGGGAGTTTCCTGGCGGCAAGGTCGAAGCGGGTGAAACCATGCCTGCCGCTTTGGCCCGTGAATTAGCCGAGGAGATCGGCATTGAGGTGCAGCAGAGTGAACCCTTGCTGCAGATTGAACATGATTATCCGGATAAATCGGTGTTGCTGGATGTCTGGCGGGTGACTGCATTCAGCGGTCAACCCTATGGCCGTGAAGGGCAATCCGCGCTGTGGGTCGATCGGCAGTCGTTGCTAGAATACGAGTTTCCTGAGGCGAACCACCCCATCACCGAACGAGTGATGGCGATGGCCCTGTACTAGCAAATAATCCGCGTAGCGACCAGCCCCCTCAGTCTTCGTACTCATCTTCAAAAGCACTATTGCCGCCATCTGGATCCTGGTTTTGTGCCGGGATCCGCTTCTCCTCATTAGCCCATTCCCCGAGATCGATGAGTTGGCAGCGCTTGCTGCAAAAGGGGCGAAATGGACTTTCCTCATTCCAGCTGACGGCTTTGCCGCAGGTTGGGCATTGGACTATGGTGACCATATTCATTCTCCTAGCAGCAGGCCAACTGAAATTCGATATCGCCGGTTTCCAGTTCGCCTAACGGCAGGAAACGCACGGCAAAGCGGCTCTTGTGGCCACTCATGGTCGGATAATGGCCTTGGGATGGATCGACACGCAGCCGGATCAGCTCGGCACCTTCGGCGTTGGCTTGATAAAAACCATTCCGCGCAACCTGAGCACTAAAGCTGCCGCTATCGCGCCAAAGCTGGAGCAGGCGCTCTGTGGCGCGCATCAGCAGATCCAGCTCTTGAACCCAGGCTTGGCTATCCCGCAGACGTTTCTCTAGGGGAAGACCCAACCAATGATGCAGGATCGGCACATCAAAGGGGCAGAGGCCGCCGGGGATGGAAAAGCGCTGCCGGATGGCACAGAGGAATTTGTCTTCCTTGAAACGGCTACCGGCGCGGACCGAGCGGGGTAACTCGTAAATCAATGTTGCCAATTCGCTTTGCAGGCTTGCCAGTTTGCTCAGGTCCACCTCGGGCAGCTGGCTCCAGCTTTCAAGTTTCTGCCGCTGTTTTTCCAGATCTTTCATCAGATCGGTGCGGATATCGCAGCGCTCGGAAAGCTCGATGAAATCAAATAGCGCCTTGAAAAAACTGAATGACTGGGTCGACTGTTCCAGTTGTTGGCAGTTTTTCAGTTGTTGGAACAGGGCATCGAATCGTAGATAGGTACGACTCTTTTCATTCAGCGGAAATTCGTAGGTGAGCATTAGGCTTGGACTCTTATCACGGATGCGCAGAGTGTAATGGCATTCACTGCGGATGTTGAGAGGATAACGCTAAATAGGTGATATGTAGCTGTCTGACGCGTTCTCGCAAGGCATCGAAGTCATTACCCTCGTTGTCAATCTGGTCATCACTGCGCTGCAGGCGTTCGACTCTGCTCAGCTGAGAGTCCATGATGGCCTGCACCAGCTCTGGGCTATTGCCATCCCGTTGGCAGGTACGGGCAATCTGGGTCTGCTCACGGACATCAATGCACAGAGTGCGCTGGACAGCCTGATCCAGGCCATTTTCAAACAGCAGGGGAGCCATCAGGATGACGTAGTCGCTGTTCGCCTCCCGACAGCGCTGCAGCAGCGTTTGGCGGATCAGCGGATGCAGCAGTTGGTTCAACCACTGCTTGTGCTGCGCGTCGGAAAAAATAAGCCGACGCAGGGTGGCTCGATCCAGCTCGCCTGCGGCATTGAGGACATCGGGTCCAAAGTGTGCAGCGATCTGCAGCAGCGCGGGCTGCCCCGGCGCCACGAGTTCACGGGCAATGGCGTCGGCATCGACCACTGTCACGCCTTCGGCGGCAAACAGATTTGCGACCGTGGTTTTGCCGCTGCCTATGCCACCAGTCAGCCCCAGGATCCAGTTACTCATGGTGAGGATGACTCATAGCAGGCTCTGCAAGTACCAGGTTGTAATGTTGTTACCCCAGAGCAAGGCGATCCAACCCGCCATCGCCAGGTAAGGACCGAAGGGGATGGGATTGCCTTGTTGGTGACGGCGCAGCAGTAGTAGCGTGATGCCAACTATGGCGCCGACCAAGGAGGAGAGGATCAGGATCAGCGGCAGTGCTTGCCAGCCCAGCCAGGCGCCGAGGGCGGCAAGGAGCTTGAAGTCACCATATCCCATGCCTTCCTTACCGGTCAGTAGTTTGAAGCTCCAGTACAGGCTCCAAAGCACTAGGTAACCGAACATCGCACCCAACACCGCATCTTGCAGACTGACAAAATGGCCACTGATATTGAGCAGCAGACCCAGCCAGAGCAGGGGGAGTGTCAGTTGATCCGGCAGCAGCATCTTGTCCAGATCGATAAACGTCAAGGCGATCAGGGTCCAGGTCAGCAGCAGGGCGCCGAGTAACGGCCAGCCGAGCGGGAAATACCAGGCAATGGCCAGAGTCGACAAGCCGGTGCTCAGCTCCACCAGAGGATAGCGAGCAGAGATTCGAGCCTGACAGCCCCGGCAGCGGCCCCGCAGCATCAGCCAGCTCAGGATGGGGATATTCTCCAGCGCCGTGATGGCATGGCCGCAATGGGGGCAGGCCGAGCGTGGTACCATCAGATTAAAGGGCTCAGGCGCCGCAGCCGACTGCTCCTCATCGGAAGAAGATTCGTCAAAATAGTCGCGGTACTCCTGTTGCCAGCTACGTTCCATCATGATGGGCAGGCGGTGGATCACCACATTCAAAAAGCTGCCGACTAGTAGTCCGAGCAGGGTCAGAGTCGCCAGATAGAGAACGGGAAATTGTTCAGCCACTAAGGCTAGATCGTGCAATGACGGCATGGAGATTCTCAATAAAAAGGGGCCCACAGCGTGTGCCCCAGGCGCATAAAAGGTGTTGTTACTTGATGACGCTACCCAGTTTGAAGATGGGCAGATACATGGCGACCACCAGACCACCGACCAGCACGCCCAAGACCACCATGATCAGCGGTTCGATCAGGGTGGCGAGGCCATCGACGGCATCGTCCACTTGCTGGGAGTAGATACCGGCGATTTTGGTCAACATATCATCGATGCTACCGGACTCTTCACCGATCATCACCATCTGGGTGACCATATCCGGGAACACCTCCACGGTGCGCATGGCGATATGCATCTGCATCCCGGCCATCACCTCGTTGCGCACTGCCATCACAGCATCCCGATAGAGGGCATTGCCGGAGGCTCCTGCGGCCGAGACCATGGCGTCCACCAGCGGAATACCGGCGGCAAAGGTGGTGGATAGGGTGCTAGCAAAGCGCGCCATACAGGCTTTGTGCAAGATCATGCCGATAATCGGCAATTTCAGCAGCGCCTTGTCGGTCTTATCGCGCACGGTTTGCGAGTTGCGATGGGCGCGCACAAACAGGAACACGGGCTAAACCTATCGCCGCCGAAGATGAAATCCAGGAGTGCTGCAGGAAACGTGAGAGGCCGA
>Ga0183099_1001695_pt1 | contig 12281 bp, 9 predicted proteins | sample Biomet1_FD_127788 | JGI IMG/M metagenome (GOLD analysis project Ga0183099, IMG submission 127788) | Microbial communities from bioreactor (seeded with anoxic lake sediment) at LBNL, California, USA - Biofuel metagenome 1 | ecosystem: Engineered > Bioreactor > Anaerobic > Unclassified ... | reverse complement strand
ATAAAATATGTTTGCAATGGAAAAAGATTACGTCTATTCTGTCGGCAGGCGGTTTAGGGAGGCTGGATATGATTATAAAGATGAAGGATGTTTCAAAGATTTATGAAAATGGCACGATCGCATTGGATCATGTCGATATTGGGATTGAAAAGGGCGAATTTGTTTTTATTGTCGGTGCCAGCGGGGCCGGCAAATCAACTTTTATCAGAATGCTGTTTCGCGAGGTATTGCCGACGGAGGGAACGCTGGATGTCAACGGGCGGGATGTGCTGAAGCTTTCCCCGCGCGAGGTTCCGTATCTGCGGCGTGGACTGGGGGTTATTTTTCAAGACTATCGGTTGCTGCCGGAAAAGACGGTTTATGAAAATGTTGCCTTTGCCATGCAGGTCATTGAGGCGCCGCGGCGTACCATGCAAAAAAGCGTCAACAGTGTTCTTGAGGTTGTCGGTCTCAAGGATAAATGTAAGTGCTTTCCGTCCCAGCTATCAGGCGGCGAGCAGCAAAGGGTTGCAATTGCCCGGGCTATTGTCAACAATCCAGCAATTGTTATCGCTGATGAACCTACAGGCAACCTTGATCCGGAAACGTCCTGGGGGATTATGGATATTTTCCGGCGGATCAATCTGTCAGGCACGACCATCGTGATGGCGACACATGACAAGGCTATTGTCGACACGATGAAAAAACGTGTAATTGCGATTGAAGACGGCCGCATTGTTCGCGATGAGGCGAAGGGGGTTTACGGGTATGAAAATTAGGACACTGGAATACTTTATCCGCGAGGTTTTTGTGTCGCTAAAACGCAACAATTGGATGTCGCTGGCTTCCATTGGCACCGTGGCAGTATCCCTGTTTATTTTGGGCATGTTTTTAATCGTGGTGCTGAATTTAAACAAAATGGCATCTTCCCTTGAGTCTCAGGTTCAGATTAGTGTCTATCTGGAAGATGATCTCAACGCCAAGCAGATTGATCGGGTCGGAGACCGGATCAAAAACTTGCAGGGCGTCGACGATGTTACATATATAGCGAAAGAAAAAGCGCTGGAACGTTTCAAGGAAAGACTTGGGGAGCAGAAGTTTTTGCTCAGTGCGATCAGTGAGACGAATCCACTGCCCAATGCCTATGAAGTCACGGTAAAAGAGCCGCAGTTTGTCAAGACGACGGCCGAGGCGATTCATGAGTTTGACGGGGTGGAATCAGCTAAGTTTGGCCAGGATGTTGTTGAGCATTTGTTTGATCTGACGCGGCTGATTCGCATTTTCGGACTGTCGATTATCGGCGTGTTGGCTGTAGCTACCGTTTTTATTATATCAAATACGATCCGGCTGACGGTCTTTGCCCGCCGCAAGGAAATTGCGATTATGAAATACGTAGGGGCAACGGACTGGTTTATTCGGTGGCCGTTTTTAATGGAGGGCGTTGTCCTCGGCTGCATCGGCGGTCTGATCGCGGCGATTTTACTTCGCAGTGCCTATGCGGGGGTTACGGAAAAAATATACAATACCCTGGCATTTTTTCCACTGATTCCGGAATATCCGTTTCTCAATTATATCAGTGCGTTTTTGCTGATTGGCGGGATGGCCATTGGGGCTATCGGCAGTACAATTTCGCTGAAGCGGTTTTTAAAAGTTTGAGGAGGGGTATAAATGGGCCGATGGAAACGCGGTGGCATAGTCGCAGCAACAGCACTGTTGCTGTGCTCGGTTTCGCTGACCGTATTCGCCGATGACCTTGAGGATAAACTGAGTGATCTGCAGAGTCAGGCTGATACGCAAAAGTCAAAAGTCGATGCTGCGACTTCACAGGTTACGACGATATCCGAACAGCTGCGTCAGCTGCAGGGATCTTTAGATACAGCGGAGGCTGAATATAAGGAAGTTAAAGGCAAGCTCAATGCAACGGAAGCAAAAATTGATCAAAATGAAACGCTGCTGAAAAAGACGGAGACAGATCTGGCAAAGAAGACGAAGGTACTTGATAAGCGGGTTCGGGATATCTATATCAACGGACAGATCAGCTATGTGGATGTACTGTTTGGTGCCAAAGATTTTTCTGATCTGATGACTAGAATGGATTTGTTGAAGCGCATTATCAAATATGATTACGATCTGATAACCAAGGTTCAGCAGGAAAAGGCTGTCGTCATGACGACGAAAGCCGAGCTGGAAAAGGATCGGGAAGCTATCAAACCGCTGGTTGATGAGGCAGCAAAAAAACAGGATCTTGTAAAATCAAGAAAAGAGAACAAGGCCAGGCTGCTTGAAAAAGCGCAGTATGATCGTGAAACTTCAGAGCGTGCGTATCAGGAAATCATAGCGGCGTCACGTGAAGTTGAAAATATGATTCGCCAGAGTCGTTACAGCGCAGTGCCGCGCTCGGGCACCGGAAGAATGATCTGGCCGTTGGCCGGGTCGGTTACCTCGGAATTTGGCTGGCGGACGCATCCGATTTTTGGGACGGCGCGCTATCACAGCGGACTTGATATTGGTGGCGATTATGGGGATCCGATTCATGCTGCCGATGGTGGGACCGTCATCTATGCGGGATGGATCAGCGGCTACGGGAATGCGGTTATCATAAATCATGGCGGCGGCATCACGTCACTTTATGGTCATTGTCAGTCACTGGCAGTCAGTGAAGGCCAAAATGTTTCGCAGGGACAGGTTATTGCCTATTGCGGGTCGACCGGGAATTCTACAGGCCCGCACTGTCACTTTGAAGTGCGTCAGGACGGAGAACCGGTGAGTCCTTATGGCTTCTTATAAGTGACAGTCCCGGAGAATGGTGGAGAAATATATGATAAACAATAAAAAAAAGCTCATACTGGTCATAATTATTACAGCAGTGCTGTCATCCCTGCTGACGCTGACCGGACTATACTATGCGTTGGGGCTTGACACGCACAAACTGTCGAATAACTTGCGCTTTTTGGGGGCCCTGCGCTTTATCGAGACGCAGTATGTCGATCAGGTTGATGATACGAAGCTGATTGATGGTGCGATTGCCGGTATGGTTAAAGCCCTGGGCGATCAGCATTCGATCTATCTCGATGCTTCGATGTACAAAGAGCTGCTCAGTCATACCGAAGGCTCTTTCTGCGGGATCGGAGTCTTTATGGGGCTTAAGGATAATGTCGTGACCGTCGTTTCGGTTATGGAAAATACGCCGGGGGCTGTTGCAGGGCTCCAGGCTGGCGATCAGATTCTGAAGATCGATGGCGCAGATACCAAGGATATGATTTTCGAACAGGTAGCGGCCAAAATCCGTGGTGAAGCCGGTACGAGCGTAGTGCTGCTGATTCACAGGGAGGGAGAGACGGACAAAGAATATGAAATTGTCCGGGCCAGTATCCAGATGCATTCTGTCGGACATGATGTTCTGCCCCATGATATGGGCTATATCCGCATTGCCTCTTTTACTGAAAACACAGGCAGCGAATTTGCTGATGCCTATCAGGATCTTGAAGGTAAAGGGGTAAAGGGACTGATTCTTGACCTCAGGGGAAACCCAGGCGGACTTTTGACCAGTTGCGTTGAAGTGGCAAATTTTCTCGTGCCCAAAGGCGAAATTGTCTCGATCGTTCAGCGTGACGGCACTAAGGAAATCCACGAGTCAAAGCTCGAACAGGTAAAATATCCGCTTGTCGTGCTGATTGACGGCGGTAGTGCCAGTGCCGCGGAGATTGTAGCCGGAGCCGTACAGGACACAGGTGCCGGTACTCTGATTGGCGAAAAATCCTATGGCAAGGGGTCAGTTCAGGTCGTGATGCCGATGTATGCGGGGGATGCTCTGAAGCTGACGATTGCCAAGTATTATACACCAAGTGGTCGCAGCATTGACGGTACCGGCGTCCAACCGGATGTGTCGGTAGCCTTTGATGCGGCCGGTGCCGTTGACAACCAGCTTTTAAAGGCGGTTGAGGTGCTGCAGAGCAAAATCGGAGTTCAGCAAAATTAAATATGAAAAAACAGGCTGTCAGCGGCTTTTTGGGGACATTTTCCATTGCGCTTTCAGCCTGTTTTTTAGTATAATAAGAGTGGATATAGGGAAAGAATTTTCAGGGAGGAATTGTTATGAATCTTTCAATTACCAATTCTCATTCAACAATAAAATCACTGCAGTCGGCAAATGCCAGCGCCCTCAGCAGTCAGAAAAAAATAGCCAGCGGGGCGCAGTATTCGAGTGCCGGTGATAATGCGGCGGCGTATGCGATTTTGACGAGGATGTATTCAAATATTGGAACAACTTCGCAGTCCAATACAAACACACAGACGATGAATTCCTTGTTGTCTACGGCTGGCGGAGCGATGGATTCTACGGTTAGTTCCTTAGGCACCTTGCAGTCGAAACTGCTGCAGGCGGCCAACGGAACGAATTCGCCCTCTGATATCGAGGCGATTCGGAAAGAAATCGGCCAAACCGTCAGCCAGCTCGATGAAAATGCCGGTGTAAGCTATAATGGTAAACCATTGCTGACGGGATCGCAGACCCTCGCGGTTGCAAGCGATAAGGGCTATCAGAATATAGGCTTGTCTGATATGTCGGCCAAAGGCCTTGGCCTGGTTGACAGTGATGGCAATTCGACTCTTGATTTGTCATCGCCAGCGGGTCTCAGCAGTGCTCTTGATACGGTCAGCAATGCTCTTGATACGGCAATTTCACAGCAGACAAGTATCGGGGCAACGCAGCAGGGGCTCAGTTATGCCTCGGCAAATTATACGACGGCTGAAGAGAATCTGACGGCTTCTGCTTCGACGATCGGCGATACAAATGTCGCCAAACAGGTGACGCAGCTCAAGTCGGCCAATACAATTGAGCAGATGGCCTTGTATGCTTCAAAATTAAATATGCACCGCAATGCCGATGTACTGTCATTGCTTGGCTGATAAGATAATATTTGTAAATTTTAAGGACTGCTGCAAGGCGGTCCTTTTCTTTTTACTGATAATTCCGCTAGTCAAGGGTTTTGTAAGATACTGGTATACAAGGATACAACTTAACATATAAATGCTTGTTCAAATATGATATAATCAGTATTTGTAGAACTCTAGAGCGAATTAATCAGGAGGGAATCGTTTTGAATATTTTTCGTACTAAGACCATTGCGGCCTATCAGAGTGATGCCGCCGGATCAAAACTCCAGCGGTCGCTGGGCGCAGTGGATGTCGTCATGCTCGGAGTAGGAGTTATTGTTGGCACGGGTATTTTTGTGTTGACAGGTGTAGCAGCAGCAAAATACGCTGGACCGGCGTTGATGCTGTCTTTTATTATTGCCAGTATTACCTGCGGTTTTGTCAGCATGGCGTACTCAGAACTGGCGGCTATGGTGCCGGTAGCGGGCAGTTCCTATGCATATGCCTATACGTCTGTCGGTGAATTCATTGCCTGGCTTGTGGGCTGGAACATTATTCTCGAATACACTGTCGGGGCGAGTGCCGTTGCCGGCGGCTGGTCGGCATATGTTGTCGGACTTTTGAAATCGGCAGGAATTGAGCTTTCCCGGACGTGGACGGCAGTCCCCGCTGACGGCGGCATTGTCAATCTACCGGCCGTTTTGATCACGCTGTTTCTGACGTATCTGCTCGTTATGGGTGTCCGTCAAAGCACGACGCTAAACAAAGTGTTAGTCATTATCAAATTGCTGGCTATTTTTGTCTTTTTGCTGCTGGCGGGGCCGAGCGTCGATACGATGAACTGGGAGCCGTTTATGCCGTTTGGTTTTGCCGGAGTTTCGGCTGGGGCAGCGTTTATTTTCTTTGCTTATCTTGGCTTCGATGCGATATCTACAGCGGCTGAAGAGACGAAGAACCCGGCCCGGGATATGCCAATTGGCATCATCGGGTCGCTGGTGATCTGTACGCTGCTTTATATTGCGGTGACCGGAGTTATGACCGGCAATGTTTCGTATCTGCAGCTTGATAACGCTGAACCGGTTGCCTATGTTCTGCGTGCACTCGGCTATAATTTTGGTTCGGCCCTTGTTGGTACCGGAGCGATTGCCGGGCTTACCACGGTACTGCTCGTCATGATTTATGCGCAGACAAGAGCATTTTTTTCCATGTCGCGTGATGGACTCATTCCGGCTGGTATCTGTAAGATTCATCCGCGGTATGCGACACCGCATCGGATTACGATCATTGTCGGCACAGCGGTTGCACTGATCAGTGGCTTTACCCCGATTCATATTGTTGCTGAGATGTGCAGCATCGGCACCTTGTTTGCCTTTATTGTATCATCGATCGGAGTTATGGTTATGCGCAAAAAATATCCAGATGCAAAACGCCCGTTTCGCTGTCCGTGGTTGATGACGATTGGCACCTTAGCAGTATTGAGTTGTTCATATATCATGTACAATCTGTCTTCCATGACGTGGGAACGCTTTTTTGTCTGGAGTCTGCTAGGGGTATTGGTTTACTTTGCTTATGGCTACTCACACAGTGGTCTTAACCGAAAGCAGTAAGACTTTTGCGAAAATACTGTAATTGTGTATAAAAATTCGCTCTATACAATTATGGTTTGATTAATAAAAAGTATAAAACTTATGTTTTTTTATTTTCCATAGAATGGATTTCTTTTAGCATCATTGGCAGGAAACCATTTACAATGAAATAATCGCAGTGTATAATATTTGTGTATAAAGATAACAGATATCAATACGATATATAACGTGCGTATATTTATACAAAAAACTACATGCGTATACATCTTTATGCCAACGCGGTACGACTGGGTCTAAGCCAGAGCTGTACCTAGCATATGTTTTTAAGAAAACTTGAACAAGAGGGGAGTTATCAAACTATGAGTAAGAAAATGAAAACGATGGATGGGAATGCGGCCGCAGCGTATATATCCTATGCCTTTACGGATGTAGCGGCAATTTATCCGATTACGCCGTCTTCGCCAATGGCGGAAAATGTGGATGAAATGGCTGCCAAGGGGATGAAAAATCTGTTTGGGCAGCAGGTCAAACTGATTGAACTGCAGTCTGAGGCTGGCGCTGCCGGAGCTGTTCATGGATCGCTGCAGGCAGGTGCTCTGACTACCACTTATACGGCTTCACAGGGACTTTTGTTGATGATTCCTAATATGTATAAGATCGCCGGGGAACTTTTGCCGGGGGTATTCCATGTCAGCGCCCGTGCCTTGGTAGCATCTTCACTCAATATTTTCGGTGATCATCAGGATGTTATGGCGGCTCGGCAGACCGGATGTGCCATGCTTGCCGAAAGCAGTGTCCAGCAGGTCATGGATTTGTCGGCTGTAGCCCATCTCGTAGCGATTAAAGGAAAAGTGCCGTTTGTCAATTTCTTTGATGGCTTCCGTACATCGCATGAAATTCAGAAAATCGAAACGATTGATTTTGAAGATCTACGCAAAATTCTTGACTGGGATGCGGTCAAGGCTTTTCGCCGTAATGCGCTGAATCCTGATCATCCATGTATCCGCGGGACAGCACAAAATCCGGATATTTATTTCCAGACCAGAGAAGCTGTAAACAAGCAGTATGATATGCTGCCAGAACTTGTTGAAGAGGCAATGGCTGATCTCGCGAAGATCACAGGCCGTGAATACCATCTGTTTGACTATCACGGAGCTCCGGATGCTGACCGCATTATCATTGCGATGGGGTCTGTCTGCGAAGCTGCCTCGGAAGCGGCAGATTATCTCAATGCCCAGGGAGAAAAAACAGGCGTCTTGACAGTGCATCTGTATCGCCCGTTCTCCTTGAAGCATTTCTTTAAACACATTCCGGCTACTGTTAAAAAAGTGGCGGTGCTTGACCGGACGAAAGAGCCAGGCGGGCTAGGGGAGCCGCTTTACCTTGATGTCCAGTCGGCCTATTATAGTGCCCAGTCTCATCCGGTTATTGTCGGTGGCCGTTACGGCCTTGGCGGTAAGGATGTTCGTCCGGATCAGCTGCTGGCTGTCTATGAAAATTTGAAGGCGGACGAGCCGAAAAATGGCTTTACAATTGGTATCGAGGATGATTTGACGTTTACCTCATTGCCGCCATATCCGGAGGATGTTGACATGACTCCGGAGGGAACAAGAACCTGCAAATTCTGGGGCCTTGGATCTGACGGAACGGTCGGGGCCAATAAAAGTGCGATTAAAATCATCGGCGACAAGACGGACATGTATGCCCAGGCTTACTTTGCCTACGATTCAAAAAAATCCGGCGGGATCACAATGTCCCATCTGCGTTTTGGCAAGTCGCCGATAAAATCACCATATCTGATCCATAAGGCTGATTTTATCTCCTGTTCTCAGCAGTCGTATGTGACGAAATATGACCTTTTAGCAGGTCTGCGAAAAAATGGCACCTTCCTGCTCAATACCAATTGGAATGAAGAAGAACTGGCGCATCATCTGCCAGCAGCCATGAAGCGTTATCTTGCAAAAAATGAAATCAACTTCTATGTGGTCAATGCGGTTGAGATTGCCCAGCAGCTTGGGCTTGGTGGCCGATTTAATATGGTCATGCAGTCGGCGTTTTTTAAGCTGGCGAATATTATTCCGATCGACACGGCAGTAAAATATCTGAAGGATGCGGTGGTCTCGTCCTATGGCAAGAAAGGACAGAAGATCGTTGACATGAATAACGGGGCAATCGACAAGGGAATTGAAGCCGTCGTTAGAGTGTCGGTACCGGCATCATGGGCTGAGGCTGTAGATGAAGAAACTTCTGCAGTGGTAATTCCGGAATTTATCAAAAAGATCCAGAATCCGATGAATCGCCAGGAAGGCGATAAGCTGACGGTCGGGGAACTTGAATCCGTGGTGGATGGGACCTTCCCGTCAGGGACGGCTGCCTATGAAAAGCGTGGCATTGCGATTTGTGTGCCGGAATGGCAAATGGAAAACTGTATTCAGTGCAACCAGTGTTCCTTTGTCTGTCCACATGCAGTTATTCGCCCGGTTTTGATGACCGGTGAGGAAGCGGCAGCGGCTCCAGCTGGCATGCAGACAAAGCCGGCCGTTGGCGTGAAGGAAATGCAGTATGCAATCACGATTTCGCCTTATGACTGCACGGGCTGTGGCAATTGTGCCCAGGTATGTCCGGCCAAGGAAAAGGCGTTGATCATGAAGCCGTTTGACAGCCAGGAAAGTAAACAAGAGCAGTTCCAGTATGCGGTTGAAAAGGTGATGCCAAAAGCGAATCCTTTAAATCCTAAAACAGTCAAGGGCAGCCAGTTTGAGCAGCCATTGCTCGAATTCTCCGGTGCCTGCGCCGGCTGTGGCGAAACACCTTATGCCAAGCTGATCACCCAACTGTTCGGAGAACGGATGATGATTGCTAATGCAACCGGTTGCTCCTCCATCTGGGGCGCTTCGGCTCCGGCCATTCCGTATACGACAAATCATCGCGGTTTCGGCCCGGCCTGGGCGAATTCCCTGTTTGAAGATAACGCGGAATTTGGGCTTGGTATGTTCCTCGGAACAAAAGCTGTCAGGGATACGTTGGCAGCCGATATTCGGGCAGCGCTGGCAGCTGAAGGCAGTGAAGAGCTTAAGGCAGCAATGAAGGATTGGCTCGAAAACATCGATGAAGGTGAAGCCAGTCGCGAAAGAGCGGACAAACTTATTGCCTGTCTGGAAGCGGAAAAGGGCATGGATGAACTGCTCAATAAGATTTATGAAAACAAGGACTACTTTGTCAAGCGCTCTCAGTGGATTCTTGGCGGCGATGGCTGGGCTTACGATATTGGCTACGGCGGACTGGATCATGTGCTTGCCTCCGGGGAAGATGTCAATGTCCTAGTCTTTGATACCGAAGTGTATTCAAATACCGGCGGCCAATCCTCAAAAGCTACACCGACGGCGGCTATCGCACAATTTGCTGCAGCTGGTAAGAAGACGAAGAAAAAAGACCTCGGCATGATGGCTATGTCCTATGGTTATGTCTATGTGGCGCAGGTTGCTATGGGGGCTGATAAAAATCAGACCATCAAGGCGATTACGGAAGCCGAAGCCTATAAGGGTCCATCGCTGATTATCGCCTATTCGCCGTGTATCAACCATGGCCTGCGAATCGGCATGGGCAACAGCCAGCTTGAAACAAAGCGTGCAGTTGAAGCCGGGTACTGGGATAATTTCCGCTATGATCCGCGGCTCGTCGGCACAGAAAAAAATCCGTTTATGCTCGATTCTAAGGAACCGACGGCAGATTTTCAGGAGTTTTTGATGGGGGAAGTTCGGTATTCATCGCTCAAACGCAGCTTCCCGGAATCGGCTGATGCCTTGTTTGCAAAGACAGAGCAGGATGCCAAGGTTAGACGGGAAGCTTATAAAAAACTTGCCGGAAAAGAATAAAGTCAGACCAACGACAAACACCCGCCCGCCGCATTATGCGGTGGACGGGTGTTTTATCTTTAACGGCCTAAACAGCGGTTATTTCTGCTGATTTATCCAAAAAGAAACGGATGTAAGGAATAAAGGCAGATGGCAGGGCATAGCGATTCTGGAGCGCTGTTTTTTCACTCCAGCAAAGAACGGGGGCCCCGTTGCCGTAAACCGCGCTGTCTTCGGCAACGCCGGCAGGCTCAACGACGGCGCAGTAAGCCGTTATATGCCATTCGATATGGGAAAATACATGCCGGCTAGGCGCCAGCGGGATCAGTGCGGAGCTGCGCAGACCGAGTGCGCTCAGCTTTTGGCTGATTTCGCCAGCGGAAAGTGTGCCAGTAAAATTCGGCAATTCCCACAGGCCGGCCAGCAGCCCTGTGCGGGGTCGCTGCTGCAGGGCGATTTTTTCGTTTGAGATCATTAATAAAACCGTGCGCTGTTCAATACGCCGGACTTTTTTTTCAGTCTTAACCGGAAGCTGGGAAACTTCATTGCTGTCATAAGCAAGACAAAGCTGTTTGAGCGGGCAATCCGGGCACTTTGCCGCTTTTTTCGGCAGGCAGACAGAGGCGCCGAGATCCATCAGTGCCTGGTTAAAGGCACCGGCATCGGGCGGAAGGATATCCTGAAGCCATGCTTCGACCTGCCGCCGGGTCTTTTCCTTCAAGACATCATCGCGGCAGGCTAGAAGGCGCATGATGATCCGCAGGGCATTGCCATCGACAGCCGGTACCCGCTTACCGTAGGCAATGGAACTGATTGCTCCGGCAGTATAGCGGCCAATTCCGGGCAGCGTCAGCAGGATATCGAAATCAGCCGGGATTAAACCGTTGTGATCGGTCATGATTTTTTCAGCTGCTAGCTTGAGATTGCGGCCGGCTGTAATAGCCAAGGCCCTCCCAAAGCTTCAGCAGTTCTTCTTCCGTTACGGCTGCCAAGGCTGCTACCGTTGGCAGCATGGTGATAAACCTTGAAAAATAAGGCTTGACGGCCTCGACACGCGTCTGCTGCAGCATGATTTCCGAGATCCATATATAATAAGGATTTTGATTTTCTCGCCACGGAAGTGCTCGCCCCTGGCTTTTGTACCAGCGCAGCAGTGGCTGGGGAATTTTTGCGAAGGCTGTGTGTTGTTTTGTTTCGGTGTTTGTGTTCATAGCAGATCCTTTCCCGAGGGCAGATAAGATTCTATAGACGTTATCATATCACATTACGATCGGCACGGCAAAACGACAGCAGATACAGAGTGTACTATTCCAGGGAAACATTTTTCACAAAAAAACAAATAAAAACATTTAAATGTTACAAAAACATGTTGACAAATGCTTACGATATTGCAATAATGTATACATGTTTACAACGTTACGCGTTGACTTTGCGATTGACGTGTAGTATAATACCAAAATAACAGCAATGATGAGGTAAAGAGCAGAAGCGTATTTCTTACAGAGAGCCGATGATAGCTGAAAATCGGCGAAATATACTGCTTGACGTCGCCTTGGAGCTTTTGTGCCGATTGTTTTCACAGGAGGTACAGACGTTTTTCAGCGTTAATGAAGGTCTGATCGCAGACGATGAGTATAATGCAGGGTGGTACCGCGGACTATATATCCGCCCCTGCTGCTAAAGATTTTGGCAGCAGGGGCGGTTTTTAATTTTCGCAGGGAGGTCGGGTTCGATGAAAAATTCGATGAAACATGTACTTTCGGTTCTGGTACAGAACCAGCCAGGAGTACTCGTCCGGGTTGTCAGCATGTTTTCCCGGCGCGAGTTCAACATCGACAGTCTGTCGGTAGGCGTTACTGAGTCGCCGGAGTTTTCCCGAATAACGGTTGTTGTTCACGGGGATGAATATCTCGTCGATCAGATGATAAGTTTTCCCGAATAACGGTTGTTGTTCACGGGGATGAATATCTCGTCGATCAGATGATAA